>Ga0116162_10002300_pt1 | contig 11970 bp, 10 predicted proteins | sample AD_UKC105_MetaG_FD_89875 | JGI IMG/M metagenome (GOLD analysis project Ga0116162, IMG submission 89875) | Active sludge microbial communities of municipal wastewater-treating anaerobic digesters from Hong Kong - AD_UKC105_MetaG | ecosystem: Engineered > Bioreactor > Anaerobic > Digestate... | reverse complement strand
TTTCTTAAGAACCTTGAACCCTGAACTTGGAACTTTTTACATCTTCTTAAAGAACTCTGCTATCGTTTTGAACTTAAGCGGGTGCAAAGATATAAATTGATTCCAATCAAGCAAAAAAAGAAAAGAAAATTCATGAAATATTTTTACGGGTAATGCTTAAATTACATGGTTAACCTCTATGGATCATGCCGCTGTATCATCCGCCGCCCGCCAATGTCAATCCATAACTTAAGCATCTGCTCATTGTAAAGCCTCCGCTCCAGCAGAAAAACCGACCATGTCAGTTCAAGCTTTATATCCTGCTTCCGGAAAAACCTTACGTAAAGATCTGTCCTGTTACTTACCTTCGCCCTGTAAACCGGATCTCCCGGGTAAAGCTCGTTCCCGTGATCATTATAAAAATACATCGTCCCCTTCCCGGTATAGAAGCTGTTCATGATCCCCGCAAACCTGTACTCAGCACATACGTCAACCTGTAATCCATGCATGACGATCCAGCCTGTATTGTCAGCCCTCGCCCTCTCAAGTGCAAGAACCCAGCCAGCACTGCCCTCCAGCCTGTCAAAGATCGTCCTGCCTCCCAGATCGGCTCCCGCAGATGTCAGCAGCAGCAGATTATCATGAAGCGCCTCTTCTACAATGGGATCCTTGAAAGAAGCAAAATGTAACATATAACTGAAGTGACTCATATAAAAAATACCTGCCGTATACCTGCCACTCACACCAGCCATGAATGTCTCCCTTACACTCTCCGACTGTCTGCCTGTCCAGTCAAGCCATATATTTAAATAATCCCTTTCTGCTCCCCACTGAAAAAACATACCATTAATATTTGGACGGTAATATGAAACCGAATCGCTGAAAAACATGCGCGGGTATTTCTCGAGGGCAAACGCTCTTGGGAATGCACCCATTGCAAATTTTACCGGCTCTCTATTGTATTCATACCAGGCCGACGGATATAGATAATCTGAGAAGGCAGGGCTCCCAAATTCATGTATCATGCTCATTCCTGCTGAAAACCTGTGAACAGAATCCCACACTATCCCAAGCTCCGGAGAGAATCTGACCCCGGCCATGGTCTGGGGAATTTTTACTGATGATCCGCCGAATTCCACATTGTCAAAAAAGGAAAAAAATCTGCTGTTCCAGGTCAGTTCCTGAGTGAATCCTCTGAAAGTCAAAAGTAAAAAGATCAAGAATGTCAGCGATAATGTTTTCATAGTTCATGAATTTCCTTATTTTCGCAACAATATCCCGGGGATGTCAAATATAGTCATTATACCAACATACAAGGAAAAGGAAAATATCGAAGCCCTTATTAAGGCAATTTTTGCTCTGGACATTCCCTTTGATATCCTTATAATTGACGATAACTCACCCGACGGAACAGCAGATATCATAAAAGAGCTGCAGAAAAAACATTCCAACCTGTTCCTTATTGAGAGACCCGGGAAACTGGGACTTGGAACAGCTTACCTCGCGGGCTTCAGGTTTGCCATTGAGCACGGATACGATCTAATCTGCGAGATGGATGCCGATTTTTCACACGACCCGGCCGACCTTCCGCGTCTTTTCAAAGCCTGTAATGATGACAGGGCTGATGTGGCAATAGGATCGAGATATATCAGCGGTGTGAATGTCGTGAACTGGCCCCTCTCAAGGGTTCTCATGTCATACTTTGCATCCATTTATGTACGTTTTGTTACAGGAATGAAGATCAAGGACACCACGGCAGGCTTCAAATGCTACCGAAGGGAAGTGCTTGAGAATATACTTCCAAACCAGATAAAATCAGTGGGCTACAGTTTCCAGATTGAAATGAAGTTCATAGCCTGGAAACTGGGATACCGTATAGTGGAGATCCCTATCATATTCACCGACAGGAAGATGGGATCCTCCAAAATGTCAGGCGGCATCTTCAATGAAGCCATCTGGAGCGTAATCAGGATGAAGATAAGAAGCTGGTTCATCAGGTACAGACGAAACGGTGACAGGCGCTGATCGGTTCAATCCGTTACAGGAGCCTCAATAAATACCTGCCATTCAACAGCACTTAGCAGCATTGTATCCGAATATATTCAGAACCATACGGATAACAGGCAGCAGAATCTGAATAAGAAAAACAAAATTTCCGGAAATGTCAGACACATTAATAAGAAATGCAACAATCATAAATGAAGGTCATAGTTACAAGGGAGATATTCTTATCAGGGGTGAAATTATCGGATCAATTGGCCGGCCCGGAACCATATCTTCAGAAGGTGTTTCAGAAGAAATCGACGCGGAAGGCCTTTTCCTTATCCCCGGAGTAATTGATGTTCATGTTCATTTCCGGGAACCGGGACTTACTCAAAAAGGCGACATTGCCTCTGAATCCAGGGCCGCCGCCGCCGGAGGTGTCACCTCATTCATGGATATGCCAAACACGATACCTCAGACAGTAACTCTTAAAGCACTGAATGAAAAATTCACCCTTGGTTCAGAAAAATCATTTATTAACTATTCCTTTTATATCGGGGCAACAAATAACAACCTGGACGAGATATTAAAGGCTGATCCTTCAGCAGTTAGCGGTATAAAATTATTTCTCGGCTCATCAACAGGCAATATGCTGGTAAATGAGACCCTGTCGCTCAGTGAATTGTTCAAAAGAGCACATCTGCCTGTTTGTGCCCACTGCGAGGATGATGCTGAAATCAAAAAGAACAGTATTGTATACAGGGAAAAATACGGGGAGAATGTACCATTTGAAATGCACCCTCTTATAAGAAGCAGAGAAGCTTGCTTTATGTCTTCCTCCTCAGCCGTGAAGATGGCACGGGAATACAACACCCGTCTTCATATTACCCACCTGTCCACTGCCGACGAGATGAAACTGTTCAGTAATGAAGAACCTGCCGGAGAAAAAAGGATCACGGGAGAAGCCTGTGTACATCATCTGTGGTTTGATGACTCTTTTTATGAGAAATCAGGAGCATTCATTAAATGGAACCCTGCAATAAAGACAAGATTCGACAGGGAATCTCTGACAGATGCAGTAAACAAAGATCTGCTTGATGTAATTTCAACTGATCATGCTCCTCATAGCCTGAAGGAAAAAACAGGAACATATTTTAATGTACCTTCAGGAGCGCCGATGGTACAACATTCACTGGTTACCATGTTCGAAATGTGGCACAGGCGTTTATTTACACCTGAGAAGATAATAGAAAAAATGTGTCATAATCCGGCCGTCATCTTCAATATAGAAGGCAGGGGATTCATCCGGGAAGGCTATAAAGCCGACCTGGTGCTGGTTGATCCGGACAAAACCTGGACAGTAAGCAGGGAAAACATTCTGTACAAGTGCGGCTGGTCGCCTCTTGAAGGAACGACATTCAATACAGCGGTGATCAGAACCTTCGTTAACGGGACTACTGTATATAATAATGGTGTATTCAACGAGGACTACCGGGGGCAGAGGCTGAAGTTTGACCGATAGGACCCCCGAGTACTCGGGGGCGCGGGTTCTTTCTTTCACCGGGGATTATCCTTTCCGGACCACAAACCTTACCGTACTCCTTGTCTTCTGTTCCAATAATATCTCACGTCCGGAGATGATACGACTTATAGCTTCGGGAGTATAGTGACGTATTGACAGAAGTTCAACATTTTCGTTGTAAAGGGCTGAATATTCAGCATCGAGATCTTCAAGAAGATCTTCCACTTTTGAACGTTCATCGTCGACACAGACATCGAGGCTGATCGCACTGGCTTCCACAAGGTTCACTTTTATACCGTTGTTAACGAACTGCTGAAAGACCATGCTCAGGTTGTCTCCCATCACAAAGGAGAAGTCTCTGGGGAGTATGGATAACAATATCTGGTTCTCTTTCCTGACAAATACAGGCATGATCTTTTTGAGTGTGGCATCGCTCCTTACCACTGTACCTTCTGACGAAGGATCCATAAAACACTTCACAAAGAGAGGTATGTTCTTGTTATGAAGGGGTTTTATCGTCTTGGGATGAATGACTTTTGCTCCGGAGAAAGTCATTTCGACCGCTTCCTTGTAGGATATCTCATCGAGTCGTCCGGCATCAGGAAGCCATTTCGGGTCTGCATTTAAAAGTCCGGGAACGTCTTTCCAGACAGTCACACTTTCAGCATCAAGCATATTCGCCAGGAGAGCTGCCGTATAATCGGAGCCCTCCCTGCCCAGGGTTGTCGGCTTTCCTGCTGCCGTACCTCCTATAAAGCCCTGGGTAACAAATAGCTGCGAACGGGAGAAATCAAAAACAGTTTTTATACGCAACTGAGTCTCATTCCATAGAATATTGGCATCACGGTACCTGTCGTCGGTAATAAGACTTTTCCTTATATCAACCCATTCGGAATTAAGCCCTGATTCTACTAAATATCCGGCTACGATGACTGTTGACCATAGTTCACCAAATGATACAACCTGGTCATATTCATAATCGTAATGTGACCTTTTCGCCGAAATAAGGTATTCCCTTAGTTCTGCAAAAGAATTGTCGATTTTTTCCCTGGCAGAATTCCCTGAAGTGAAAAGATCGTCTGCAACGGATGCGTGATAGCTGTATATATTGTCAAGATGTTCCTTGTAGCTTCTGTCGCCTTCAAGCCATTTTTTAAGAACCTGCTCAAGAGCATTGGTTGTTTTTCCGAATGCTGACACCACCACCACCAGGTCGTCTTTCTCTTCCGATACAATTTCAGCCAGGTTCCTTATTCCCGCTGCATCCTTAACAGAGGCGCCTCCAAATTTATAGACCTTCATAAACTGATAATAATTAAAAAATCAGGAAGTCAAATTTATGAATAATTAACCACGGAGTCACCCGGAGTTACATGGAATTTTCACGGAAACCCGATAGTATCGGGATCTAATTGGCTGGAATAGTCATGAGGAATTAGTAATTTAGCATTGTACATAAAAATATCCTGGGGAAAATTGCCAACTGATTTTTGACAACTGCGATTTTTTTTTTACCAGACAGATTTAAATAACTTCCTGGAAATGAACAGTTACAAAATAACAACCCTAAACGATTTCATAATCCTGAGGCAGAAAGATTTCCCTTTTGCCAAAGGTGAGCTTTCAAGCCTCCTCAGTCATATCGGGACAGCAGCCAAAGTAGTAAACAAAAAGATCAACAAGGCAGGTCTTGTTGATATCCTTGGCAGGGCAGGAATTGTGAATGTCCAGGGAGAGAATCAGCAGAAACTGGATGTCTTCGCCGACAAAGTTTTCACAGATGCCTTGAGGTCGAGCGGAGAATGCTGCGGAATAGCGACTGAAGAGAATCAGAATGAGATTGTTTTCAGCGACAAGCTGGCAAGGAAAGGTAATTACGTGGTATGCATAGATCCTCTCGACGGATCGTCGAACATCGACTACAATGTATCTGTCGGTTCTGTCTTTTCAATATACAGAAGGATAACTCCACGCGGAGAGGAAGTCACCAACGAGGATTTTCTCCAGGACGGAACCCGGCAGGTGGCTGCAGGATATATTATATATGGGTCATCAACCATGCTTGTCTATACCACCGGCAATGGAGTTAACGGTTTCACCCTCGATCCTTCGATCGGTGAGTTCTGTCTCTCCCATCCATGTATGATGAGCCCTCCCGACGGAAGAATTTACTCAATTAATGAGGGCAACTATATTTATTTCCCCCCGGGCATTAAACAGTACATTAAATACTGTCAGGAGAAGGATGAAAGCACCGGCCGGCCTTATACATCAAGATATATCGGATCACTTGTATCTGATTTTCACAGGAATCTTTTAAAAGGTGGTGTTTTTCTCTATCCGCCTGTCGAAAATATGCCCGAAGGTAAGCTCAGGCTGGTGTATGAGTGCAATCCTGTCGCCTTCATTGCAGAGCAGGCCGGAGGAACTGCAACCAATGGTCACGGTAGAATCCTTGAGATAAAGCCACAGTCATTGCATCAGCGTTCACCTCTTTACGTAGGATCGAAGAACATGGTAAGTAAGGTGATTGAGTTACTGGCGTGAGGAATGCGGTGTGCGGCATGCGGTTGTCAAAGTAAAGATGACGCTCATAGCACTCAAAGGACTTACTCGTAGCGCAATGCTTCGACAGGATTTCTTGTCGCCGCCCTGTAGCTTTGAAAACTGACTGTTAATATTGAAATTACAAGTATAATGATTGCCGACAGGACAAATACCCACCATGAAAGCGTCGTCCTGTAAGCATAGTTCTCAAGCCACCTGTGCATTGCATACCATGATACAGGTACTGCTAAGGAAAATGCTATGAGAATCCACCTTAGCAGGTCCTTATTGATTAGTAAAAGCAGATCTGCAAGGTTTGCACCGTTGATCTTCCGGATGCCTATTTCTTTTGTCCTGAGCCTCGCCTGCTGGTACGATATCGTAAAGATGCCGATCATCGAGAGGAAAATACTGATAAGGGAACAGCTTATTATCAGCTTCAGGAATCTCTGATTATCCCTGTGGAACCATTCAAAACGATCTCCTATTGATTCAATATTAACAGGGTAGCCGGGTATAAGCTCTGTCCATATTTCAGAGATAAGCTCCCTTAGCTGGTTGGTATTATTCCCGGATGCCTTGACGAGAAGGAAGCTTCCCCTGTTATCGAATGATATAAATGCCGGTTCCACCATTGATTTTAAGCCTGAATAATGAAAATCTTCAACTATTCCTGCTATTATTTTGTCTTCCATTCCCGGTATCCCCCTGCCAAGCAGCTCCCGGTCTGGGAAAAAGCGCGTAAAAGACCTGTTTATGAGGCACTTATTTGCCGTGGTGGGTGTGAGATTCGAGCCTTCAAGAAGCTTTATTCCAAGTACATCGAGGTAATCTTCATCACCGCTGAAACCCGCCAGGGTATACTGTTTCTCAGTTCCGTCCTGCTGGTATTGTAAGGAGAGTAAATAGTGTTCAAGTACAGGTGAGGCGTTGACACATGAAACATTCCTGACCAGGCTGCTGCTCATTAACTCTTCTTTGAAAACTCCTGCTTTCTCACGGTATTGACCAGGGATCCTGATCTCAATTACATCTTTGTCAAGTCCAATAGGTTTATTTGTGATATATTCCATCTGCATAATGATCACTATTGAACATGTAATCAGTACAAAAGAGCTTGCTATCTGGAAGATACTGAAGCCAGGGATCCTGATACTTCCGGTCCTCTTCCCCTTATCAGCATAAATGGAAAACGTCAGCTTATTATGATAGACCTTGTAGTAAACAAATAAGAAAGTGACCAGGATAACCACCAGAACTATGAGACCCAGTATTGTAAGGCTGACGGAATTAAACATGAAAGAATCTGGTATCTCAGTCTCTGTCAGACTGTTGAAGAAAGGTAAAGCTTCAAACATCAGATAAAGGCTCAGCAAGAAGGACATCATTACCAATATTGAGTTCTCCAGCATAAAACGGTTGATCAGGTTGATTTTTTTACCACCGTTTATATGTCTTATCCTGAACTCGTTTAATTTCCCAAGGAATCTGTTTGTGATTATTCCCAGATAGTTAAACAGGGCAACAGCTATAATAATTAACCCTATTATCAATGCTATATAAAGATCAGTAATGTCCCGGCTTTTCTCTACGGAAAAGCCCCTTCCTCTATCAAAATAAGCATCGTGCAGGGGCATCAGATAATAGGAACCAGGCTTCCCGGTATTTATTATTGGAATGGATTCCTTGTTCTGTGCGAAAAGCCTTTCCGTTTCTTCCTTGTCAGCTCCGGGAGAAAGTCTTACATAGCAATGACCATCTGTTTCCCCGACAAGCCTTACCATTTCGAAATTGATCTGCGTATTGGAATGCGGCTTTTCAAAAACACCGCTTACGAAATACCTGTCATCCCCGCCGGGATTAATCATCTCAATAGTCTTTCCGACAGGATCCTCAGAGCCGAAGTATTTTTTTGCAATATCTGTCGAGATAACGATATTATTTCCTGATTCCAGGGCAGTTTTAGAATTGTTTGTCAGAAGCTTATATGAAAAAAAATCGAAGAAGTTAGCTGAGGCACCGATTATCGGGGGATGATCGTAGTAATCTTCATCATTGACAATTATCCTCTGTGCTCCCGAATTAATTATGTAACAATAATCTTCAACCTGTGAAAAATTGTTTTTCATGTATTCGCCTGATCCTGCCTTGCATTGATACATCTTCCCTCCGGGAAACCATGGATCATCACATTTAAGGGCATATATCCTGTCCTTGTTAGTATGGAAATTATCAGTACTTAATTCCCTGTTTAAAAACAGGATTATAAGATTAAAACCGGCAAAACCAACGGCCAGGCTCACAACCAGAACCAGGGTATTAAGTTTGTCTTTGTACAGGCTTCTCAGGATTTGCTTCATTCACAATGTTATTGGTTTGATTATCTCATGTGTCGTATAATTCCGATCTGGTTTCATGTTAACGCACCGAGTTTCTGCCTGGAGTTTTTACCCCTAAATCCCCCAAGGGGGACTTTTAATCCTACTACTAACTTCATACTCTATTTTTTTAACAACATCTTCAATTTTATTTTCGATTTCTGAATTTGTAAATCTTATTACCTTAATGAAATATCTTTCCATCTCTGCAGACCGTCCATCATCATATTCCCTCCTGTATTTATGTATTTCTCCGTCAATTTCTACTACCAATCTCGCTTCATGACAATAAAAATCAACTATGAAGAAATCTATTGGATGTTGTCTGCGAAACCTTGCATTGCATACTTGTTTACTCTTAAGCCTTTCCCAAAGCAGATTTTCGTATTGTCATTCTTTTTCTTAGGTTCCTGGCAGCTTCAAATGTCTCCGGTTTCGCTCCATAATACATTGGCTTCTCAATTTCTTCCATTTTTTATAAATTTTTATCTCGATCAATCTTTTCACCACTTTCTTCTAAGCCCCCCCTGGGGGGTTGGGGGGTAAAGTCCCGCATGGCGGGATTGGGGGTCATTCATATCTGAGTGCTTCAATCGGATTCCTGGTCGCTGCTCTCCAGCTCTGCCAGCCAACTGTCAGGAGGGTTATTGCCAGGACAATTAATCCTGCCAGGGCGAATATCCACCAGGAAAGTTGTATCCTGAAAGCAAAACCTTTCAGATATTGTCTCATCAAAAAGTATGAAAGAGGTACTGCAATTATATATGCAGCTGCTATCCATATGATTACGCCATGGTTTATATTGACTATAATGTCGGAAATCTTTGCCCCGTGAACCTTCCTTATACCCGTTTCCCTGGTTTTCAAGCGGGATACAAAATGTATGATCCCAAAGGTCCCAAGGCAGGATAATATTATTGAAAGGAAGGCAAAGATACGTATTACAAAAGCTGAGTGTATCTCGATTTTATAAAGTGTGTCAAGCCATTCATCGTAAAAATTAAAATCAAAAACGAAACCCGGGCATGTTTCTTCCCAGATTTTCCCTATATCGCTGATAATGTTCTGATATGTACCTGGCAGCAACCTGCAGCTCAGGTAGCTTATCCCGAAATTATCAGAACATTCAAATACAGTTGGTTTAAGAGGTTCACTCAGCTTCTCGACATTAATATCCTTTATAACTCCAATTACCTTTATGGAATTCTTGTCTATCTCCTCCCTTGTTGCCTTACCGAAGGCCTGTTCGGGCCTTGGTATTCCCATTAAGACCAGGTCTTCTATCGATTCTTTTCCGATAAGCTTGAATGCTGTTTCGTTGATTATGACCGATTTTTTCCAGTCCCGTTCATCGAAATCCCTGCCCTGGAGGAATTCCACATCGTACACCTTGAAGAAATCAGGATCGACTGTAAAACTGGGCACCTGTCCATCGTATCCGTATTTATCCCGTGGCTCTGCCCACAAGTTCCAGAGAGACACTTTTCCCGGTATTCCGTGCGATACAGCACACGATACTATATTGGGATTTGCCAGTAACTTCTGCTTTAGCACAGGGAGCTTGTCCTTTATCTCATAGGGAGCATTTATAGTAATGATCTGCTCTTCTGAGAAACCTATATCCTTGTTGGTAAGCAAGTTATTCTGACGGGTCATAACAATTATAGAAACAATCATCACAATAGTAATCAGGTACTGGACCAGGGATAATCCGTTTCTCATTTTCAGTTTGTTCTCAACAGCCGATTCTCCAAAGATAAAAGCAGGCTTTGCTTTTGAAATAATTGCTGCGGGGTAGAAACCTGAAAGGAAACCTATTACCAGGATACCGGGAATTACTAAAAGAATATTTGGAAACTTAAGAGCAGTGAGAACGTGCAAATCCTTTTGAATCAGCTTGCTGAATGGTGTCTCCAGTACAAAGGAGAGGTAAATGCCAAGCGCAAAAGCAACAAGGCTTATTATCATTGCTTCAAGTATGAACTGTCTGAATATTGTTTTCCTGTCCGCTCCAGCTACTTTCCTGACACCAATTTCTTTTATCCTGTTCAGATGATTTGAAGTGAAGAGAATAATAAAATTAAGAACTGATACTAAAATGACAAGTATTGTGACCAGACTAAGCAGCAGGATTGTCTGAAGATCCGCATGAAGTGTCTGACCTGAAGCGCCTGCGGTTACCGGGCTTAAGTATGATCTTTTAAAGGGGAAAAGCCTGAATGGCTCGTCCCTGTAATGATCTTCCGAGTAGTCAGCCGTGAGCTTTCCGGCCAGAAGGGCCGGATCGGAGTTGTCATACAGCCGGAAAAAATAACGGGAATGGAAAATACCACTCCTCCACTCTCCCCCCAGGTCATTTACATTTTCCCATGTAACAACAGCCTGAGCCTGGATACTTGATTTTTGCGGCAGGTTTTCAAATACAGCTGTTACCAGGAATTCTTTCCTGTTCTGAACAATCACGGGTTTACCGATCGGATCGGAATTACCAAAGACCATCTTTGCAAAATCACTGCTCAAAGCAATACTTTGATTGTCCGGCAGGGGATTCTGTTTATCTCCTCCTATAAGGTTGACAGAAAATATCCGGAAAAAATCATTATCGGTTTTTACAAATGAACTCACTCTGTAAGGTTCATTTTCAAATGACAGTTCCGTCGAGCCGTTCTCATACCGGCATAAATACTTCACCTCCGGATATTTGTTCCTTATGTCATCAATAATATCACCGCGCAATGAGGTGATTCCTTTCTGTACACACAGACGATATATGCTATCGACCCCGGGAAATGATTTATCGTATTCTCTTTCACCGAAAATATATGATGCCAGAAGTACAGCAACTGAAAGGCTTAAAGCAAAGCCGGGAATTATTATAAATGTAAAAACCGGGTTTCTCAGCAGTATTCTCAGGATTATCTTAATGTTATTCATAACAGTCATTTAAATTGCCTGCATTGTGTTTTCTTCTCGCTCCCATCGGGTTCCTCTTCGCTGCCCTCAAGCTTTGCCATGTTTTACCCCCCAACCCCCCAAATGGGGGGCTTTTATTATTGTTTCTTAATTTCGTTTACAATGCTTTCAATTTCAGTAATAACATCGGTAAGGTTTTTCATTATTTGATCATTGGTAAATCGAATAACTGTTATTCCTAACTCGTTTAGGATTTCACTCCTGCCAATATCATATTCTTCGTTTTCAGGAATATCATGAATACTTCCATCAACTTCAATTACAAGTTTCAATCTTGCGCAATAAAAATCTGCAATAAACCGGTTTATAGGATGCTGCCTTCTGAAATGCAATCCAAGGAACTGATTTTTTGAAAGTCTTGACCAGAGTATCTTTTCAGCTTCAGTTTCAAACTTTCTTAATTCTTTAGCTTTTTTAAAGACATCCGGTGTCGCACCGAAATACATGGGATATTCATAACTTAAACCCTTCATCTCTCTTAAGAATTTTCAATTAAGATATTTCTTATAAATCCTTCATACAAAGTTGCTATCATAAACATAACAAAGTCCCCCAATTGGGGGATTTAGGGGGTGAGAAAGGTCATTC
>Ga0116162_10002295_pt1 | contig 11977 bp, 13 predicted proteins | sample AD_UKC105_MetaG_FD_89875 | JGI IMG/M metagenome (GOLD analysis project Ga0116162, IMG submission 89875) | Active sludge microbial communities of municipal wastewater-treating anaerobic digesters from Hong Kong - AD_UKC105_MetaG | ecosystem: Engineered > Bioreactor > Anaerobic > Digestate... | reverse complement strand
TTTTATTTGGCATGGTTTTTTCCCTTTCATGATTCTATAGGCATGATTTTATCAGAAAGCATTGCAAGAAAAACTATCTTTCACCCCGATCACGTTGATTTTTGAATTCTTCAATAAAGCTTCCCGCAAGGATACCCGCAGGCAGGGCGACAATGGCTACACCGATGAGTGCGATAATGCCTGCGCAAAGTTTGCCTAAAGCTGTGATTGGATAAACATCGCCATAGCCAACCGTGGTTAAGGTGGCCACAGCCCACCAGATGGCCCGCGGTATGCTGCCAAAGCCCTCCGGCTGGGCATCACTTTCTACAAAGTATAAAAGTACGGCGCTGAGATAGAGAAAAAACAAGGAAGCGCAAAAGGTCACAACAAGTTCGCGCCAGCTTTTGCGGATGGAATTGACAACCATCTTGATTGAGCTAGAGTAACGCCCCAGCTTTAACAGTCGTAAAATACGCACAACACGAACAATGCGTAACCAATAGGTGCTGGTATCGCCAATGAAGATCAGCGTAGGCAGGAAGGCAACTAGATCAATAAGGGCCAGGGGTGTTAGGGCGAATTTGAGCCGCCCCCATTTCCCCTGAAATTTCGGATTTTCGACGCATGTCCAGACCCGCAAACCGTATTCAATGCCGAATAAAACCGCAACAATCATATTGATCACCGTCAGCGTGGTTTCGAATTTGGATTGGAAAGACAGCTCGGTTTCCAGTGTAAATAAAATCAGGCTGAACAGGATCAAAATAAGGATCAGGTGAGTTACTGGCGAGGGTTTTGGTTTGTCCCATGCGCTGGGGACCAAGTGCTTATAGACCAGGTGGCGGTCTTTTATTTTGTGTAAATCCCAGTGTTCCATTGTAAGAATCCTGCATGTCTCCTAATAATCAGACTATATTAACTTATAAATTAATATAGTATTTTAAGCCAGTTACATGAGAGCAATTGCGTACGCTATTTTATGCAGCCTTTTCCTTATGGCAGGATATGCTTCCGCGTGGGCGGATGGTGTCGATTACAATTTTTCGATTACCGGCATCGAAGACGAAAAACTGGAATCCAGGCTAAAAGAACGCTCTTTGCTTGTTTCACTGGCGGATAAAAAACCAGCCAATATGGCGGCACTAAACAGGCGCATTAAATCCGATCTCAAAAGCTTTAAAATCGTTATGCAGGAGCATGGCTATTTTGGCGCGTCCTTGAAGCAGGATATAACGGAGGACAGCGGCAAGAAAAAAGTGACGCTCACCATAGATAAGGGCGCGTTATATACAATTGAAAATTTTGATATTGAATGGGGTGGGGAGCAAAAGCCTGATGTTGAAGCTATTTCTTCCTTGGCGTTTCCTTTAAACCAAACGGCTTTACCGGAAACCTTGCTGGATGCAGAGCAGCAGCTTTTTAATGCACTCATGCAAAACGGCTATTACGAACCGCAATCCAAAGGCAAAGAACTACGCGTACATCACAACAAGCAGAGCGTTTCTGTTCGCCTGTCCATTGTCCCCGGCCCCAAGGCCGTTTTTGGTGCCACCGATATTACAGGTTTTAAAAGGCTGGAAGAGCCATTTGTACGGCGGCGGATTGCGTGGAATGAAGGCGAGGTTTTTAACATTGAGAAAATCGCCCGCACCCGCAAAAAACTCAACCGTAGCGGCGTGATTTCAAATACCGAAGTGCAATATGGTGAGGTCACGAGAGGAAACGCATTACCAGTTACGTTAGCTGTGAAGGAGGGCAAGCATCGAAGTGTTGGCGCAGGCGTGGCCTATTCAACAACGCTGGAGCTGGTGGGAAATGTATTTTGGGAGCACCGTAATCTCTTTGGCGGAGCGGAGAAATTCAGGGTCAAACTGGAAGGCGGGACGCAGACTTACGGCTTGAGTGCTAATTTGAACAAGCCTGACCTTTGGGGCAATGAAAAGCTGGGTTGGCAAAATTCAGTTGTGTTTAAACGCGAGCTTCTTGAAGCCTTTGACAAAGATACTGCAACCTACGGCACGACGCTAAATTATAAATACTCCGGTACATCGGCCATTTCCGGTGGTTTTACAATTGAACAAAACCGCATTGAGGAAGGTGGCGAGGATAAGGAAAGCTTCACAATGGTCTCTGTGCCGCTCACCTACCGGTATGATAATACCAATGATGCACTCGATCCACGGGAAGGTTTGCGTTTTAACGTTGGGATAACGCCGTATCAGGTTTTAAATGAGCAAAACAGTTTTGTGGTCACTAGCACAGGCGCCAGCCACTATTTACCGCTGGGTGAAAATTTTGTCTGGGCCAATCGGGCGCGTGCTGCCGTTATTCATGGTCAGCGTTTGGAAGATGTTCCCGCAGATAAAAGGCTCTATGCGGGTGGCGGCGGTTCGGTGCGCGGTTATGGGTATCAGCTTTTGGGGCCGCTCGATGCCGAAAACGACCCCACGGGCGGGCGCATGGCCTTTGAAGTAGGGACGGAAGGCCGGGTCAAGGTAACAGAAGATATAGAGCTTATTGGGTTCATTGAAGGCGGGCGCGTAAGCGAGGATATGGAATTTAACAGTGATGCCGATTTTTTCTGGAGCGCAGGCGGTGGCGTGCGTTATCACACGCCCATTGGCCCGTTGCGCTTTGATCTGGCCGTGCCGCTGGATAAGCGCGACGTGGACAATGAGTTTCAGTTTTATATCAGCATAGGACAGGCGTTTTAGATGAAAAGAGCCGCTTTAAAATTTCTGATATGGGCCGCAGGGACAACCCTGCTATTAGCTACTCTTGTTATTCTAGCCGGAGCCTTGGGGCTTTCATGGCTGGGTGGCAGCGAGAGCGGCCGCAACTGGATTGCCGGTCAGATAAGTGCCTTGGCAAGTTCTGAGGACTTGACCGTCGAGATTAATGGTATTCAAACGCTCAACAGCCGCCATGTGGCTGTTTCCAGTATTGCCCTTAAAGATCAAGGCGGCGCATTTGCGACGCTTAAAAATGTTGAGATTGATTTTGTGGCCGAGCATTTGCTGGCCGGTAACCTGCATATTAATCGTATTGGTGTTAAAGAGGCTTCATTGAGCCGTCTTCTCCCCGAAGGCGAAGAAGGTAAAGCTACAAATGCATTTCCTGATATTCCCGATCTGCATATTGAAAGTTTAAACATTGAAAACATAAATCTTGCACCTGAGATCACGGGAAAAAGCGAGATGTTGGCACTGGATGGAACGCTTTTGCTTTCGCCTGTACTGCATAAAAACCACATAAGTTTGCAGCTGGAGGATAAAAATACAGCCAACTTAATGGCTGATATAACCTTTGCGCCGGAAGTAGATGATTTAAAACTACAGGCTTCGATCAAGGATAACGGACAAGGATTATTGGCTCGTCTGAGCGGTTTACCCCTGATTGATGTATCACTTGAAGGTGCCGGCTCTCTGGAGAATTGGGAAGGGCAACTGCAAGCCACAACCGGCGAAGCGTTTAAAACCGAAGGACAAGTGGTTTTGAATCTGAAAGCAAAGCAGCCTGTCCTGACTTTGGCGGGCAAAACTCAATATGAAGGGTATAAAGCCGATGGTGATGCAACCCTAACATTTGATCATAAGACCGAAAAGCTGGATTTTGTTTTCAGTGGCGATTTTGAGGAAGAAGATTATGCATTGCGCGGTTTATCTCTAAGAGGACAGGCAAAACCTGAAAAGACGTTTTTTGGAGCAGGACATGGAACTGTAAATCTCTCTTGCACCGGCAACACCCAAAATGTTGTTGATCTGGAAACAGTTGAAAATATTGACCTTTTAACGGGCGCAGTTTTTGAGGCGCAAGGGCGCATAAAAGGCGATCAGATTGACATTACGGCCAGCCGGATTAAAACAGATCGCTTTAATCTTACAGCAACCGGCATTGTTGATTTGGAAAGCAATCAGACCAAACTGGCGACAAAAACTGATGTTGCCGATCTAAGTTGGCTTTCATCCGATTTTACAGGCTCAAGCACCATTCAAGCGCAAATCAGCGGCAGCGTAGAGCCGCTTGATTTGAAAGCCCCTGTGCAAATTACAACGCAGAATTTCAAGACCGTATGGCCTGATGTGAATGAGGCTTTGGGTATAACGCCGAGCGCGAAGGCTGATCTGTCTTATACGGATAAGCTTGGAATCAAGAACGGGGTTTTAAAAGGGGCAAAGCTTAAGGCGCTGAATTTTTCAGGCACGATTGGTGATAGTCAAACCAGGCTTAACATGGCCATGAACTATTTCGAGCATGACATCAAAATGGTTTTGAATATCAAAGGCGGTGATCTTGTTTTTGATCCCATTACGATCACGGGCGATTTAGGTAAACTAAATGGGAATGCCACATACAATCTAGATCAAGAAAAAGTGCAGGCTGCACTGACGTTGAAGCCGGATAATAACAATACATTTTCGGCCAAACTTTCCGGCCAGTCTGAAAGCCTGTCTTATACAGGAGATTGGCGTGGCGAAGGGGCATATCCGTTTACCTTCAAATATGAAGGGGCAATTGATAATCAGCAAAATACAGTTGTTAAACTCTCTAAATTTTCCGGTGATTACGGGCCCAACCGTTTGGCCTTGAAAAACCCTGCTATCCTTACTTTTAAGGAAGGCGGCGCAGAGGTTGATAATCTTGCTTTTGGCCTCAATGACGGTATGTTAGGTGCTTTCGGAAAATTTAGCGCGAAGGAATTTTCGGTCACGCTCAAAGCGAATAATCTGCCTGCCAATCTCAATGTTTTTCCTTTTGTTTTTGATGGACGCTTTGCCGGAGATATAAGCCTGTTCGGCCCCTATGCTAGCCCTGTAGGAAAAGCGCAGTTTGATTTAAAACGCATTGCCATTCCCGGCATTGATGAGGCGGAAAACCGCTATGTGGACGGTACGCTGAGCGCCAGCTATAAAAACCATGTTATCACGGCGCAAACCGATCTCAGCGGTCCGGCAGAATTAAAATTCAAAGCCAAAGTTACTCTGCCCCTGACAATTTCGCCGTTGGTTATTCCTTTTGATAAGCCAGTCAGCGGCAATGTAAATGCGAGTGTTGATCTCAAGGCTTTATCTTTGTTGCTTGGTCTTGATGAGCACAGCATTACAGGACGCAGCACACTTGATGTATCATTATCTGGAACTCTCAATAAACCAGCTATTACGGGCAAGGGAAATTTGCGAAACGGAACGTATGAGAATTTATTGCTCGGCACACGATTTAAAGACATTACAGGTGAAGTTACAGCGAGCGAAAACCGTTTGAGCCTTAAAAATCTTGAAGGCCGTGATACCAATGGCGGGATATTCACCGGCAGCGGCCATATTGATTTCAGGAATATCCGCGACCCGCAATATCAGTTTGCGCTGGAAACAAAAACCTTGCAGCTTGTGAACACCGATCGCATGGGTGTCACCGCAAGCGGTCAGCTTAAAACGGCCGGGGATATGGACAAGGCCGAGGTTAAGGGGCAGGTTATGATCAATCAGGCGGAATATTATATCTCACAACTGGTCAGCACCAGTTCACTCAGTAGCTTTACGATCATTGAAGAAAACGGCAATGGGGATGAAGGTGCAAACACTCAGGAGAAACAAAATGGTCCGGATGTAATGCTAAATATTGGCATTGAAGCGAATAATAACGTCTATGTGCGCGGCCCTGATCTTGAAACGGAATGGAGCGGTAAGCTGAATGTCACGGGCACAGCCAAGGAGCTGGAGATTAAAGGTGGCCTGTCTCTGGTGCGCGGCAGGTTTCAGCTTCTTGATACGCCTGTGCAGCTTTCAAAGGGCAATGTACGTTTTGCCGGGGATGATCCGGCTAACCCTGACATAGATGTATCGGGTACGATCAAGGGGCGCGATATGGACGCCATTCTCAAAATAACAGGTGAGACCAAAGCCCCTGAAATCGGTCTCCAATCCGAACCGCCTCTGCCGGAAGATGAAATTCTGGCCAAAACCCTGTTCGGCAAGTCGGTCAGTCAGCTTTCGCCTGTGCAAGCCTTACGCATCGCGCAGCTTATGGCTTATCTCTCCGGACGGCAGGAAGCATCTTTTGATCCGCTGAATGATATTCGCCGCGCTATTGGTATAGATACGCTCAGTGTCGGCATGGATGATGAGAAAGGTGCAACACTATCTATCGGCAAATACGTCAACGACAGGGTCTATATTGGGGTCGATCAGGGCACGACACCGGGCAGTTCAGCTGTACGGGCAGAAATTGAAGTCACAGACGATATTGAAGTGGAAACCAAGACAAATTCTACCAACGAGAGTAGCGTGGGTGTAAACTGGAAGAAAGATTATTAGGGATATGTGGGTGCGTGCCGAAAACGTTTTTGCGGCAATTGTCGAAACGCGTTATTTTTTTGCCGCGCAGAAAATCATCGTCGAGCGCAGGCTCACCTGCTTCTACCACCACCCCGTAATGTCTGAAAATTCCATATAATGGAACATAGACCACATCACCTACTTGAAAGTTATATTGATTTATCATTTGACGTTTGGCCTTACCTGTTGTATTTTAAAGTATATATTCAAAATACGCATAAATGAGAAATAATGCAACCAGAAACTTCATATCCTGCGATAATAGGCCGCATTCTTGAGCACCATAGGAAAGAAGCTGGCTATGATCAGGGGGATATTGCAGAGGCTTTAGGGCTTACGCAATCTGCTTGGTCACGAATTGAGCGAGGACAATCAGGTCTATCGTTAGAATATCTTGTTAGGTTCAGCGAAATAATAAAAACCGAGCCCCATAAAATTGTTGAAGATGCGGATTATGCTTCCAAAAGAATTAAAGCTGATGGGGTTATGGTTCACCCGCATGTAATCACGAATACCGATAAGGTCGTTGCGGCTTTAAGCTTAGCTGCGTTGGGTATGATGATTTTTGCGATATTGAAAAAATGAGGGCATAAAAATGAAAGCTGTAATACTCGCAAGAATATCAAGCAAAGAGCAACGGGATGGACATTCGCTTGATGCCCAGATTAAAAACCTGAAGCTACCCCTATCTATTCCGAGGGTTGATTAAATGCGCTGTATCAGGCCGACAAGTCACCTGTGACCTTAAAAAGGGCAAATCGTCTATTTGATTGTTAGAGACCCAGAGAACCATAAAAAGAAGCTGTGGATCAAAGAGCGCGATGTTCTGGAGCAGATAGAAGCTGTCTTTGCCTCTATTCAGGTTCCCAAAGCTTATCTATTTGCGGGGTTAACCGGGAATTGCATGCTTAAGCGTTTTTTGTCGCTGATGCCCTATAATCGGTAGTTTTTAACCTCGGCCACGGTAATTCGGTACATCCTGGGCGGGAATCCAGATATCTTTTGGCTCTTCACCGGTCTGATAGAAAATATCAATCGGGATGCCTCCGCGTGGGTACCAATAACCACCGAGGCGCAGCCATTTTGCTTGTGTTGTTTCCTGGAGGCGTTTGGCAATTGAGATCGTGCAGGCCTCATGGAAATCACCGTGATTGCGGTAAGATGTTAGGAACAGTTTGAGGGATTTGCTCTCGACCAGCCAGTCGCCTGGCACGTAATCGAGCACGAGATGGGCAAAGTCGGGCTGACCGGTGAGTGGGCAGATCGATGTGAATTCGGGCGCTGTGAAACGCACGGCATAGCCAACGTCTTTGTGCGGGTTGGGAACGCGCTCAAGCACTGCTTTATCGGGGCTGACGGGGATTTTGCTTTCACCACCGAGTTGAGTGAGGTTTTGGTAAATAGTTTTATCGGTCATGGTTTAAACTCCTCGTTTATTGCCCCAGAGCATGACATGCAGTTGGGGCAGGACGTGCGCGTTGGTATTATCATTCGTGACTTTTTCAGCCAGCCATTCAAGGCGGGCGTTCAGGCCTGGCAGGTCGGCGGGGCCTTCGGTTTTGTGATTTCCGGGTTGAAGGTAAAGCGGTAAATCGGGATAGTGTGCGGCAGCCTCTTTAGCGTAGGCGTAATCAATTTCATCAAAAATGACTATTTTGAGAGCGATTTGCGGTTTATTGCTGGCAGCTTTCAGGCATTCATCAAACTTGTCCCAGTTGGTGTCATGGCCGCTGGAGGGGGGTTTGGGGGATAGGGTCAGGACGTCGAGATCGGTGAACCAGTTCTGGGCGATTGTTCCTTGGGTTTCCATGGCAAAGCGGTAGCCTTGTTCATGGCCGAGAGTGATGAGTGGGTCGAGTGGCTGGATGGCCGGGTTACCACCAGAGAGCGTGACCATCATAGGCTGGTCTTCGCTCAGACGTGTAATTTCATTCATGATCTCTTTGGCGTTCATGGGCTTCCAGTCATGGCGATAAACGCTGTCAACTGCGTGAAGCGTGTCGCACCATGTGCAGCGGTAATCGCAACCGCCGGTGCGCACAAAGACGGTTGGCTGACCAATAAGCGCGCCTTCGCCCTGGATTGTCGGGCCGAAAATTTCGCTTATTCTAATGTTTTCGTTCATTGTTCTTACTCTGTTATTGCGAGGAGGCTGAAAGCCGATGCGGCAATCCATCTACGGAGTTGGATTGCTTCGCTGGCGCTCGCAATGACGGTTAAATAGTTTTTCATGAGCGGTATTCCGCGCTGGTTTTTGGGGTTTCCTTTACGCGCACGGCGGAGACTTCCGGCCATTTATCTTTGCACCAGTCATAGAAATGTTTAGCGATCCTTTCGGCGGTGGTGTTGTTTTCACTCAGCACGTCGTTGAGGTGGCGGTGGTCGATTTCTTCATCGATGTATTTTTTGAGTGCATCAAGTTCGCGGTAATCATGGACAAATCCGGTGGAATTCAACTTCTCACTTTGTAATTCGACTTCGACAACATAGTTGTGTCCGTGCAAACGTGCGCAAGGGTGATCATCTGCAAGACCGTGTAAAATATGAGAGGCGGAGAAGTGGTATTCTTTTGATATTGTGTACATCAGGCGCCACTTTCTTTTTTGATGCGACACGTTTCGATCCAAAAATCCGGGTCTTCATATCCTGTAGGGTCATTAATGCCCGCGATGTTAAAAGCCTCCTGGCGCTCAACGCAAGTTCCGCAGCGGCCACAGTGAATTTTTCCGCCTTTATAACAAGACCATGTTTCGATAAACGGAACGCCGAGCCGTGTACCTTCGGCGACAATATCGGCTTTGGTTTTGTCAAGAAAAGGTGTGTAAAGTTCAATGTTTGAGACTCCTGCAAGAGCTTCATTTTGCATGGCGGCGAAGGCTTTGATAAAGCTGGGGCGGCAATCAGGATAGATGAAATGATCGCCGCCATGCACGGCGGTGGCAACGGCGTCATCCTTGTTTGCCGAGGCGATGCCATAGGCGATGGTGAGCATGATGGCATTGCGGTTGGGGACAATGGTGATCTTCATTGAGTTTTCCGCATAATGTCCGTCAGGAACGGTAACATCGTCGGTCAGGGCTGATCCGGTAAGCGCAGCGCCGACAGCGGAAATGTCGATGATGTGATGAGGCACACCCAGAGCACGCGCGTGATGCGCGGCGCATTTCAGTTCTTTTTTATGGCGCTGGCCGTAATCGAACGAAATTAAACGGGTGAGGGTACGCTGTTTAGCCGTTTTATAAGCCAAAGTGATGGAATCGAGCCCGCCGGAGCAGATTACGGCTGTTTTCATATTATTAAGTCCTTGTTTTGTTTAACCGGGTAGGAAATCTTCGACCGGTGGGCGGCTTATAGCACTTCAATCTGGAAAAGGGAAGAGAAAGCCTGGAAATTTTGTTGATGCTTATTGATAAATTTCTATAAAGCTTTAAAGTCCTTTTTTATGAATGTAGTTGTTGATAGTGAAAAACGTAGAAGCGTTTTTTCTTTTTTAAAAAAACCTGGCAAGCAGGTTTTTTGGCTTTGGATCGTCTATCAGACTATCAAGGGGACGTTGACGCTGTCTTTGATCTGGATTCCTTTATTCTGGCTTTGGATGAATTCCTAAATCTATTCTATACGTGCAGGCTGATAATCTTTCAGGCAGACAAAGCCGTTTTGTGCGGCAACAAGCGTTTCGCGGCTGAGGCGTGCGGCAATAGTGCCGGGCGGCAATGCGTGATCTTCTTTCCAGACATCCAGATTGTAAACCACCCAGAGCTGCTCATCAAAGCTGGCAAGACTGCCGAAGTTACCGAAGGCGCGGGCGGTGCGCGCGATGTTTTCAATACTTTCGTTCCAGTTCAGAAGGCGATCATGATCGCTAGGGGGCTTTATTGTGGTTGCTTTGTTTTCATCCTGTACAGAGGCGTTATTCCACAATTCAGGTAGGTTTGTGAAAAGATTACTTACCAGTTCAGGTGCGCGCAGGGCGATTTTGGCGCTGTAGGTTTCGACGCTTTCATTTGGGGAAAGATTGACCTTTTCTTGTAAGAGAATATCACCGGCATCAAAGTCTTGCGTCATTTTATGGGCGGTCAGTCCGGCGGCATCGATCATGTTTTCCAGGATGATGCGCGGGATGGGCATAAGGCCACGGGCTTTGGGCAAATATGTTGGATGCAGGTTTACAGCGTAGGCGCGGGCCGGATCGATGGGCGGGATTTTGTAGGGGTAGCCAGCGGCAAAGAAAAGCTCGACGCCTTTATCAAGAAAGGGATTGAGGTGGAAATCTTCGGCTTTTGAGATAATGAACGGAACGTTTCGTTTCTGAGCGAGGGCCTGGCATTGCCGATTAAAATTGAAAATATTGTCGCATTCGAAGCTGAAAATACCGGTGAGTTCGTGACCTTCATCCAAGGCTCTTTGGATGGCAGGCAGCATAAAATCATAACCGAAATACACAAATTTCATGCTATGAGTATTGATGATGCCCGGGGATGTTACAAGCTTGATTTACAGGTCTTGACCCTAGGCTTTGTCATCAAAGAGGCGGAAGAGTTCTTCACTGAGCTCGGAGGCGGCTTCAATGGTTTTGATGTTGGCTTTGTATTGAATCTTTGCCAGATTGAGATTGACTGCTTCTTCGGCCAGATCAACATTAGGCATACCGATGAGGCCTTCGTTATTGGCAAATGGTGAATCCGGGGCATAGGCCGGGACGAAGGGATCGTTTTTGGGTACGAATGTGCTGGTCACCCCTTGGCCATTGCCTTCATTATCTGTTTGCGCGGTTTGCTGCGCGCGCAGAGGTGTATAGGGCATTTGCTCGCCTTCTTCCAGCGAGCCGGTGGTTTGCAAATTGGCAATATTGGACGCGCTGGCGGTGAGTTGTTTATTCGCCGCCGCTAAACCGGAAAGTGCAATGTTAATTGGTCCAATCATATCTAGTATTATAGCATGAAAAACGTTAAAATCGTCTTGAAATCCAGCATTTTTGCTGTTTTCCTGCCGTTTTATATGCCTCTTAATATGAAGGATGAATTATGCGTTTTATAAAGGTTTTTCAACTTGTTATGTTTTTTTTGCTTGGCGTATCGGTTAATGCCGGGATGGGCTTTGCACGTGATTCTATTTGGGGGGCGCCGCAAGATTATACTGTGCGTCCGTTCTTGGAAGAAGCTAAATTGCCGCATAATTCACGCTGGGCTGATGATGAATGGAGTCCGCAGGATTGGATTGATTCGCGTGGCGGTAGTGTTGTCGCGGTCGTTGATGGTTTTTATAGGGCCGATATTGTGGTTGATCAATATGTTGATGATGATGTGCCTGTACTTGAAGTTGGGCAGGGGTTTCTGGACCTGGGCGCGCAGGACCAGCGCCGCGTTGTTGCCTTTATGGATGAGGTGTTTGGTGTTACAAAATTTGCAACGCCGGGTATTATTCTTGTTCTTTTTCATCGTCAGGATAAAAGCTGGCTTCATGGCTTGATAGAAGGCGATACTGAGCGGATTGGGGTTTTTGATGCTAATGGTTTGCAGTTACAGTAAGAATTCCTAATTTATAGGCACGTAAAAACCAAGGGGCTTGCCCCGTGGATGGAGTGCGTCCAGTATCTTCTTCATGCGATTAAGGAAGCAAGGCCACTGTGCGTACAAATGCGAATACCATCTGGTTTTGAC
>Ga0116162_10002290_pt1 | contig 11989 bp, 12 predicted proteins | sample AD_UKC105_MetaG_FD_89875 | JGI IMG/M metagenome (GOLD analysis project Ga0116162, IMG submission 89875) | Active sludge microbial communities of municipal wastewater-treating anaerobic digesters from Hong Kong - AD_UKC105_MetaG | ecosystem: Engineered > Bioreactor > Anaerobic > Digestate... | reverse complement strand
GATGGATTCCTGTCCTGCATTCCACAAGACACCATAGACACTGGGGACAGCAATCGCCATAAGTGTCAATACCAGCACTGCAACAACAAACACTTTTTTCATAACGACTCCTTTCATTCATTCTTTCTTTTTTAACTGCAGTCCTTACAATACTAAAAAAAAAAAATGAACGTCAAGAACTAAAATAAAGAAAACTAATTTGTAAAAATTGCAATATTGGACTCATGACAATTATTGTCTGCCGGGGTTGACCTCATCCAGCTCTCTGATCAACTCAGCAAACTCTTTTTCGGGCTCTTCCAGGAAACTGAACGCCGGGGAAACGCGGAGGACGATACCGGTCCGGCCGTCCAGAAGGATGAGAAGAGGGCCTTCGATCATCTTTTTGGATTCGAACCACTCCGCAGAATCGGTAAAATAGACAGGATAGTTCAACTCATATTTCTTCTGAAGCCCCCTCATCTTATCACGGTCCAGCCCTAGGACGGCGATACGGACATGAGTCCCTGCCAGTGTGCGCAGGATATTATCATAGGCATAGACACACTGCTCACAGATGAGCTGAGGGAAAAGAAAGAGAAGGGTGTAGCGCTCCTTTCCAGGGGCCTTAAAGGACTCCTCATTCTCCAGGCTCTTAAAGGATGTAACATCAAGAATTCCCCCCGTCAGCTCCCATTCGGCGAGCTGAGCCTGGCGAAAGGCCGAATAATCCGCCTGCACGGCTTTTAGGACCTTTTGCGACCGGATAAAATTGAAAGCTGTGGCCAGAAGCAAGACAGCCAGGATGCTCCAGAACACGATATTCTTCTTTTTAGTCTCCATTTTCTCCTCCTTCGGCAGATAATCCCAAATCAATATCAAAAAGGTAGAGCTGGGCTATGCCGTTTTTGTCAGGCCGTGTCAAATAGGCCACATTCTCATACGACCGGCAAGTCCGGGAGATGCCCAGAATCTTATCGGGAGCTACAGGCGGAAGGCTGGTAAAGGTATGGATGACATTCCCCTGAAGATCCATGATCCGGTATTCGTCCGGTTTAGACAGGTCGAAGATATTCTTCATGCTTGTAAGAAGCAGAAGCTTCCCGCTCCGGTCAAAATTTATATCAAAGATATCCCTGTATTTTGTTTTGATCTTTCTGAGAAGCTTTCCCTGAAGGGAGTAGACATAGATAAAAGGCTCAAGCATCTTAAAATTATTATCAAAGGCTCCCAATACATATATCGTTTCTTCTGAAACCGCATAGGTCGGGTTAGCAATGGGAGAGTTCTCTTTTCTTTTATGAAAACTTTGCGTGATTTTAAAATCATCATCCAGCTTGAAAAGAGTCGAAACCCCTGCGGGACCCGAACAGGAAAGCAGATAAAAGGATCCGCCCGCAAGAAAAAGCGTATCCATATAGGTCTGTTCTGTCAGATCCGCGTCTTGCTGTTCTTTAAAATAGACTTCGCCATCCCCTGTTTCATAAAAATTGATCAACCCCCGTACACGGTCAAAAATAAGAAAGGAATGATCCCCGGTAAAATCAAACCCTCCCACTGAGATATATTCCCCGGGAGCTTTTCCTGTCCGCCCGGCTTGGCCGAGATAAGATCCCTCTCTATCCCAGACGATTACCTGGTGTTCCCCTCTGTAATACCTGAGTCCTAAAATCAAGTTATCGTTGATTTTGAAATCACTGAAATATCCTTGATCACGAACCTTTTGCAAAAGGATTACTTCTTTCTGAACATAGATATCTTCAAGAGATCCTGCTCTCCGGATCAGGGTGATCTCTTTTGGTGTCAAAAGTTCAGTGGGCACGGTCCCTCTGCATGAGATAAGAAGGCAAAACATCCCCATGGCCAGAAACAATCTCATTTTCACATATTCTCCATGAACTGAAATACGAGCGAAGCTTCTGGGCTTCCCTGTTTCGATACGTCTTTCAGTTTACATTTCGCTTTATCGAATAGAAAATCTTATCCCGGATGTCCTTACGAACGTGTTGGAGAGCTGGTGCTCGAGCCTCCAGACACAATACAACTGGAGCCTCCGGGGAAACAATTGACTTGACCGTTAGCCGTCGATTTGGTCCCTCTTCGGAGCGGAAGCGGAGCGGCCACTGCTTTTTGAACCGTCATGAAAATCGTCCCGGCGATCATCAACCCTAAAACCAATACTGCACAGATCTTTTTCATTTTCCTCCTTTTGAAAACAACTTCGTTTTTTTACAGTTATAATCGAGGATAACAGAAGAGAAAAAGATGTCAAATCAAATCTTAAAAAGAAATGTAAGAATGCTTCCGAAAAGGAAGTTACGGTATTCTATTCAAAGGCTTGCTTCAACGAAGCCCGGATCGCAAAGCCTACCTTGAAGATGAGGGCGGAGGTATCGACACGGCGCATTGACTCCCGCCCGGACTGCAGGGCAGAGCCCCGTTTTCGGTGGTAAGAGTCCCGTTTTTTACGATTGTCCCCGGCTTCTTTATGGCTTCGGCCCTTTGAGCCAGGAAGAGGCCTGCAACGAGCATCACAATAAAGAACAATACAACAGCGATCTTTTTCATTTTCCTCCTTTTAAAAACAACTTCGTTTCTTTACAGTTATAATCGAGAATAACAGAAGAAAAAAAGATGTCAATCAAATCTTCGAAAGAAACTTTTGTTAAGGCCTGATGATCCCGATGGGTGTCTGCTCGAGGCGCTGGCCCAGGAAATTGTCGGCGCAATTGCTTTCCACAAATTCAGGATCCAGCCCCGAAGTCTTTCCCCAGACATCCACATCGCCATAATCATTGGCGTCGATAATGGCGATCTCCACCTCTTTGCCCAGTTCCGCCTTGATCTTTTCGCAGACTTCGTCTCCCTTGACCGGGGCAAAGATCAAAACACGGTTGTAGGGGCCCACTGTCTTGGCCCGGACTCCGTCAGCCCCGTCAATGGCGCCTGCCCTCCGCCCGGCCACCTGGTAGAACCAGCCGTGGATGCCCATCATCTTCCCTATCCCGCCGATAACGGCGGCAAAAAGAATCCTCAACGCGCCGGCTTCATCAATGGCTCCCTGCATCTTCTCCACGCGGCCCAGACCTTCTCCCGAAAGGGGTTTCGTCACAAATTTTGAGAGGAAACGCGCCAGGTGCGAGATCTTCAATTCATCGAAAGGTTTCACCATACCCTGGGAGATGGAGACGACTTTGGAGGATATCACGATGATATCCCCGTCTCTGGCTTCTTTCTCCAGAGCCTTGGCAGCCACCTGGACAATATCGTCCTGTTCGGTAATGACTTGTGTCTTGATGGTGATCTTTTCCACAGAAGCCTCCTTATTTTCGTTGAGTCCGCCAGCGGTTGGCCAGCCAGTTCCACTGAGCCGGGTTCTCCTTCACGGCCTCTTCCAGTCTATCAACCAATCCCTGTAAATGGAAGCGGATATCGTCATCCAGATCCTCGTGTTGACGCGTAAGGAGGAAAGGCTCTCCGATATGTCCCACAGAGGTCCCGTCTTCCAACCGCCGGACGGTGACGAAACTGACGGGACAGCCGGTCTTCAGGGCAAAAATGACAGGCCCGTGCGGAGTGGAGCACCGCCGTCCCATAAAGGTCGTGGTCACCCCTGCGATCCCCCCGTCCTGATCGTTGAGGATCGCTACGCCATATCCTTCCCGTAAGAGACGCAGAGTCTCCGGTACCGCGCGCCGGTCTCTGTAGATGATTCTGACGCCGCTCTTTTCCCTCATCCGGTTGACCAGGCGGTCGGTGAGCGGGTTGTTCTGTTTCCGGGCGATCACAGCCAGGGGATAACCTTTGTAGGCCACCACCTGTCCCATGAGTTCCCAGTTCCCCAGATGGCCCAGAACGAAGATGACCCCGGGATACTCGGTATAGATCCTTTTAAGCACCTCTTCGTTTTCGATGGTGATGACTTTGAGGACATCCTCTTTTCCCATGGTCATAAGATGGATCATTTCAATATAAGTGAGAATATTCTGGATAAAGACTTCACGGACAAAGGCTTTCAGGGGGCTTCCCTCTTTGGGAAGATCCAGGTGAGCCTTTTTGATATTGTCGATGGTGAGCCTTTTGTATCCTAAAAGGGAGAAGAGGGGAAGCAGGCCAACGGCAAGCTTACGGTTACAACGCCACGGGAAGAGAGAGACAAAAAATGCCACAGCCTTCACAAAAAGATATTCGATCCCGTATTGAAGTCTTTTGACAATCATCATGAGGAAAGGGCCTTTTTAATGGCTTCCACGTAACGTCCCGCGGCTCCGCTGTTGGCCCGGACACACGCCCCGGCCCGGGAAGCCACAGCCGCTGCTTCTCCGGGGTTCTCCAGGAGACGTTTCACAACGCGGTCGATCTCACCTTCTGAAGCGGTGATAAGAGCCTCTTCTGCTGTAAAATAGTCGTAGATCTCCTGGAAATTATGCATAAAGGGGCCGACGACCACGCACTTTTCCCAGAGAGCAGGCTCGATGATATTATGCCCGCCCTGGGGGATCCAGCTTCCCCCCACCAGGACCAGGTCGGCAAACTTATAGACCATATCCAGCTCTCCCATGGTATCCCAGAGGATCACATCCGCCTTCCAGGAGAGCGGGGATGTCCTGCGCTCCACGCTGAACCCTTTTTCCATAAGGAGTATCTCCACTTCCCGTATCCGTTCAAGATGGCGGGGAGCCAGGATAAAAACCGTCTTTCCCTTGAGCTCCTGAAAACGGGAAAAGAGGATCTCCTCTTCCCCCTTATGGGTGGAACCGATCACCGTGAGCGGTTTGTCGGGGCGTCCTTCGAAAAGCGCCGCCAGGCGTGATTCCCGGCGGAGGTCGCTCTTTTTACCGTAGACGTCATATTTCGTATTCCCGCACACTTCGATAAGCTCTTCCGGCGCTCCGCAATCCATAAACCTCTTCTTCTCCACATCAGACTGCACGAGCAAAGCCCGGTAGAGAGCAAAGATATGTTTCCATAATCCCCTGAAAAAGCGATAGCTCCTGTAATCTTTTGGAGGGATCCGTCCGTTGACAAGAAGCACCGGCACCTTTTTCTGCCAGGCCCTGCGGATAAGCTGGGGCCAGATCTCCGTCTCCACGATGACCAGAGCCCGGGGCCTCATCTTGCTGAAGAGCGAAGCCACAAAGGGGAAGAAGTCCACAGGAAGGTAAAAGAGGGTGACATCCCGGCCGAAATGCTCCCGCACCATCCTGTATCCTGTATAGGTTCCCACAGAGACAGCCACGGGTTCTTTTCCCGTAAACTCTCGGATCACCGGGACGGCCGCTTTGACCTCTCCTGCCGAGACGGTATGAAACCAGACATATCCTTGTGCGGGGAACAGGCGCGACGGGACGAATCCCACCCGCTGAAAAAGGCCGTGGCGGTCTTTACCTGTCACAAGAGCCCGGATCAGATAATAGGGAAAAAGAAGGAGCAAAACCGGGATAAAAATCAGATTATAGAGAAAAAAGATGAGGGCCATGCCCTACCCCTTTATATTCTTTTCGGTGATCTCCAGAGCCTTGAGAGCGATCTTCAGTGAACGGAGATTGTCCATGGCACTGTAGATGGGCTTTTCATGATCCTGGATACAGTTGACAAAATGCTCGATCTCCAGGCGCAGGGGATTGTCCCTGTTCACCGTAAGGCGTTCTACATAGGAATCCTGGACCTGTTTCATTTTACCCCCCACGACATTGTCACTGGTCTTGGCTTTTCTGTGGATGGAGACATCTTCCGAAGCATAATCGAGGAAAATATCATAGTCGGGCATGGTGATGGAGAGAGTCCTTATCTTTGTCTGGCTCACGCGGCTGGCAGAGATCGTCGCAAAGGTCCCGTTTTCAAAATAGAGCTGGACATTGGCTATATCTTCAAATCTGCTGTAGACCTGTTTCCCCACGGCTGCGATCCCGGCGACTCCGCTTCGGACCAGGCCGAGGATAATATCGATATCATGGATCATCAGGTCCAGGATGACCCCGGAAGTACGCTCTCTTTCCCCGGCCGGCCCAAACCGTTTGGCCTCGAGAAAGATCGGCGTCTCGCCCTTCACCACATCCATCAGCTCCAGGACAGCGGCGTTGAACCGCTCCACATGGCCCACATGAAAGACGAGGTTTCTCTCTTCTGCTATATCGATCAGCTCCACGGCATCTTCATAGATCCTGGTCATGGGCTTTTCCAGAAGAATATGCTTCCCGGTCTCCAGGCATCCCTTGGCCACCTTGTAGTGCTCTGATGTGGGGACGGCGATATTCACCGCATCCACGTAGGGGAGAAGATCCTGATAATTGTAAAAGGCTTTTGTCCCGTAGAGCTCTGCGATCTCATTGGCCCGGCTTTTACGGATATCACAGACTCCGACAAAATCGATATATTTCTTCAATTGGTCGTAGATCCGGGCATGGTAATTTCCCATATGTCCCACACCGATGACACCCACACGCAATTTACTCATGACAGCACCTTTCTTTTATCAGTCGGGCCGCCCTCCGGACAGCACCGGCCGGCTCCAGGGATGCTTTCACTTGCGAAAGCTCTCTTTTGATCCTCTGATATTCCGTTTTATCTTCCAGGATCTTTTTTACCATAGCGGTGAGTTTAGGCTGTGTCAAATCCCTCTGGAGTAATTCGGGGACGATTCCTTTTCCGGCGATGATATTGGGCATTCCCACATATGAGACTTTCACGAGAAGCCGGGCAACGATCTCTGTGAGAAGTGAGACTTTGTAGGTGATGATCATCGGGGTCCCGGCCACGGCTGCTTCCAGAGTCGCTGTCCCTGACGAAAGGATCAGGAGGTCGGCTGCCTGCATTACCACCGTCCCCTCCTTTTTCACCGTCTTGATGAAAGGAGGCGTCTCAGGGGCATACCGCTCATAAAAACTGCTCGAAGCAAAGGGCATGATAAAATCAAATTCCCCCTTCAAGGCTTCGGCGGTCTTAAGAAAAAGGGGGAAGAGAGTCCTGAACTCCTGGGAGCGTGATCCGGGGAGAAGCCCGATGAGGGGTTTGTCATACGAAGAGGAAAGGCCGAGAAGCCGTCTCGCTTCACCCTTGTCCAGAAGAGGCATCTCGTCCAGGATCGGGTGGCCGATATAGTCCACAGACAGGCTAGTCCCCTTGTAGAAGGCATCCTCTTGTCGGAAGACAGCCAGAATATGGTCCAGTTTGTTTTCCAAAGAGGAGGCTTTTTTCAGCCCCCAGAGCCAATACTGGGGAGCAAAATAATAGAAGGAGGTGATCCCTTCCTTCTTCACTGTCTTGGCCAGATTCAGGTTAAATCCTTGATTGTCGATAAAGATGACACTATCAGGCTTCCACTCCCGGACAAAGCGACGGGCCTTTTTTAATGAAGAGAGGTTCTCCCTCAGGTGAGGAAGCCCTTCCAGGATCCCCACACTGCTCTTTTCGGTAAGGTCATCGATGAGTGTGACGCCGGCCACCTTCATCCTCTCCCCTCCTATCCCGCACAGTTGAATCCCCGGGATCTCCTCGTACAGGGCTCTGGCGAGAAACGCTCCGTGGAGGTCTCCCGAAATCTCACCGGCCGACAGAAATATCTTACCCATTCTCTTTCAGCAGCAAGCCCCTTTCCGATTTGTTGATAAAAGCGATCAAATGAGCCAGTTCAGGACATTTTTCGGGCCCCAGCCCTTCAAGAGTCTTGAGCATCTCTTCGCGGCTGCTGCTTTTCCGGATGACTGAAAGGGCTTCTTTCAGTGTGCTCCTGGTCTCCCGGTCAAAACCGGCACGACGCAAGCCTACGATATTCAACCCGAATATCCTTGGAGGATACCCGCCGACAAGGGTATAGGGGATCACATCCTGGGTAATATGGGAAGCCCCTCCCAGCATGACAAGGGTACCGATCTTGCAAAACTGGTGGACCAGACAGGAGGCTGAGATAAAGGCACGGTCCTCCACGGTGACATACCCCCCCAGAGCGGTAAAGTTTACCATAACGACATGGTCCCCCACCTGGCAATCGTGGCCGATATGAGCATGGCCCATAAGAAAATTGTCATTTCCCAGGACCGTTTTCCCCCCGGCATTGGAAGAGCGGTGGATAGTGGCATATTCCCTGATAAGGTTCCGGTCTCCCATCACCACCCAGGATTCTTTATTCTCAAACTTGATGTCCTGGGGCTCGCCCCCTATATCACAAAAGGGATAGATCTTGTTTTCACGTCCCATGGAGACATAACTGTGGATCAGCGCATGAGCTCCCACAGAGCATCCGTCACCGATCTTCACATGATCTTCTATCACGGCATAAGGGCCGACAAAGACCCCTACGCCCAACTGAACATCCTCTCCGATAATAGCCGTGGGATGAATGGATGCCATATCAGGACTCCTCTTTATCGAAGATCCCCGCTGTGACAAGGCCTGTCGCGCGGACTTCTCCGTCCACAAGAGCTTCGCCTTTCAATTTGACAAAATAGCCGTTTTTAAGCTTTTTACTCTGCTCCACGCTGACCTTGAGCATCATCGTATCCCCGGGCAGGACAGGTTTTCTGAATTTGACAGAGTCCATCCCCATAAAGAGGGTGTTCTGTTTCTCTTTGTCAAATCCTGTCCGCTCGGCCAGAAGGACTCCCCCTGTCTGGGCCATGGCCTCGATGATAAGGACCCCGGGGAAAATGGGATTATCCGGGAAGTGGCCGGTAAACATGGGTTCGTTCACGGTAACATTCTTTTTGGCTATACAGTGGTTCTCGTCGATCTCTTCGATAGTGTCTATGAGGAGAAACGGGAACCGGTGAGGTAGGATCTCCATGATCTTTTTCGTATCCATCACTGCCATAAGCTAACCTCCAGCATTTTTTTGACATATTCCGTATTGTGATAATGACCGCTCCGCTCAGCCCGGATCCGGCCTTCAACCCGGTATCCGCACAGGGAGAGGTCACCCAGAAAATCCAATATCTTGTGGCGGACGAGCTCCCCTTCCATGCGAAACTCATTCTTCAGGGGGCGCCCCTCTTTGATCACCAGGGCGTTGTCGGTCGTCCCCCCCCTGGCCAGCCCCGCTTTTTTAAGCATCTGCAGTTCCTCATAAAATCCGAAGGTCCGCGCGGGGGCGATCTCTTTGAGAAAACTTTCCGGAGTCACGGTAAGTCCATACTCCTCAGGAGCCAGGCCGAAACGGGAGCCGTCATAGAGAAAAGAGATCTCAAGCCCTTTTGCAGGAAGACTTTCTATGAGGACCTCATCCTTTTCGTAACGCAGATCGGGAAGCAAGCGGGGAGAAAGCCCGCTGTCCGTTATCATGCTCTCCTCTTCAAGAGCCCGGGCAAAATCCAGAGCGCTCCCGTCGAGTATGGGAAGCTCCGTTCCCGAAATAAACTCCACCAGGCAGTCTGTGACCCCCATCCCGTAGCAGGCGGCCAGGAGATGTTCCACGGTCTGGACAGCCTTCCCGTCACGGCCCAGGGTGGTCCCCCGACGGTCTCCTGTCTTATATGAGATATGAGCGGGGATGATTATCTCTCCCAGGCGGAACCGGATCCCTCCTGACTCTGCAGGATGAAGCCGGATACGGGCCTCTTCCCCGGAATGGATCCCGGGGCCTTGAAAATCGATTGTCCTTTTAATGGTCCTTCTCATAAGTGTCCAGCTTCTTCTCCAGCTCTTTGATCTTTTTCCACATGGCTTCCAGACGATTCTGATAGGCTAAAATCCTGTATTGTTCGCTCATGGGACGGGCCGGAGACCCGCTATACACACCCGCTTTTTCCAGAGAGCCGGCGATTCCGGCCTGGGCCGTCAGAATGACCCGGTCCCCTATACGGCAATGGTCACCCACACCGGCCTGCCCGGCCAGGACAGCCCAGCTCCCGATGGAGCTGCTTCCGGCCACGCCGCTCTGGGCAGCTATCCGTGCACATTTTTTGATAGTGACATTATGGGCGATCTGAACCAGATTGTCGATCTTGACATCGTCTTCGATGACGGTCTCATCCAGGGTCGCCCGGTCGATTGTACAGTTGGCCCCGATCTCCACTCTGTTGCCGATCCGGACACGGCCCACCTGGGGGATCTTGACCAGAGTCTCTCCGGTCTCCATATAGCCGAAACCGTCGGAGCCGACTACCGTTCCGGAATGGATGATACAATCTTCGCCCACCCGGGTGTCTTCATAAAGGACCACCCCGGGATAGATCCTGGTCCGTGCCCCGATGATACTGTCTTTCCCCACAATGACACCGGCTCCCAGGGAGACTCCCTCTGCCAGAGTAACATGATCTCCGAGAATAGATCCCGGCCCCACTGACGCCGTGTCATGAATAGAACAATCTTCACCGATCACCGCCGTGGGATGAATCCCGTCCGAAGCCGGGCGTATCAGGTGTCCCGCGACAAGACGGAAGAATTGAGTCCGGGGGTCATCACAGATAAATTGGGGAGAAGGGTTGTCCAGCTCACGGAATGTGACTACAGCCCCTACCGGGCGTCGGCCCAGCTCCAGGGCAGCCTCTTCCGTTTCGATAAAACAGAGAGCCTTTTCATCGGCAGCGGCTGCTGAAGCAAACCGTTTCAGCATCCGTCCGGGAGCCGGATGGACGATCCGGCTCCCGGGTATCGATATCTCCTCAAAGAGAAGCGTAATCAACATTACTTATTGATTCTCTCGATGACGAGATCGGTAAGATCAAGTTCATCCGCTGAAGAGATGGTGACGCTCTTATCAAAGACGACATCCAGCCCCTTCTCTTTACGGATATTGGTGACGATGGAACGGATCTTCTCAAAGATTGGTTTCATCAGTTCAGCTTTACGGCGCTCCAGTTTCTGAGCCATCTCACTGCGGAGACGGTTGAAGGCATCCTGCTTTTCCATAAGTTCCTGCTGTTTTTTCTGTCCTTCTTCCTGGCTCAGGAAAGCTGCCTGCTCTTTCAGTTTCTGGTTCAGGCTCACAAGTTCGTTGTATTTTGACTCGAGCTCTTTCTGCATCTCAGTGGCCTCTTTTTCAAAGACGCTCTCAGCTGTCTGCTTCTCTTTGGACGCATTGTAGACACGCTCTGTATCCACAAAAGCGAATTTCAGTTCCGCAGAAAAGGCAAACCCTGCAGCCAGGGCCAGAACAGCACAAAGAATGATTCCTTTTTTCATGGTCTAACCTCCTTTTATCCACGGGCTAAAATGTCCCCTGGGAGATGCCGAAGTGGAATTTCCACTGTTCCGTGTCAAATCCGTAGGCATAATCCAGAGTAAGCGGGCCCATGGGAGTCGTTACTTTCACGCCGATTCCCGCGCCATCCCTCATGTCGCGGAAATTAAAGTCGCCCAGTGTCTCCCAGGCACGGCCGACATCCCAGAAAAGATATCCCGTAATCATCCGTTCGACAATGGGAAACTTATATGAAAATGAAGTGGTAAAGTAAAAATTGCCGCCTTTATAGTATCCGTCGTCATCCAGGGGGGAGAGGGCCTTGTCTTCATAACCCCGCACACCGTAGATATTCCCGCCGACAAAAAAGCGCTCATAGATGGGGACTTCTGTGGAGGGATCCAGTTTTTCCACAAAACCGGTCTGCATATAGACGGAAAAGACAAATTTCCAGAAAGAGCGGAAAAACCAGTTGCTGGTGGCTTCCATCTTGTAGTAGTTGACGTCCCCGCCGAGGAATTTACCGCCCAACTCTCCGCTGATAGTATTATGAGTCCCCCGCGTGGGTTCAAAACGGTTGTCTCTTGAATCGCGGGCGAAGGTGAGGCTGGCGCTGCTGCGCAACTCTTTAGTCTCGTCGATCTCCTGAGAAGCCTCTTCGGAGACATCGCTCACTTCCACGCTCTCAAGAGAGTAGGAGAGGTATCCCGATGTAAAGAGGTCGAGCTTCCGTCCCACGGTGAGAGAGCCTCCGTTCCTCATGATGGCATAATCTGTATAGTCCTGGTCCTTCTTGTAGAGATTTGCGGAGACATAGGTCGGGGTGTCGAAGAGATTGGGGTTGGTGAAGCCCAGCTGGTAGGTCTCGACTTTCTTACCGATCTCGAACTGAAT
>Ga0116162_10002287_pt1 | contig 12003 bp, 10 predicted proteins | sample AD_UKC105_MetaG_FD_89875 | JGI IMG/M metagenome (GOLD analysis project Ga0116162, IMG submission 89875) | Active sludge microbial communities of municipal wastewater-treating anaerobic digesters from Hong Kong - AD_UKC105_MetaG | ecosystem: Engineered > Bioreactor > Anaerobic > Digestate... | reverse complement strand
TCGATCATGGCTCACCCGGAGGGTTCTCCCTACCTTTCCGATCTCCCATCCGTGAAATCCGTGGAATCCGTAGCTCGGCTGTTCCGGCTGTTCGGCCCCGGCGCTCTCGGCGAGACCGCCCTGCCTTTCCCGATCCCCCTTTCGTGCCTTTCGCGCCTTTCGTAGTTTGGCTGTTCGATCTAAAGTGGCATGGCGCTGCGCTCCTTCCCGCCGCACTCTACAACCAATCCCGCCTCCGTGTCCCCCTTCACCCCTAGGGGATCTTGGCGGGTTTGGCTGGTGGCGATCCCCTGTCTTTCATCCCTCGTTTCCCTAATCGTATTTTAACCATCCAGGCCTGTTCTCTGTTCGCCGACGTCTGGTAATTTTTAACCAGAGTTCGCTGTCGGCAAGGTGCTTCGCCGACGATGTCTTCCGATCCGCGGAACGAAAGGAAGGTCTGGCATGTATTGTGATGACTGGTCTCCGGGGATGAAATGCAGTTACGACGTAATGCTGTATGACCGCCAGGTCACGATCACGGGCGTAGTGGTGAAGATGGATGTCCAGAAGGACCGGCTCCTCGTCCGCTATGACACCCCCCAGCTGCTGCCTTCGCATCGCGTCATGGGCGGCGTTCAGATGCCCCGGCGCCTCCAGCGGGTCAGCATGGCGTGGATCAATGCGGACAAGGCCGTGCATGCGTCCGACTCCGCCGAACTGCGCGCGGCGACCTGATCCCCTATCTCCCCCCCTTCCGCGGCTGTCCGCTCCCCCCCCAGGGCGCCATCCCCGGGCCTGTCCCTCTGCGGTCTCTTCGGCAGGACGGGCTGTTACACCCCCCTCACCCCCGGGCACGGCGGCGAAACACCGCCCGGGCCAGCCAGAGGCATACGGCGAGATTCAGCGTCCCCAGCACGGCCGGAATCTGCAGCGGGTGGCGGTGGAACAGGGCGACGCCGGCTACGTAGGCGATGCCGGCAGGCACCAGCAGCAGGCTCCGGCGGAAGTGCCGCTGGGCCATCTCGAAGTTCAACAGCAGATACGCCAGCGCCAGCGGCGCCATCGCCAGCACCATCGCGCGGGTCAGCGCCGCCGCGGATGCCGCGGCTTCCGGCGGCCACGCGCCGTACAGAATGGTCCAGGGCAGAACGGGCAACGCCACGCAGACGGCCACGGCGGCGCCGATCAGCCCCCCGGCGTAGGCCAGCGCCCGTCCCAGCAGCCCCCAGCTCTCCGGGCTGAGGTCCCCGCCGGAAGACACCTTCGGAAACAGTGCCGTCGCGATGGGCACAGGCAGGAACACCGCCGTGCGGGCGATCGTGGCGGCCTTGGCGAACAGACCCGCGGTCTCCGCATCGAAATAGCGCTTGGCCAGCGCCGCATCCAGATTCATCAGCATGGCGTAGCCCGCCAGGCACAGAAGGGCGGACCCCAGATAGCGGTAGCTGCCGGGCGGGCGCCGCACCGCGCCGCCCGGGGGCAGATGCATGCGCAGCAGCGCCCACGTGCACAGCAGCAGCACCACGGCCACGCCGATGCCCTGCGCGGCGAGAGCCGCCGTCGCCGTGGCCGACACCGCGATGGCAAACAGCGCGCCCAGCGCCAGCCGCGTCACCCCCCACGCCTGCGGCGCCCAGGCCAGCCAGCCGAACGCCTGCATGCCCTGCAGCAGCCCCTGGAACAGGCTCATCCACAGGCTCGCGGCCAGCACCGCGAATGTCATGAACATCAGCCCCGGCCCCACGTTCCAGAAGGCCGCCAGCGGCTCGCGGAACAGCCAGGCCCCCGCCGCGATCGCCGCCGATATCCCGGCAAACAGATAAACCCAATGCAGGAAAAACGGGAGGATTTCCTCGCGCCGTCCCGCGCGGTCCCTTGTCGAAATGAAATGCGCCAGGGTGTTCTGCAGCGCCAGCATCGGGGTGCTGACGACCAGAATGATCCCCAGCATGGCCACCAGCGAGCCGTATTCCGCGTTGGGCAGCACGCGCTCCCGCCCCACCACCATGTGGAAAGCCGCATTGCACACCGCCCCCGTCAGCGTGCCGGCCACCAGCATGCTGCCGTGCCGGAACAGTCCCGAGGCGTCCCGCCCTGCCGGCGCGGCATTCATCGGGGAGCCGGCTCCAGCTCGATCACGCGCCCCAGCAGGCGGTCGTACAGCGTCACCACCCAGCGCAGGGGCGAATACAGCAGGCGCAGCCGCACAATCGCCAGCAGCATCTGGAACGACACCCGCCCGATCCGGAGCTTGGAACCGGCCATGTCGCTCCACGTTGTCGGAATTTCCGCAATCCGGCAGCCCGCCCGCCGCGTCTTGAACAGCATGTCCACGTCAAACGCCCATTTGGTCAGACCGATGTGCGGCACGATCGCCCGCCACGCCTCGGCCGTCATCAGCTTCGCGCCGCATTGGGTATCCGTGATCGGCAGCTTGAACAGCTTTCGGACCAGCCAGTTGAACACGCGCGAAACCGCGCGGCGCTTCCACGGCTGGCGGGGCTTCACCACCGCCCCCGGCAGGCGCCGCGAGGCGATGATCAGCCCCGCGTCGCCGATCTGCTCGACCAGATCCTCGAATGCCGCGGGCGGCGTGGCGCCGTCGGCATCCACAAACCCGATCAAATCGCCCCGGGCGATGCGCCCCCCCGCCATCACCGCCCCGCCCTTGCCGATCGGCTCCGGCGTCACCCGCACCTGCAGCTGGGGAAACCGCGGCTGGAATTCCCGGACCACGTCCTCTGTGCGGTCTGTCGAGCCGTTGACGGATACAATCATCTCGAACTCATCGCCGTAGCGCTGCGCGAAGTGCGCCAGATAGGCCTCCAGCATCCCGCCGATCCGGCGTTCCTCGTTGTAGGCCGGAACGATGATGGACAGCTTCATTCCCCGGCCGCTGCCGCCGGCTCCCCGGCGTCCTCGATCGGCTTGCGCCGCAGAATCTCCAGAACCGTCCCGGCCTGCCCGAAGCCCGGCACGCTTTCCACCGGTTCGAAATGCTCCGCCAGGATCGCGTCCAGGGCCTGGCGGTCGTCGCGGGTGATCTCCTCGACCTCCGGCGACCGGATGGCCAGGCTGTACCCGCTGAACGCCGCGATCGGCGCGTTGGTGGATGCCGCCAGCAGCTCCCGCAGCATGTCGCGGTTCACCACGCCGATCTGTTCCGCGCGCTCGCGGGGCCAGTCCGGGTAGTAGCTGAACGGCCCCATTTCAAGCCCGTGCGGCACCGGCAGGCCCGCATCCACCGCCAGATACGTGTCCTGCGTCAGCAGCTCCGTGCCCTGTTCGGCCAGCGTCAGTTCCCGCACCCAGCGGCCCATGTCCCGCAGCTGCGCCATGGGACTCTGCTCGCGCAGCCGCCACCAGATGCGGTCGCGCCCCGCCACAAACCAGCTCTGCGCCATCGGCGAGGAAAACACATGCAGCGCGCATACCAGCCACAGGCCGGTCAATACGGCCAGCCGCCGCGCACTGCGCACGTCGCCGGCCTGGTTGCCGGCGCACCGGGCTTCCATGCGCACCCACCAGCGGGCCGCCGCAACGGCCAGCGCCGCGCAGAAGACGGGATACACCGGCACCTGATAGTCGTCGTACGGGAACGGCGCGGACAAATGAACCAGCGCCAGCGCCGCCACGACCACCCACAGGAAGCCGGAAAAGCACGGCGCCATGTCGTCGGCCCCGGCCTCCGGCCCCGGACCGGACGCGCCGGCCGCTGCGGCCGCGCGGCCGGCCGGCCGCCGGAGCGCCGCCAGCAGCAGGAACAGGCCGATCCCCGCCGCGGGGAAGTAGGCCTGCACCAGCCGCGACAGGCCGCCTGCCTTGTAGGCCCATTGCACCAGCCATGGACCGGCTTCACGCAGCGTGTGATATTCCAGAATGCCGAACCGGAACCCCTCGCGGCCCAGCGCCATGAACGGAAGCAGCGTCACCGCCAGCCCCAGCCCCCCGCCCAGCGCGAAATCCAGCCAGGCCCAGGCCTTGATTCGCCTGCGGCAGGCCAGCAGATACAGCCCGCCCAGCGCCAGCGCCGCCCCGAGCGAAATCCTCGTGGCCGCCGCGCACGCCAGCAGGAAACCGGCCGCCGAGGCCGCCCGGAAGGCATGGCGACGCCCCACGAACGACAGCAGGGCCAGCCCCGCCGCCAGAAACATGCCCGACAACGCATAGGTCTTCACCACCGTGGTGAAATACGACTGATACAGATTCACCGCCGCCAGGATGAAACAGATCCCGCCCGTCAGGCGCTGCGCCTGACGCGGCCCGGTGCGCATGGCCAGCCAGACGGCTGGCAGCAAACCCAGCGCCCCGAAAAACCAGGTCAGCGCCCGGCCGCCCGCCACCCCGAACCGCTCGATCCAGTGATAGCCCCACGAATAGACCAGCGGCATCAGCGGCGGCTGGGTGAAGGCGAAATCCCGATACGGCAGCCGGCCGTCCCGGATCTGCCCGGCGGCATACAGGTACCAGCCTTCATCCTGGTTCAGCTCCCCCATCCACAGATTCATGCCCGCCAGACCCAGCCAGGCCGCTCCGGTCGCAACCGCCAGAATCAAGTGGCCCCAGCGCCATGCCCGGCCCCCCCCGCTCTCCGCCTGTTTTTGTGCTTCCATGTAGATCGCCAGTCTCCCCAAACCCCCATGCTCCCGCAATCTCAAAATGACCCCATCCCCGCCGCTGCCCGCACCCTCCCGGGATTATGGTTGTTATAACAACCATACTATGCTTGTTATAACTTCCATAATGGCTTCAACGGCGATCGCAGCCTTTGTGAAGCCCGGAGCAGAATCCGGCATGCCAGATCCGGTTGGCGGACGGCCGCTTCAGGCCGGACCGGGATCCGTGTCCACCCCCCGCCGGCGCCCCCCGTCATCAACCGAAGCCCGTTCGGTCGGTCCGTTCCGGATTGCGCGGGCGAACAGAACGGAGCATAGTGGTGCGCATGAGTGAGTTGCCCCCGACCGTTCCGCCGGTTCCGATGTCGCGCTGGGAGGAATATTCCTCCGCGGCGACGCTGTCGGACATGGAAATCTTCATCTTCCCCAGCCTGCTGTATCCGCTGGTGCTCGCCAACCTGATGTCGCCCCGGATCTGGCAGTGGCGGGATGATCCCTGGTTTGCCAATTTCGCCAGGCTGACGCCTTACCGGCGCATCCTGCGGTTGAAGCAGTTCATCATGGACCATTATGCCTTCAACCTGGACCTGGAGACCTGGGGCCTGACAACGCAGGAGAAGGAAATGGCGCGTTTCGCGCCCTTCATGGACCGGGACACCATCGCCCGGAGCAACGCGCTGTTCGGCTACGAAGGCGACCGGTTCTACTTCGACCTCGATATCCGCCGCCACTTCGGCCTCGACAAGTACACCCGCGACGTCATCCCCTACTGGAAGACCGAAACCGTCGAAGCCATGGATGCCTTCCGCTTCCAGCCCGGCCACGAACAGGGCGCCGGCGAATGCGTGTCGCTCTCCACCCTCTATGCCGCCGCGCTCTACATCCTGTGCGGGATTTCCCTCGACGACCTCTTTCTGGTCGCCACCCCCCTGCATTCGCAGAACTTCGTGGACGTCCACGAAGGCATCCTGACCAACAACCGCCGGCTGGTCACCAAGGCCATGTGGTTCAACGGCACCGAACTCAGCGCCAAGGCCCGGCGCGCCCTCGAACACGAGCAGATCACCATCGTCTCGCACTGCACCGGCTGGATCCACACCGTCTATCCCGACGCCGGCATCGACCCGGCGGCCTACGAACGCTTCCGGACGCGTCTCCGCGGCTTCCTGCAGACCGACGTGTCGCCCGAAATCCTGTTCAATTTCCTTCGCCAGAACCCCCAGCGGCAGCGCTGTTTCCAGATCGAACACATCGTGTTCGGCAAGCGCCGCTGGATCCCCGCCGAGCAGGCCTACGCCTTTGAAAACTCCTGTCCCTACAAGGTCTCCGACCGCACCCGCGAAAAGCTGCTCGCCGAAATGGATGAAGATGAGTTCTTCCCCGAGCCCCTGACCGACCGCATCCCCCTGAACAAGTTCGACGACTACTTCCACCACAACCGCATTGACCTCGACAACGAGGAAGACCGCCAGAAACTCGGCCGCGAATTCAACTGCTACTCGTCCGACGCCTGCGACATCATCCGCGAGCTGCGCGCCTTCTGCAAACTGGAGCCGCGCTGGCCCGATGCCGGCGGGGAGAAAACCTTTGCCGCCGGCCCGCGCCTGGACCTGCCCCCCGGCCTGTCGCGCGAAGAAATCATCCGTGCCCTGGAAGCCCAGCGGGCGACCAACCCCGCCGCGGACCTGGCCTTCTACGCCGCCCGCGACCTGGCCCGCACCGATCCGCGCCCCTTCTTCAAGGCCGCCATCGAGCGCTCGCCCGTCTGCGTCGAAGCCGCCCGCGCCATGGATCCGGCCGCGGCCGCGGCCGTCCTCCGCGACATGCCCGGCGAATCCATCTATGACGCCACCCGCGCCGCCCAGCCCGACGAAGTCTGGAATTCGCGCCGCGGCGACGGCCTGGAAAAAGCCGTGACCCTCGCCGCCATCCTCCACGCCCGCCAGCCGGAGATTCCCTTTGCCGTCCGCGCCGGCGGGGAAACCGCCACGCTGTCGTTCGACGGAACCGATCACGCCTTCCCCACCCGGAAAGGCCTGACCCTCGATCTGGAATGGCCCCTGCGGGACAGCCCCGGATCCGGTTAATTCCGCCCCCCGCACCCCTGGCTGAAGGGGCAGTCGTCGCATTTCGATCCGCAGGCGCCTTCGCCGGGGCGGGCGTCTTTCTGCCGCCGCCACTGGCGGCGGATCCGGAATCCCAGCCAGGCGGCGGCCAGCGCCACGGCCAGCCCCACGGCCATCCAGTCGGCCCATTGCGCGTTCATGTCAGCCGCCCCCCCAGCCCAGCCACAGCCCGGCCTGAACCACCACGAACGTGACCCCCCAGGCGATAAGCGTCATGCCGACGAGCATGCCCAGCGCCCAGCTCCAGGAATTCGTTTCGCGCCGGGTGACGGCAATCGTCGCCATGCACGGGGCGCTCAGCAGGCAGAACAGCATCATCGCCAGCCCCTGCAGCGGGGTATACTGTTCCCGCAGGGTCCGCCGCAGGCTGTCAGGCTCGTCCTCCACGCTTCCCAGCGAAAACACAATGCCCATCTGCGCGACGAAGACTTCCTTGGCGGCAAAGGCGCCGACGAGCGCCGTTCCCACGCGCCAGTCAAAGCCCAGGGGCTTCAGAACCGGCTCCAGCCCCCGGCCGATCCGGCCGACAGCCGTATGCGCCAGGCGCTCCGCCTGCCACGCCGCCTCCAGCTCCGCGGCCTCGGCGGGACCCGCCGCCTGGTCAATGGCCGCGGCATAGTCGCGGCTGAATTCCGTTCGCCGGGGAAAGGTGCCCAGCGCCCACAGCAAAATGGAAATGGCCAGGATCACCGTGCCGGCCTTCTGCAGATACATCCAGGCGCGGTCCCACATGTGAATGCCCACCGAGCGCCACGTTGGCAGCCGGAAGGGCGGCAGTTCCATCACGAACGGCGCGCTCTCCCCCCGCAGCAGCGTGCCGCGCAGCAGCCGCGCCACGCCGATCGCCGCCAGGATGCCCGCCATGTACAGCCCCCACAGCACCCATCCCCGCCACGCCGGCGCGAAAAAGGCCGGAATCAGCAGCGCATAGATGGTCAGCCGGGCGCCGCAGCTGACAAAGGGCGACACCATGATGGTCGTGAACCGGTCGCGCCGGCTTTCCAGCGTCCGGGTCGCGAGAATGGCCGGCACGGTGCAGCCCAGGCCGATCAGCATCGGAATGAAGCTCTTGCCGTGCAGCCCCATCTTGTGCATCACCCGGTCCATCAGGAACGCCACCCGGGCCATGTAGCCCGTGTCCTCGAGGAAGGCGATGCCCAGGAACAGCAGCAGGATGTTCGGCAGGAACGAAATCACCCCGCCCACGCCGCCGAGGATGCCATCCACCACCAGCGACTGCAGCAGCGGCGCCGCACCGTCCGGCCAGACCGCCAGCACCCGATCCGACAGCCAGCCCAGGCCGGCTTCGATCCACTGCATCGGCGGTTCCCCCAGGGCAAACACCAGATTGAACAGCGCCCACATCAGCGCCACGAAAATCGGCAGTCCCCAGATGCGGTGCAGCAGCACGGCATCCAGCCGCATCGTGCGGTCGCGCCGCACGTGATGGGCCTCCGACTGGCTGGCTTCCGTGGCCGCGCCGAGAGCGAACCCGTAGCGGGCTTCGGCCAGCTGCACATCCACCGGACGCCCCCCGCGCTTTTCCAGCCGGACGCCTTCCTGCCTCGCCGTCTCCACGGCGCCGGCCGGCGCGTGCGGATCCTCCAGGCCGTCCAGCAGCGCGATCGCCCGGCGGCGCGCCGACACCGCATCGTCGCCCTCGAAGCGTTCGGCAATCGCCGCCAGCGACGACTCAATGTCCAGCCCGTAATACACCCGGCCCGTGCAGATGCGGCCGGACGCGGCCGTCTCCAGCGCCGCCTCCAGCAGCGCGCCCACCCCGTCGCCGTTGCTGCCGTTCGTGGGCACGACCGGCCCGCCCAGCAGGCCGGACAGCCGTTCCAGGTCGAACCGCAGGCCGTTGGCCTCGGCCTCGTCGCTCATGTTCAGCGCGTACACCACCGGGACGCCCATTTCGGTCAGCTGCGCCGTCAGGTGCAGATTGCGTTCCAGGTTGGTGGCATCCATCACCTGGATCACCACGTCTGCGGAGCCCGACAGAATTTCGTCGCGGGCGATGGATTCCTCGGGCGAGGCCGCCAGCAGGCTGTACACCCCCGGCAGGTCCACCAGCTCGATGCGCGTGCCGCCGCGCGTGAACACCGCCGACTTTTTTTCCACCGTCACGCCGGGGTAGTTGCCCACGTGCTGGTGGGCCCCGGCCATCCAGTTGAAGACGCTGGTCTTGCCGCTGTTGGGATTCCCGGCCAGCAGGATGACCCGGTCCCGCGCGCGGGCGGTCTTTCCGTTCATGGCGCCCCCCGGTTCATACCAGCCCGGGCCGCCACTTCACCCGGATGTTCGATGCTTCGGCCTTGCGCATGGACAGCCGGTAGCCGCGCACCTCCACGGCGATCGGATCGCCCAGCGGCGCAACCCGCTCCACGGCGATCAGGACCCCGGGGGTCACGCCCATTTCCACCAGCCGCTTGCGCAGCGAACCGTCCACGTTCACCGACATCACCACCCCGCGCACCCCCTGGGGCAGTTCGTCCAGCCCCGACTCCACCCCCGGCGCCCGCTCGCCCCGGGCCGACTCCCGCGCCACCTTCCACTTCTCCATCATGCCCGGATGCCGGCGCAGAAAGTCGCCCAGCAATCCCATCCGGTCCAGCACCAGCGGCGTGGCGTCGTGCTCCATGCCGCAGGCCGCCACTTCGGCATCCTCCGGCGCCAGCCCCAGGGTCTCGGTGAAAAACCGCCGCAGGGACACATGACGCCCCGCGATGTCTTCGGCCACCTGGCGCCCCTTGGGCGTCAGGCCCACCGACCCGTACGGCGCATAATCGGCCAGCCCCTGCTCGTTCAGGGATTTCAGCGCCGCGGAAACCGTCGACGGCTGCACGTTCAGGGCCTGGGCGATATCCCCGGTCCGCGCTCCCCGCGGCGTTTCCGACAGCCGCAGAATCGTCTCCAGGTAATCTTCCGCCTTGGCGCTCAACCGCTCGATCTTCATGGCCGTTTTCAGGTCTCCGTGAAATGTTTGAAAGGTCAAACAATACCATGCGCCAGGCAAATGTAAAGGAATGCAAAGGATGAGCCTCGGGTGCATCTGCAATAAGGTGTCGCCAGAATTGGCCTTCGTAGCGCGAGGCTCCCGTCCCGCGCGAATCCTTGCAACCGCACGCGACAGGAGCCGCGTGCCACGAAGGCCATCGGCTGTCATCCCGAGCGGAGTCGAGGGATCTCGGCCTGGTCCCGCAGGCTGGCCATTGGGATGGAGCCGAGATCCCGCGGTGGCGGGACAAGTAATTTCGACTCCGGCGCTGTGCGCCTTCGCTCAATATGACTGGGGCCTGCACCTTATCGCAGATGCGCCCTGCGTCCATTGACAAGCCCGTGCCCCGGGGGTACGGTGTGGCCTCCCATGAATCCGTTGCCTGCTGACTATCATACGCATACGCATTTGTGCCGCCACGCCGGCGGGACGCCGCTGGACTATGCCCGCGCCGCCGCCGAACGCGGCATTGCCGAAATCGCCTGCACCGACCACATCCCCTTCCCCGACGACCCCGACCCGTCCATCCGCATGCCCCGCGAGGACTTCCCCTCCTATCTGGCCATGGTCCGCGACGCCCGGGACGCCGGTCTCTGCCGCGTCCTGCTGGGCATCGAGGCCGACTACCAGCGCGATCTCGTCGGCGGCCACATCCAGTCCGTTCTCGACCTGGCCGATTTCGACATCGTGCTGGGCTCGCTGCACACCGGTCCCTTCTGGGACCTGGCGCCCGGCGATCCCGCCGCCACGCCCGAATTCGTCGAGCAGATGAACCGCACCTACTACCGGCGGATGGCCGAACTGGCCCGCACGCGCCTCTACGACGTCTGCGCCCACTTCGACATCGTCAAGCGCGCGGGCATCCATGCCCCCGAGCCCCTCCTCCGGGAAATCGTTCCCCCCGCCCTCGATGCCGTCGCCGAGGCCGGCATGGCCATCGAAATCAACACCAGCGGCCGGGACCACGGCGCGGGCGAACCCTATCCCTCCGCGCTCATCCTTTCCCTGATGCGCGAACGCGGCATCCCCGTCACCTTCGGCTCCGACGCCCACGACCCCGCCCAGATCGGACGCCACTTCGAAACCGCCATCGCCCTTGCCCGCGCCGCCGGCTACACCCAACGCGCCCAGTTCCGCCGCCGCCGCATCACCCTCGTGCCGCTCTGATCCGGATTTTCCATAGCGTGGAAAAAAGTTTTCCATAGCGTGGAAAACTCGCTGAAATTTTTTCCATGCCGTGGAAAATCCGGAACCGCTTTTCCCCGCGAATCCGGCCCATGACCCCGAGGAAATAACCGGCCTTCCCCATTCGTCCTTCGCTCGATTTCCGGTTGCGGCTGTCGCCCGTGCGATCCAAAGCAAGGTCCCCTCTGTGCAGGACAGGGGCGGCGCGGGGTCAAAGGATTGAACTACCGCTGCAGTGCGAAGGTGCTGTCGGGCAGTCCGCCGAGGATCACGCCTTCGTAGGAACGGCCGTCGGCGGACACCTGACCGGAGAGAACCACCTCGGCCTGCGCCTTGGCAGGAAGCCCCGGATCGGCCATACGGGGAGCCGGCACCACCACCGGATCGGCAAAGCTCGTCTCTTCCTGAAGCGTCAGGTCCATCCGGGACCCCTGGACCGCCCCCCGGACCGTGCCGATGCTGGACGGTCCGCCATTGGGCTGGATATAGACCTGCCCCCGCACGTCCGTCCCCTCCTGCCGCAGATCCATTTCCAGATGGCCGCTGACCCGGTCATTGCGATAAATGCCGTTCCATTCGCCCGTCACGTCGAGCGCCGCCGCCGCGGGGGCGTTCCCCGCCTCATCGGACTCCCCCGCCGCCGCGACGACATTGGTCGTCACCGCGCCGGTCACGTCATTGGTCACCACAACGGTCGTCTGCCCCCCCTCATCGTCGTCATCGTCATCGCTGCACCCCAGCGGACCCGTGAGCGCCACGAGAATCCCCAGAAGCATTGCCACCCAACCAAACGGCATCCAATTCGACTTCATGGCCACCTCTTCCCGATGCGGAGCGCATCCTGGATTTTCCTAGCATAAGGGGTACATGGTGACAAGCCCGCCGCACCAGCCGCCCCCCGCAAGGGCGCATCTGCGATTGGGTGCAAGCTCGGGTCATATTGAGCGAAGGCGCGCAGCGCCGGAGTCGAAATATCTGGGCACAATCCCGATGGCCAGCCTGCGGGACTAGGCTGAGATCCCTCGACCCTCCACGGGCGGGCAGGCAAGGCTCGGGATGACAGCCATACAGGACCACAAGGCCGTTTTGAATCGGC
>Ga0116162_10002281_pt1 | contig 12009 bp, 10 predicted proteins | sample AD_UKC105_MetaG_FD_89875 | JGI IMG/M metagenome (GOLD analysis project Ga0116162, IMG submission 89875) | Active sludge microbial communities of municipal wastewater-treating anaerobic digesters from Hong Kong - AD_UKC105_MetaG | ecosystem: Engineered > Bioreactor > Anaerobic > Digestate... | reverse complement strand
GCTCAGGTGGATTGTAACCTTGTCATGGACCAGGAAGGACGCATTATTGAAATTCAAGGCACAGGTGAGAAAAAACCATTTACCCTAGCAGAACTGGACACTATTCTTTCTCTTGGATATCAGGGAATTCAAAAACTCATGGAATTGCAGGAGCAAGCATTGCAAATCCCACCTCCTTCCACATGCAAATCATTTTAGCATCTTCGAATACTCACAAAGCAAAAGAATTTCAAGACAAGCTTCAGAGCAATTCTGTTGAAGTGCAATTATGCAGCGCACTAGGAATTCAAATAGAGTCTGATGTTGAAAAATATCATACCTACTACCAGAATGCAGAAGCAAAGTGCAATGCTGTATACCAACAATTGAAAGATCCAGATTCTTCCATGATTGTTGCTGATGATTCTGGCATTGAAGTTTCGATATTGGGAAATCTTCCCGGGGTACGCTCTGCACGGTTTGCCTCCACAGGCAAAGACCAAGATAACCGAAAAAAACTTCTCCATTTGCTCCGATCCTACACCTTCGCTCAAAAAAAATGCCACTTTACATGTGTATTGTGTTGTCGATATCAAAAAAGAATATACTATTTTGAGGGACGAGTAAATGGATTTATTCTTGGTTTCGAAAGAGGATGCGGAGGATTCGGATATGATCCCATTTTTTACTATCCTCCATTTTCCAAAACGTTTGCACAGATCCCGTCTGATCTGAAAAACCAAGTAAGTCACCGCGGTCGTGCACTGGATAAATTGAGAATGTTTGTAGAAAGTACCAAAGGTGGGACTCGAACCCACACGAGGTTTAACCCTCACTAGGACCTGAACCTAGCGCGTCTACCAATTCCGCCACTTTGGCATTCTGAAACATTTTAGCATGTTTTAGAACAAACTCCAAATATGGGGGGTTAGTTTACTTCTTTTTGAAAAATGATATAATCATTTGTCGCTGATCGCGGAGAGATGGCCGAGCGGTTGAAGGCGCACGCTTGGAAAGCGTGTAGGCGGGATGACTGCCTCGAGGGTTCGAATCCCTCTTTCTCCGCCATTTTTTTTTCGTTTTTTCTTCTTACCCATTTCCCTCTTCTTTTTTTCTTATTTTTTCTTGGTAAACTTTTTCCTTCCAAAAGAGTATAATAAAGTGAACAAAAGTTTCATTTTAAGGTGACTATATGATAGATTGGCTTCATAAGAAAGCAAAAACCAGACTGCAATGGGTGTTGTTTGATTTTTTTATACGTATTCTTTCTTTATTCATTCTGATTGTCCTTGGGATCTATTTTCTTCCAGACATTGTTCCATCTCTCTATATCATCAACATGAACTCCTATGCATGGACCCTTACCATCATATTGTCTCTTCTCATTCTTGCATGGGGTTTGTATTCATACCGATATCGGAAGAATAACTTCCAAGACAAACTCTCTCATCACCACTACAAAACCGCAAACCACAGAGCAAGAAAACCAATATGGATTTCACTCTATAAAATCTTTGTCTCTGCACCCGTTACCTCATTCTTTTGCCTTGTCTTTCTTCCTGCTGTAATGCTCCACTTTTCTCCATTTCATAATATTTTGACTCTTGTAGTGGCATCCTTTCTGTATCCGCTGGAATTCATTTTCATTGAAGGACATTCTTCAAGGCATTTCTTTTGGCAAACAATTGCTTGTCTATGGATTCTCATGATTACGTATGTCATTCGAAGCTTTGTGTTTCCTGTTTTCATGTGCATGATCCTGGCTACGTCACAATTATATGCTGCAAAACAGATTGTATAACACACATTTTTATGAAGTCTCTGGAACCCTTTTCTCAGCGATGGAAACAACAAAAGTCATTTCAATCCTCTATCGTTTCTGAATCAAAAACTCCTTACCAAACCTCTCAACAAGTTTTTCCACCAGAAATTCAACAAATCTATAAAAAGCTCTCACATCAGTATTTCAATATTTCTCTGCAAGATGTTTTTAGAGGGAGAGAAATAACCACAAGCGAAGGCTTGTGTTATTGTATCGACAACGAAATTCCTTTTTCCGAACCTGCTAGAGAAATTGAGATAACAAAAAAAAGACTACAATCTTCTCTTCAACTCATTCCAGGAATTGGTCTTCAAACAGAACACCTCCTTCACCACCAGAGGGTTTTCACATTCTCTCAGATCCCCGCTAATTCTAGGTTTTATGCAAACGCACAAGCATGTATTCATCAAATTGAGAATGGCCCCTACGACGATTTGTTTTGGAAATTTCACCAAATCTATGGCAAAGATCACCCCGATTTACTGCAGTTGTCACGGTTGATTCCCATAGAAAACCTTGTGTTTGTAGATATTGAAACCATGGGATTAAGTTCTCAACCCATTACCTTAATTGGTTTTGGGAGAATACAAGGAAACTCACTACGGTTAGTGCAGTATTTTGCCCGAGATATTACAGAAGAAGCTTCTATACTGTCGAATTTTTATCATCACCTCCAACGCGGGGATTTCTTCGTTACATTTAATGGAGAATATTTCGACATCCCTTTTATCAAGAATCGTTCGCGGTATCACAATCTAGATCACTCCACATATCCAGCAAACTTTGATGCTCTTTTCTTTGCACGCAAAGTTTGGAAAAAAGACTTACCCAATTGCAAACTACAAACCATTGAAAAAGAAATCTTAAATATCCATCGGATTGACGATGTTCCAGGAGCATATTGTCCTGTGTTTTACCAACACTATTTACAAACCCGTCAAATAGGTACCATTGTACCCATTATTCAGCACAATCAGCAAGACATTGTTTCTCTAGCAAGAATATTCTTTCGACTTCAGCAAATATGGCGATAGGGCCATTTGAAATGTCATGAAGATTCAAAAAAAAATTTCTAAGCTGCTTTCTTCAAAACGTGTTTTGCGCCACCTCGAGGCGCATCGCATTCTTGAAGAAAAAAAGGCTAGTTTTCAATCTAATCCCATACCTTTTCCTCCCCCGCTTGAACAATGGATTGAATCCAACCATATTCAATTGTATTCTCATCAAGCCCAATCCGTCCAGGCTATGCGTTCAGGTTCGCATGTCATACTCACCACTCCAACCGCTTCCGGAAAAACATTATCGTATAATCTTCCTGTCATTGAAGGGTTACTTCTAAACCCCCAGGCAAGGGCACTGTACATATTTCCCACAAAAGCACTCACCAATGATCAATGGAAAACATTAAAGAAAATGGATGCAGAGCTAGATAAATCCCTACATCCTGCGGTGTACGATGGAGACACCCTTCGTCAAAAAAGATCCAGGATACGCAAGCATTCTAGAATTATTCTGACCAATCCATATATGCTCCATATGATTCTTCCATGGCATCATTTATGGGGACATTTTTTTTCTTCTCTTGAGTATGTTGTATTGGATGAAGCACACTACTATAGAGGTGTATTTGGTTCCAATATGGCAATGCTCATTCGTCGATTAAAGCGTATCTGCTCTTTTTACGACTCCAATCCTCTTTTTTTTCTTTCTACAGCAACCATTGAAAATCCTGACTCCTTTTCTGAACAATTAATCGGGGATGAGTGTTTTCATATTCACGAAAATGGAGCTCCAACCGGAAAAAAACACTTCCTTTTATACAACCCCTACAAACAAGAGGAAGAGGGTTCTACATCAAATATTGAAACAGAATGGCTTTTGGAAGAACTGGTAAAATCAGATATTCAAACGCTTTGTTTTTCTCTCTCCCGAAGAAATACAGAATGGATTACTCGACAAGTACAGAAACATTTTCAGTCCAGATTCCCTTTGCGTAAAGGTCCAATGGTATCTTCCTATCGAGGAGGATACTTGCCCGAGGAAAGAAGAACGATTGAGAATCAACTAAAAAAAGGAACCCTCAAGGGTATTGTGAGTACCAATGCTCTGGAAGCTGGTATCGACATTGGGTCTCTTGATGCTGTTTTGATGAACGGATACCCAGGTACAATGATTTCTACCTGGCAGCAAGCAGGCCGTTCAGGAAGAGGTATTGATGAATCTTTAGCAATTCTTGTTGCTAGACAAAATCCTTTGGATCAGTACTTTATGAAACATCCATCGCAGTTTTTTGATCGCAAACCAGAGTATGCCATCATAGACAATCACAATCCCTACATTTTATGGGGACATTTAGTGTGTGCTGCAAAAGAAATTCCCATTACTCTTGACGACACATTGTATTTTGGTGATTCACTTCAAGAAGAACTGAATGTTTTGACCCAGGAAGAGTTTCTTCGAGAATCAAACAATAAGTGGCTATATAACCTTTCAGAAGAACCTTTTAAGAAAGTGTCCATCAACAACATTGGCTCGGAGATATTTCTGCTGTACGCAGAGGGTAAACTACTGGAAACGCTTGATAAAGAACAGGCATTTCGAGAGGCATACGAAGGTGCCGTTTACCTGCACCAAGGAGAAACTTATCTGATCAACTCATTGAACCTGGAGCAACACACCATTCATGCCACTCCTGCTCATACTCCTTTTTCTACCGAACCTTTGATTCATACTGATGTCAAAATTCTACAAAGATGGAATCAGCAGAAGTTTCCTTCTTTTCAGCTTTCGTTTGGTAAGGTGCATGTCACCGAAGAATATTACTCGTATCAGATAAAAAAAGGTTCTATGGTCATCAAAGAAGTGCCTCTAGATTTACCACAAAACCGCTTTGATACTACATCTTTTTGGATAGATCTTGACCTAGGAACACAAAAAGAACTGCTTCAAACAGTTGATACCCGCAAGCTTCAAGGAGGAATCCATGGGGCGGAACATGCTATCATAGCAATCATGCCATTGTATGTTCTTTGTGATCGAAGGGATTTAGGGGGAATGTCGACACTATACGACCCCGAAACGGGCTCCACAAGAATCTTTATATACGATGGCTTCTTGGGAGGAATTGGACTCAGCGAAAAAGGTTATTCCCTTATTCATACTCTATTGCAATCTGCTCTGGAATTGGTTGAAGGATGTTCGTGCGATGCAGAAGATGGATGTCCTGCTTGTATCCACTCCCCAAAATGCGGAAATGATAACCAAATCTTGCACAAAGCATCCACTATTCTTTTTCTGCGCAAGCTGCTTGGTCGAGAATCCGGGAAATGATGTCCTCTATTTTCTTTCTTTTCTTTCGCTGAGTATAATAGATGAAAACAATATCTTGGGGGTTGTTATGAAAGATACATTTCTCCGGAACTTAGTGTGTCTGTGTACCGTTTTTTTTCTTCTTCCCACCCATATTTCTCTAGCAGAAGTTGACATTATCAAAGATGTTTTACAAACCATTGACTTCACGAAGGAAATGTGTGTAGTCAGTGAAGAAGCCATTCAAAAAACGTATGGAGACGACCCTTTTCGACTTCCTTTTTTCAACGATCAACTTCGCAATCCTCTAGAAACACCAAGCATATTGAAAAACAATATTGACTATTGTATGGCCAATCGTGATTCCATTCGGAATGTTCATTGGTATACATCTTACCGACTAGGCTATATGGTAGCAGCATATCCACAATACGAACCTACGTTTGACCATCGCATTGTAGAAAGCGCTCCTCTGCTGTATGCTATTTCCGATATCTATACACTTCACCAAAAACCACTTTCTGCCTATTCGTTTTCCCTGTTACAGTCCAAAACAAAGGACATCCCCGTTGATGTTCAAAAGGAAATTGCCAAAGTATTATATGCATCCATGGAATTTGAGCTTGCTCGAGATAAAGCGTTTGCTACTGCATCAGAGCTGGATCTAATCAAAGCATTCCGAAACCCTGCTGCAATTTTAATGGAAGATGGATGGGATGAAATAACATATCAGATAGCTTCTGATGCTAATTTCGGACAATTGTATTTTGCTAGCATTGTTCTAAGTCATCATCTGGATGCATTCCTGCAAATACTCCCCTCTCTTGCAATACCCGATTCTACATCATTTTCTGCTGAAACCCCCATGGGTTCTATTCAAATCCATCCTGCCAAGGATACCCTGCACACTGGTCGAAATATTTTATTTTCACTCGATCTTGGTGGAAATGATACTTACCTGAATAGTGCAGGTGGAAATGATTCATGGTTTAATCCAGTCTCTATTTGTATTAATATGACAGGAGATGATACTTACGAAGTACAAGATCCATCTGTATACTCTCAGGGTGCAGGGGTTTTTGGATTCGGAGCACTAGTAGATATGCAAGGTGATGATCATTACAAAAGCATTCAGTATAGTCAAGGTTTTGGTTGCTTTGGTGTAGGAATTTTATGGGATCAGAATGGTAAAGATACATATGACTGTGACAACCTTGCCCAAGGCGCCGGTATTTTTGGAATTGGAATCCTTCATGATTCAGCTCAAAGCGATACATACCATACTTATTCTTTCAGCCAGGGCTTTGGATATGTAAAAGGCTTTGGACTACTGATGGATGACCAGGGCGACGACACCTATATCGCAAATGATGAAGACGTAGCAGGAACCAATCCTCAATCTTCTGACCACAATACGAGTTTTTGCCAGGGAGCAGGCTTTGGAAGAAGAGCAGATCTTGCAGAAGGCAACTCAATGTCTGGTGGTATTGGAATGTTAATTGACATGCAAGGCAACGATACCTATTCTTGCGGTGTTTTTGGCCAGGGTACAGGCTATTGGGCAGGCACTGGTGTTCTCTACGATCAAAGCGGTAATGATTCATATAAAGGAGTTTGGTATGTGCAGGGAGGAGCAGCTCACTTTGGTATCGCCATGCTCATGGATGACCAGGGCAACGATACCTATGATGCTCTACTGAACATGGCCCAAGGTGCTGGCCACGATGTTTCGCTTGGGTACCTGATTGACCGCGAAGGCAATGATACATACACTTCCCCAAATCTGGCACTGGGTGGAGGAAATTCAAATGGTCTTGGTTTTTTTGTGGATGCACAAGGAGATGACATCTATCAACTTCGTAGAACAAATGCAACCAATCTAGGGAAAGCTAGTTGTGAACTCTTTCCTAAAACTTCCTGGCGATACGGCAAACTGACCATGGGTTTGTTTATTGATCGCGGCGGAGAAGATACCTATATGACAATGGATGAAGAGGGCAATTTTACCGTCCCTTATGAACGAGCTGGAAACGAAAAAAGCTGGTCTTTTATTCATGAAAAAATCATCAACACTTTTGGGTGTGGAATTGATACCTCCGAAGGCAGTATTGAAGGCTTACTTCCTTTGCTCCCCGAAACAGATACGCCATGATGAATATTGATATCCTTGTAATGGCAGGAGGAAGCGCGCCATCATGGGCACATCCTCCAGTCGAAAATAAAGCACTAGTTTCTATTCATGGTAAACCCTGCATCCAATGGGTCCTTGATGCAATTATAGCAGCCCAGAAAAATCCAGAGATAAAAAAACAATTTTCCATTCGTTCTATCCTTTTAGGAACTGATGTTTTACAGAACCAGGGAATCACTGATCAATTTGATGCATATGTGTCCTCCCCAGAAACAAACAAATTATCCGACAATGTTCGCCTTGGTATGGAAGCCTCCAAGGGTGAGTACATCTTGATTGTTACGGGAGATATTCCCTGCATTGAAATGGGACACCTTCGGTCATTGCTTTCTCCCATCCAGGACTACCCCAATGCAGATCTATTTGTTCCCATTATTGAAAAATCAGCTGTTGACCAATTGTTTCCAGGTTCACACCGAACCTACGGAAAAATCAAAGAGGGCTCTGTAAAAGTAGCAAATTGCTTTCTCATACGAAAAGACGGATTTCCAAAAATTGATGCTATCATGAATCAATTTATTGAAAATCGAAAAAGTGTAATTAAGCTTGCTTTCCACTTTGGCATCCTAAATTTGCTGAAGCTCATTGTTACCAAATCCATCTCTATCCCAGAGCTGGAGAAAGCTTTTTTAAAAGCGTCGGGTATTCAAGTAAAAGGATTTTTTACCGAGTATGCACAGCTTGCAGTAGATATCGATAAACAATCTGACATTCACGATATTGAAACTTATTTCACCAAAAGAGGTGGTGTATGACACTTTTCCAATCTATCATCATGGCTTTTGCACAAGGTATTACAGAATTTCTTCCCGTTAGCAGTTCTGGTCATTTAGCTGTAATCCCCTTCTTGTTTCAGTTTCCTGAACAAGTACCCCTGGCATTTGATATTATGCTTCATGTAGCCACACTGGTTGCTGTCATCATTTTTTTATGGAAAGATATTCAAACCATTGCAAAAGGATTGTGGGTATTCAATAAAACGACATGGAATCTATTTTTAAAAATTATCATAGCAGTAGTTCCAGCTGCCATCGTTGGTATTTTTTTTAAACAGCCTATTGCCCATATGTTTCAAAGCCCTCAATTGGTTGGGTGGGCATATTTTGGCACTGCTGGTTTGCTATTTTTGACTTACTTCTTAAAAGAAGGTTCAAAAGATATGTTATCCATCACCTGGATGGATTGTATTTTGATTGGTGTATTCCAGGCATTTGCATTAGTTCCAGGCTTTTCACGTTCAGGCTTTACCCTGGTAGGTGCTCTACTAGTAGGGATGAAAAAAGACCAAGCATTTCGTTTTTCTTTTTTGATTTCTATCCCAGCCATATTAGGTGCCTTTGTTCTTGAAATATTTGAGATAGGGTCTATGCAAAGCATGTTTACTCTTCCCATTTTCATTTCGTTTATGATAGCCATTCTTGTTGGATTGGGAGCATTGTGGATTTTGCGTTGGTTTTTGCAAACAAAAAACTTGCATTGGTTTGGGTTTTACTGTGTTGCACTTGGTATCCTTTTAATCGTTCTATACTAACATGAAGAAAAAAACCATACTGTACCAATGCAGTCAATGTGGGTATACATCTCCTGGGATGCTGGGAAAATGTCCCGAGTGCGGAGAATGGAACAGCTTTGAACCAGTTCAGAATGATCCTCTTCACAGTACAACTCGAATAGCCCCGCAAGCAAAACCTGTTGCCTTGTTTGAATTAGCCGATCAAGAAGGTCATCGCTGCCCTACGAAGCTAGAAGAAGTGGATCGCGTTCTTGGAGGTGGCGTTGTTGAGGGAAGCGTCATCTTAATATGTGGAGAGCCAGGGATTGGAAAATCAACTCTCCTTCTGCAGATTGCAGATGCTTTATCCCATCATGGGAAAGTGTTGTACGCCTCTGGAGAAGAATCTCCCTCTCAAATAAAACTACGAGCAAGTAGATTGGGTATTCACCAAGATACTATTTTTGTTTCTTTTGAAACAGAAATCTCCAGCCTGCAAAACCTGGTGGAGGAATACTCTCCGCGCATTTTGATTGTAGATTCCATCCAAACTACCTATACGCAAGATATTGATGGCACGACAGGAAGCATTTCACAAATTAGAGAATCTACTCAGCGTCTTGTACAATTAGCCAAAAAGGACAATGTTACAGTTTTTATCGTTGGTCATGTTACTAAAGATGGAAACATTGCGGGTCCCAAGTTTTTGGAACACTTGGTGGATGTTGTGTTATACCTGGAAGGAGATAAAAATGGAATGATTCGAATGCTCCGTGGAAACAAAAATCGATTTGGCGAAACCGGAGAATTAGGAATCTTCACTATGAAGGACAAGGGTCTTTTCCCCGTACAAGACCCCTCTGAAGTATTTCTTGGCAAACACCAGAATTCCCAATCAGGAACCATTATTTTCCCTTCTTTGGAAGGGATTCGAACTATATTTTTAGAAATCCAGGCATTGTGCACACAAACCTATACGCCCATTCCTCGAAGAGTCGTCAATGGAACCGACATAAACCGTACTTTAATGTTGGCTGCAATTTTGGAAAAGCGAATTGGGCAGAGCTTTATTGGCATGGATTATTTTGTAAATATCACCGGAGGAACCCGCATTGTGGATCCTGCATCGGATCTTCCCATTTCCATGGCTCTCTTATCCTCACTCATGAATATTCCCATATCAGCAAAATTGATTTCCTTTGGAGAATTGGGACTATCTGGAGAAATCCGACCCGTCATGGGTACCGAGAAAAGGATCAAAGAATCTCTCAGGCGGCACTTTCATCCCATTATCATTCCTGCTGGTAGCATCGAACAAAATGATGCGTCCGATCAGATCATCGAAGTATCTCATATTCAGGAAATCCCATCCATTATTAAGCAAAAAACCTAGTTTTTATCTCCATACGGATCATCTGCAAACGAATCATAAGCACGCAAAGAGAAAAGCATCGTAATTTCTTCACTACAGGTGCCATCTTCACAGTTCAGTAGTAGGAGTCCAAGAGCATTTAAGTATTCCAGATACAAGCATTCTTGTTTGCTAGAGCATTCCAATAAGGGAGAAATCCCAAATGTCTTCAAGAATACCTGACTCTTCACCATATTGTCTGTTGTATATGAAAAAGACCACGTACCATTTTCGTCTTTCAGTGCTTTCAAACTACAATACTTGAAACACTCGGGGATAGGGCAATAAGTGATCTCTCCTACATACATGATTCTGTGCTGTGATTCATCTTCAAGATAATAACACTGCTCTGCGTACGCTATTACATTAAAACGAGTATACGGCAGCTCCATCCGCTCCCTGGTGTGATTGAGAAAATTGGCCAATGCTTCTCGGTCTTCATCTTTAAACGAATAGTCAGCAATTCTTGTTTTCTCAAAATCCTGCTGATGCCAGTGCATTAGATCATCGAATGATTCTGCTTTTTCAAAGGATTCTGATGGTTGATCCAGTACGTCTTCTTCTACTTTAATGGTGTTACAGGAGAATAGAACATCCTCCCAAAGCTTTCCTGAAAAACACACAGACAACAATTCCTGTGGTCGGGTCCATTCGTTTTCTTCGAATGCTCCCCACACTGCATTGTACATGATCATTAGCCCGTCTTTGTTTTTTTCTATGGGTGTATCATCTTCAAATGACCAACGCACTGAAGCATCCTGATCCACCAGAAGGGCTTTTAATGAAACAGTGCCGTGCAGATCAAAGTAAAAAAACAACCATTCTCCTTCCATGTTTTTGGCACAAGTCAGAAAAACGAGCGTTTTTTCTTCTTCTCCGCTTGGACTTTTGAAATACGACGTAGTACGAAGAGTAGGGTAAAATTTAATCATCCTGTCCATTGATGTGGTTGGGTGCAGATGGATAGCTCCTCCGCAAGGCGAAATAACAGAATGAGAATATTCACCCTCTTTCGGATTAAAATGTTTTGCAGCCACCTCTAATTGTTGAGATTCTTGAAAGGTAAACTCCTCATAGATACGGTCCACTTTCATTGTAGAAGGAATATACCAATACAATTCATGAAACGTAGGAGGTGTTTCTTTGACAGCGGTAACAGTTGATGACAGCGACATAAAAAAGATGCAAACAACACAAAAAAAGCAAAAACTTTTACGTATCATTTCTCCCTCCTTGTAAAAGATAATCAACAAAAATATACTTCTATTATGTACGAAAAGTGAAAATTAGAAAATGGTTGAGGCAAAACTTTTTTCAGATCTTGTAAAAAATATAAAATTGACAACTTTTTTTGACAAAAAGATAAAATTTCGTTGTTTTTGTATTTTCATATTTAGCATTTGGATTTATAATGAGATAAGTATTTAACTCTTTTCAATATGTAAGGAGATCTGTATGAGTAAAGGAATTTTTTTGCCGAAGAAATGCATTTTTATTACTATTTTTACTGCGTTATGTATGTGTTTCCAATCATTTTCAATTTCTTTTGCGTATTCAATGGACCACGCCGTCTCTTCTCCCCATATTCTTCATCCTGCTTCTATTACTGCAGGGTATGGTCATACTCAGGCTGGTCGATATGGTTCCAATTCAGAGTACATTTTTCATCCAACTTCTCAATGGACATCCATTCTTGCTGATTTAAAATCAGGCAATGTACTCTTTCATGTACAATTGCCCAAACTAGATGGTATTTCACTGCCTATCCACTGGAAATGACTTACAATTTCTTTAATGCCACCGAG
>Ga0116162_10002279_pt1 | contig 12010 bp, 9 predicted proteins | sample AD_UKC105_MetaG_FD_89875 | JGI IMG/M metagenome (GOLD analysis project Ga0116162, IMG submission 89875) | Active sludge microbial communities of municipal wastewater-treating anaerobic digesters from Hong Kong - AD_UKC105_MetaG | ecosystem: Engineered > Bioreactor > Anaerobic > Digestate... | reverse complement strand
TTCCAACCCGAGTAACCGCCTTTCAGGACGGTTTTAGGATTGCCCACGCTCAAAAAAACAAAATAAATTTGTACTTCGTAGATAGGTTGGTGTATATTGACAATGACAAGAAAATAAAGCTAAATAAATGACAAACAGACGGATATGAATGAACACCAGTTGCCAACACGCGGTCATAAGTAATGCGGGGTGATGTGGTAAATTTGACATGAGTACATTTAATAAACAAAGCAACGGTTTGATAGGTAAGTGCTTCGAAATCCCGCACTACTCATACCGCCATCCGTTGGCAACAAGTGTAAAAAGACAGACGAACAGACAGATACGATAGTGATAAATTGAAACAAGAAAGAATTTAGCTATATGACAGGACAGTGCAGACATGATGGAATTTATTTTGTTTTTTTCTTCCCTCCCGCAAAAAAAGAAGAAAGAAACCCCACCCACATTGCAGCACATTTGCAAGCCCTCACAAGCCAACGCTCAAACCAAAGGCTTGCAAAAGAGCTGCAATCTTCCTACCCACCGCTACTAACATACAAATACCTTTAAATATGAGAGATTATCTGAACAAAACCTTAATAGTATTTTTTATTTTAAGCCTAACATTATCATCATGTAATAGCCGTGATGAAAGAATCAAATCAAAAGGAAATCAACCTTTGGTTGTAAATTCTCAAGAAATAAAAATTGCAAAAGCAGTTTTTTATTTAGAAAACTCTGAAAGTATGTTCGGTTACGTCAATGGATTCACTGAATACGTAGATGTAATTTCTGAATTATCAGAGAAACCTGATTTTGCGGCTGAAAAAACGAAACGAGAATTTAACTTTATAAATGGTGGTACCCCTTTATCAATTAATTGTTTAGGCAATGACCCGAAAATATTTAAATCAAAATTAAATACTTCAGGATTTCGTTGTGGAGATATTACTAAGAGTAATCTAAATGGTATGTTCCAAATTGCTCTTGATAGAGCACAAAACGATACAATTTCAATCCTTATTTCAGATGCAATATATGACATTGGACAACCTCAATCACCACTAAATGCTCTGATTACAGAAGGTCGAGAAACTAGAAGTAAATTTATTTCTCGACTAGAAAATGGCAACATACAATGTTTAATGATAAAACTTTTTTCAAGTTTTGAAGGCAACTACTTTTATAGCTCACATAGCGGTAAAACATATGTAAACCAATCAAGACCTTTTTATATTTGGGTTTTTGGCAAATCAGAATTACTTAACAAATATTTTTCAGAAACATATATTTCACAGCACTTGAAGGGCTTTGTTAATTACGCTCGTTTTATTCCTATTGAAGAAAACAAAGTACCTTATCAAATCAATCCTGCCATAAATCGAAAAGGGAGTTTTAAGCCTGACCGTAAGAATCAAAACAAATTAATAAACGCAGAAACAAGGCATGGTGAGTTTCAATTTGCTTTTGCTGTTGATTATAGTTCAATTCCTTTTTCAAGTAATTACTTTTCAAATATTGACAACTATTCACTAAGTAACCAAAATTTTAAAATTGTATCAATAAATGAGATTAAAAAGGATGAAAAGTATGGTATTACATTATTTACAAATCCTACTCATTTGATAACAATACAAACTGATAAAAATCCTTGTGGAGATTTAGAAATAACTTTAAAAAATGAAATCCCAAGCTGGATTTTAGAATCTGATGCTGATAACGAACATATCATTGACTCAAATAAGACATTTGGTATCAAATACTTAACTAACGGAATTAGTGAAGCTTACCAGCATACAAACAGAAGTAAAAATTTAGCAATGTTCAAAATATCAATATCAAACTAAGAATTATGAAAGATTTATTTGCATCAATTTATGAAAACCTAATCTATAACCAGCAGTATGATTTGGTATTTCAACATTTATATGATAGTGGTGGCTATGTAAAATTAGGACTGATATTCCTAATTGTTCCATTACTTTGTTGGTTAGCTTTTTACTTTTTATGGCGTTTTCCATATGGTAAATGGTGGCATTGGTTAATATGGTTATTTGTAGCTTTTTTTATTGTGTCAGGTTTAACTTATGGAATAGCCAATACTGAAATATTTGCATCAAATAATACTGCATTAAACAATGCAATATCTGATTCAAGCACTGGCTACGATAATTTTGTTAGCACATTACCATTTACATATTTATTAATAAATGGTTTGTTATCAATTTTAGTAGGCTTTGTTTATAGTCTAATTATGAAGCAATTCAGTAAAATTCAAATTCATTTACCCTTTTAATCAGAAATATTATGGCAAGGAAATTATATATATTTGGAATTGGAGGCACAGGTTCAAGAGTTTTAAAAGCTTTAACTATGCTTTTTGCATCTGGCGTTAAACTTGGAAATGATTTTGATACTGTAATCCCAATTATAATTGACCCAGATACAAGCAATGGAGATTTGAACAGAACAAAAGATATATTGAGGCTTTATCAAGAAATTAGGAATCAAATTGAGCAACCCGATGACTTTTATTCCCAAGAAATCAAAACTATTAACGAACTTTCAAATAATACCCAAGTAGTTAATCCTGATTACTTTCAATTTAAGCTAAAAGGCACTGATTCAAATACTTTTAATCAATATATTGGATTTGATAGTTTGTATGAAGAAGTCAAAGAAAAGGATGATAAGAGTTTTGTTAGATTATTGTATTCTGAGAAAAATTTAAAATCTAATTTAGATGTAGGTTTTAAGGGTAATCCGAACATGGGCTCCATTGTTCTAAATCAGTTTACAAATTCAGACGATTTTATAAAATTTGGACAAACATTTAATGATGGCGATGCCATTTTTATAATTAATTCAATTTTTGGAGGTACTGGCGCAGCTGGCTTTCCTTTATTATTGAAAAATTTACGAGGTAATGATAAGTTACCAAAACACGCTAAAATAAAAGATGCTCCAATTGCAGGTATTACATATCTGCCATATTTCTCATTAACTAAACAAGATGAGATTAATGCTGAATCTTTTGAAGAAAAAGCAAAAATTGCCTTAGATTATTATAATCGGACAATAATTACTCAGAATCAAATCAATACTCTATATTTTATTGGCAATAGAGGTAATACAAATCATGAGGAATATGCAGTTGGTGGGCAGGAACAAAAGAATAAAGCACATTTTTTGGAATTAGCAGGTGCTATGGCTATTCTTGATTTCTGTAAGAATATAAATAGTTTAACAAACACAACTCAAATAAAGGAATTTGGAATTGAAAATGACACTCAAAACATTTCTTTTTCCGATTTAAACATTGAAAACGCTAAACTATTATCTGGTCCTTTGACAAAATTCAAAGTTTATACAGAATACTTAAATAAGGGTTTAAATAAATCTTTGGGGGTTTCACGTTGGACAAAAAGCAATATCAAACTAATATCTAATAATAAGCAATCATTGCTTGATAAAAATTATTTTAACAGTGCGGAGTACAAAACTCAAGTAAAAGCTTTCAATAATTATTTTGATGAATGGATTAAAGAAATGAAAGAAAATAAGCCTGTGTTTTGTCCATTTGAAGACATTACTGCTGATAACATTTTAGAAATAGTTAAAGGCAATATCCCCAAAGGCAATAAAAATTTTCAGCCAATTGATGTGCAAAACTGCTTATTTACTGAAAATGTATCAATTCGCTCATATGAGAAAAAGCATACAATGTTGATTAAAATGTTTGGTAAATCAACGGAAAAAGTATTATCACAAAAAAACTTAATAATTAGATAGGTCATGGCAAAAGTATATAGACTTCACGAAGGACAAGATGGTACAGGCTGGTTCGTTAGTAATCCAATAACCGCTGACCATTTGAAAACAATAAAAACTGATGGCAAGGATGTTGCAACATCAATTCCAAGCCCTTTTGCAAGAATTGATTTAGTAAAGTCTGCTTTTAAATGGGTTGCAGATAATGGTATCGAAGGCGTTACTGCTCAGCATAAACTTGTTTCAGATGCTTTAGATGTAGCACAATTGTTTTTCCTTTATCCAAAACTTTCAGGAAAAATTAAAATTGTTTCTTGGAATCCACAAGAACGTTTTGAAGCAATGGTTAATGAAGGAAACGTCAAGCATTCAACATTTGCAGATACTTTAAGAATTGTTTGGAATAGTGAAGCTGATAGAATAGTTTATAATTTCAACAGTGTCCAGAGACTTTATTTCATTCTTAATAATGCGAATCAAATTATTGGAGGTACTTCACCAGCAACAATGTTTTTTGCGGCACCCGATGTTAGATTAGCAACAAAAGATTTAAATATCACTTGCGGTCATGATATTTTGTTTGATGACAAATATATGTCGCTTAACAAGAGAGATAAATCGTTTATAAAATACATTTTCACTCTTTCAAAACAGCCAAATTTCGCATCTCTTTTCCCTGATGTTTATTCTTATCTTGAAGAAATAAAAAATCATATAGATGGTGCCCTTAGAACCGAAATTGCTGGTATTTCCGCATCATCCTTAAATTCTTACAAGCCCTGTCCTGTATTGGACAACCCCATGAACCCTTGTGAAATATTGGGCATTCCGTTAGGAGTTGAAGAAGTTGATGGAAACAGAATAGAAGCTGAAAGTGATTTTGTTATTAGTGCTGAAAATCAAATCAATGGATTAAAACCCCTAATTTTGCCAAATGAAAAGTTTTCAAATCAATGGATATATACTACCAACGGTATTTTCTGGAATCCTAACAATCAGGTAGAAAATAAGAATTTAAATATTGAAAACTCTGTGCTGCCCGTTTTAGGCGACCAATATCCGTGGTTGTCTATTGGTGATTTTTTAGAAGATTCGATAATTGAACTACCATACAACATTGATAATTCAAAATTTGTTACCTGCGGTGCAAAAAAACACCTTATTCCGTTAACTCCCACATTTTTTAAATATTTTAAAGCGGAGAACGTTTCAAAGTATATTACCTTATCTGAACTTACAGCAGGTAGTGTAGAAGCTACATTAAGAATTCCAACAAGAAAAGGCGATATAATCTTCAAAAGACTTTATCGTGGACAAAGTTCACAAATCGTAAAATTGGAATTTCATTTAGCAATTTTGCCATTTGTGAAAACATCGAAAATGAATCTTGAGTATACTATTGGCATTCAAGATAAAAGGTTTGATAGAAATCAAGAATTAGTCGTAGAATGTTTTAACGGAAAAGCCAAAATTGACATAAGTATTCCAGTCGTACGGAAGCATGGTGAAGGAAATACAACAAAAAATACATATTTTAAATCAAATGAGTTTGATGCAATTAGGTTGAGTGCGAGTTTTGTTGATGGTTTTATTGTGCCGCTTTTTAAGAATGGTGATGGTACAAATCAAATTTCATTTGCAATTGATTTTGGAACAACAAACACCCATATTGAATATAAATATGGTAATAATGCTGAAACCGCTATTGATAACACTAATGACTTGCCTATGTGGCAATCACTAATAGACAAATATTCAAGTGATAATATTCAAATTGTAGATGATAATATATTTGAGAGAGAAATTTTTCCATATCAATTTAATCCGAATACAGAATACAAATTTCCTTTTCGAACAGCTCTAACATATAACCAAAATATTGATTTTAACGTTGCAAAAGTATTTACGCATACAAATAATTTCTTTTTGTTTGAAAAACTGTTTTACCCAACGTATTTAAAACTTCATACTAAACTTAAATGGAGCAACTACTCATCTGATGATGATAAATTCCTCGTTAATAGCTATATAAAAGGCCTACTGCATTTAGTATTGTATAAATCACTTGTGTTACAATGTGACCCAAAGAAAACCAAAATAACATGGTTTTACCCTGTTAGCATGGATAGTTTTGAAAAAGGCATTTTTATTGAGTCTTGGGAGAAATCTTACAAAGAGGTTTTTCAAATGGATAATACTAACAATATCAATGTTATTCCTGAAAGTATTGCACCGTATTTAAAATACCGTGGAGAATATCCAGGAATGAGTTTATCAATTGATATAGGTGGCGGTTCTACTGATATTGCAGTTTTTGAAAACGAGAAAGAAATACCAGAATTTATTTCATCAATTAAATTTGCTGGTAATGCAATTTTTGGTGATGGTTTTCCAAGTAGTGCTTTTTCAAACTCATCTGACAATAACGGTTTTGTGAGAACTTTTAAGGATGATGCACTAAAGTCCCTTTCCAAGAACTCAAACAAACTAGAAATATTAAGTGATATAATAAATAAGAGAAAAGATTCTGCCGATTTTAGCAGCTTCTTATTTTCTCTTGAAAATGAAAAAGATATAAACTTTAATTATACTGAAAAACTAAGGTCAAACCGTATTCTTAAATTACCGATACTATTATTTTATGGTTCTGTAGTGTACTATTCAGCATACCTCTTAAAAAAGACAAATTATAAAAAACTCCCAAATAATTTATTGTTTAGTGGTACAGCAGCAAAAACTTTAAAAATTATTGATGCGAATAAGAATTTCTCAAATGTTACAAAATTCTTTACCCATATTTTAAATTCAGTGCTGGAATTAAAAGCAAACAGTTTGAAAATTGTACTCGCCGAAAATCCGAAAGAAATAACGTGCAAAGGCGTTTTAAAAGCTGGAATAAGCTCAAACATTACAGAGTGTCCTATAATGTTTTGGTTAGGTGGCAATAGCGATTCGATTTGGGGTAAGGCTATAAATGACAATGCAGATATATCTGAAATTCCATATTATTCTGATGTTAACGACAAAAATAAAACTCAAATAGAGGATTCTTTAAATCATTTCTTTGGTTTAATGGATAATTATATCAATAGCATAAATATTGATGGTGAATTTGGAATTGACGAACTGGTTTATAAGCGATTTAAAGAGATGCGTTCTATAAATATCAAGGATTATATAGAACAAGGTATCAAAGCATTTTATAAAAAACCAGAAAAACACATTGAGGAATCATTATTCTTTTATCCGTTAATAGGTATTTTAAACAAGTTGTCTTCAGAATTATCAAACAATGAAAATGTATGAGAAATTACAAGAAATTAGTCTTAATTCTTTCACTGTTTTTACCTGTTGTATTGTTTGGGTCTATTCCTCTAAAAGATAGCACAGAATCATATGATTATTGGGCAAAACGAGGAATTATTGAAGTTGTATATGCTTATATGCAGGATTACAAGGCTGTTAGTAAAATGTCAGAATCCGAGAATAAGGCTCTACTTGATTTTGAATTGAAGTATATCAAAAACATTGAAAATAAATCAGTTTCTGATATTCATAATGATTTTCTAACTTTTAATGACTTTTTATTAAAAAATGAATGGAAAGGAACATCAACAAAACTTTGTTTGCCTCTAATTGAGAATTTCAACAATCGTAGAACATTAAATACTGATTTCTTCTCGATTCCAACCAATAACAATGGCAACAAATTTTGGAATAATAAAAAGGATGCAATATTATCACAATATCAAAAAAAATTGAAAGAATTTGATTTGGCAAAGTCAAGTGAAATAAAAAAGGAAGAAGAATCAACGAAAATTGATGATTCAAAAAAGGAAACAATAGAAAAACCCAATAAACCCCAAAGTGGTATTGTAAATATCTACATTCTCATTTCCATTTTTCTCTTAGGTTTTATCATTGGTTCATTTTTACTCTATTTTATTATTCGAAATCAAGTTTATTCAATATTAGCATTTGAAAGAAATAAATATTTTTCAGACTTAAAAGAAGAAAGGATGAAATTTGCTTTTAATGTAGTCGGACTTTTTTATGTACTGAAAAAAAGTAAAGACGAAAAGAAGCAAGAAGTTCAACAACTAAGAAATGAATTACAAAATTTTCAAAAAAACACTAAACCTATTAAGGAAATCAAAAATGAACCTTCTAGTAATAAGGATTTAGTTGAAAATAGGGATGATGAAATAGGCGATGATAAAGTTTCAAGTAAAGTTTATGAGTGGCGTATTGAAAATGAAGAAAAACCATTGATAAATGAATACTTTTTTACTATTCCCGAAAGCGATGGCTCATTTAAATTTTCAAATGCAAAATCTGCAAAAGAAATAGACTGCTTTTATCGCATTGAATTAGATAAAAATGGTCAAAAAGGGAAATTGTCTTTTATTTCAGGTGATTTTGATATGAGAGCCTTAGATAATATTGATTACTATTTGAATCCAGTTTGTGACATTATCAATATTTCTGAAAGAATGAATGCTCGAAAAATATCAGTAATTAGTTCTGGAATTGTTTTGAAAATAGGCGACAGTTGGAAAATAGAGGCTAATAACAAAGTAAAAATAAAACTTATATGATTTTTCTACAAATGAATGTTGTTTCTGACATTCCACAAGCAAATAACTTGTTTTTCTATCTTGAAATTGTGATTGTCCTTTTTGTAATTTTATTACAGATAATACATTCATCAAAACTGTATAACAAAATTCTGAATCTTAAAAGTATTTTTGAATCTCGTCTTACAGTCCAAACAGGTTTTATTTCAAAGGACAAAATTGGCAGTGAAGATAATCTTTCTGAAGTCGTTTATGATATAAATCCGAATTCAATAACTGATTCTACTATTGACGAAGAAATTATAAAACTTTCATTGGTTCAATCTTCAGGTAAAAATGAAACAATAAAACGGATAAAAGATACGCTAAACTCATACTTAATAAATAATTATGGTGCTGCTGTCAATTTTAGTATTATCAAAGATATAATTGATAGAGAAATTGAAATAAAGGACGATGATATTTCACAATCAATTCCAACTCCTTTGTATTTAGGATTAGCGGCAACAATGATTGGAATTATTTTTGGTTTATTAGCAATGCCAGAGTTAGATGGAAACGGTTTTGCAGAAGGAATTAATGCATTAATAAATGGGGTTAAACTTGCAATGACTGCAAGTTTGACAGGATTATTGTTTACAACTTTACTTTCCTCATATTTTTATAAACGTGCGAAGAGTATCGTTGTCCAAGCTAAAAATGACCAACTTTCATATTTACAGGCTAAATTATTACCCGAATTAGTTAAAGCGGAGGATACAGGAGTCTCTGGGCTAAAAGCTAGTTTAGATAGATTTGCACGGGAAGCAACAAAAATTTCTGATAATGTTAAGATTGCTGCAAGTCAAACAGGAATGAATATAAAGGCTCAACTTGATGTAATTACAAAAGTTGAAAATCTTAACATGACAAGAATATCAAAAACAAATCTTGAATTATTTGACCGTTTAGATAATAATATGGCTGCATTTAATCAGTTTTCAAGTTATCTTTCAATGATGCAGAAAATAACAGAAAATCTGGTTGAATTCTCAAAAAAGACTGAAAGTATTGATACCGTTGCTTCTGAAATCAAGTCATCATTGAATGAAAGCAAAGACCTCACAAGATTCTTAACGTCACATTTACAGAAGATTGATGCAGCTGGTTCAGTTGCAAGAAATGCTGTTGACTTTTCTGAATCGTACTTTAAAGAAGCTATAAGTATTTTAAGAGAAAAAATTCAAAACCAAATTCAGGTTATTGACAGCTATTCAGATAATGCAGAAGTTCGTTTAAAGGAAAACCTTCACAAAATTGGAGAAAGTTTGACTGTGATTTCTGATAATCATTTAAATAGTCTATTGGATGTTTATAATCAATCAATTCCAAAGTTTGAACAATTAGATAATCTGAAATTATTGCCAGAACTTAGAGATAGGTCTTCCGTTCAATCTAAAGAATTAATCGAATCAATAAATCAGTTAAATCGGTCTTTAAACGGCCTAAGCAATAGAGTTGATAATCAGCAAATTCTAAACAAACTTGATTTAATAGAAAAGGGTTTGAAAATTAAGCGAAGCTCTCCTGAAAGGATTGCTAAACCGAAAAAAATTGGCATATTTAAGAGAATTAAAAATAGTTTTTCCAAAAAAAATAAACCCGAAATAAATGAAGAACAATAATATATTTTGGATTAGCTATTCTGATTTAATGACAAGTCTGTTTTTTATTATGCTTGTTTTGTTCGTTGTTACTATTGGTTATTTGCAATTTCAAAAAAAAGCAACAGAAAAGCAATTAGAAAAAATTCAAGAGCTACAAACTGCTGTTCAAAATTTACCCGAAGACTATTTTGTTTATCAACCCAATTTCAAGAGATTTAAACTAATTAAACAGATTCAGTTTGAGTCAGGTAGCCCTTATATTCAGCCTCAATACCATAAATATTTAATAGATGTTGGTAATTCAATTAACAATTTGATTGACAGTCTATATTCAAATGAAAAGTATAAAAACTTTGATATTAAATATTTGGTTGTAATTGAAGGTATGGCATCAAAAGATAGTTATCAGTATAACTTTAATTTGAGCTATGAAAGAGCTTTGGCATTATACAATTTTTGGAAAATGAAGGGTATTATTTTTGAACCAGAAAAATGTGAAGTTCAAATTGCTGGCAGCGGTACAGAAGGTGTAAGAGAGTTTTCAGGAAAAGATGAATACAAAAATCAACAATTCCTTATCCATATAGTTCCGAAAATTGGAAAAATCTTTGAAAAATGAAAAATATTAAATTGTACACTTTCTATTTGAGAAGCCTAATAGGTTTAATGGCTATTTTAATAGTTATTGTTTTTAACTCATGTTCAGGTTGTTCGCAATCAGGGCTTAATAATTCAAAACGAAATAAAAATAGCAGTGTTGCACAAGGTGATGTGGGTTCAAGACATGGTAAAACAGTTTTGAAAATGGAAAAATCAAATGGTGTTTATCTGATTCCTATAGAAGTCAATGGGGTTAGCATGTCATTCATTTTTGATACTGGTGCTGGTTTAATTTCAATTTCTGCTACTGAAGCTGCATTTTTATATAAACAAGGCAAACTAAAAGACGAGGATTTTATTGGTAAAGCAAATTTCGTTGACGCAAATGGTGATATTTCGGAAGGCACAATTATTATTTTAAGAACTATAAAAATTGGAGATAGAGTAATATCAGACATTCAAGCATCTGTTGTTCATAATATGGTAGCACCTCTACTTTTAGGTCAATCTGCTCTTGAAAAATTTGGTAAAGTATCTATTGACTATTCGAAAAATGAGATAACTTTTGAATAATATGCAACTATATTTAAAAATAGCTCTTATCCTTTTAGTATTCACGTCCTGTGTAAATCGAAACAATCCCTTAAAAAAGGGTGATACTATTACTGGTAAGGTTGTTTCTGTTATTGACGGTGATACTTTTGATTTGTTGCTGAAAGGAAATAGGAAAATTAGAGTAAGAATGGAAGGTATAGATGCTCCTGAAAGAGGAATGCCTTTCTATAAGGTTTCAAAAAATTATCTTGCTCAATTATGTTTCAATAAAAAAGTTTCATTAGTTATTACAGGGATAGATGGTCATGATAGATTTCTTGGTTTTACATATTTGGATGATGGTTCTGAGCTAAGTCATGAAATGATAAAAGCAGGTTTAGCTTGGCATTTTAAAAAATATAACTCTGATACAATTCTATCAAATCTTGAAATTGAAGCAAAAAAATTAAAAAGGGGCTTATGGCTTAATGAGAATCCAATGGCTCCTTGGACTAACAGAAGTCTTCATAGACAAGGAATTTCAACTAAAGACTCATTTAATATTGTGCAATGAAAAAAAGCCAACGCACAGGTGTAAGCACATTTGCAATTCGCACAAGCCAACGCACAGACCAAAAATTGCAAAAGAGCTTCCACCTCTCCTGCCCACTTAACCGCCTTTCAGGACGGTTTTGGGATTGCCTACGCTCAAAAAAACAAAATAAATTTGTACTTCGTGGTTAAGTTGGTGTATATTGACAATGACAAGAGAATAAAGCTAAATAAATGAAATACAGACGGATATGAATGAAATCGAGTAGGTAAAGGGGGATTTCACCCCTAAACCTCTCACAGAACCGTACGTGAACCTCTCGATTCATACGGCTCTTCATGACAAAG
>Ga0116162_10002278_pt1 | contig 12012 bp, 6 predicted proteins | sample AD_UKC105_MetaG_FD_89875 | JGI IMG/M metagenome (GOLD analysis project Ga0116162, IMG submission 89875) | Active sludge microbial communities of municipal wastewater-treating anaerobic digesters from Hong Kong - AD_UKC105_MetaG | ecosystem: Engineered > Bioreactor > Anaerobic > Digestate... | reverse complement strand
GTGTTACCAAACCTACATTGGAAGTTTTTTTGCCATCATCCGAAAATGCAAAAGGCATTGGGGTAATTGTTATTCCGGGCGGAGGCTACAGCGTAGTTGTTTATCAGGGCGAAGGTGTTTCAACAGCTAAGGAATTAGCTGCCAACGGAATTACTGCTTTTGTGCTTAAATACAGGCTGCCCAACGATGATATAATGCTCGATAAAAAGAACGGCCCCTTGCAGGATGCCCAACAAGCCATTAAGTTGGTTCGCGAAAATGCCCAAAAATGGGGAGTCGATCCCCAAAAAATTGGTGTTATTGGATTCTCGGCCGGAGGACATTTGGCTTCCTCGTTAGCAACTCGTTTTAACAATCACCTTGTTGAGAATGAAAATAAAACAAGCCTTCGCCCCGATTTCCAGATTGTTGTATACCCTGTTATAAGCATGACCGATGATCTCACTCATCCCGATTCGCGTAAGCAACTTTTGGGTGCAACACCTTCAGCTGAAGATATTGAGCTCTTTTCGAGCCAAATGCAAGTTACTGCCGATTGTCCGCCGGCATACATTACCCATGCTGCCGACGATAAATTGGTTGATGTTGATAACAGTATTGATTATTTTGAAGCACTTAGAAAAAACAATGTGCCTGTTGAAATGCACATTTACCCTAAGGGCGGACATGGCTTTATTTTCAGGAACAAAGGGTGGATTGAACCTTTGTTAAAGTGGATTGATCAATTTTAAGTACATCTATAATAACTATTAATTAGTAAATCATTAAAATGAAAAAATTCTATCTAATTATTCCTGTATTACTTTTGTGGTGTGTTGTTGCTTTTTCGCAACAAGTTAATAATGAAACTCCTGTTGGTTTCGATCAGGTAAACGAACAAGTAGCCAAGGGTAAAACCGAAGTGGTACAATACAAATCGAAAACTGTTGGTACCAAGCGAAATGTACGCATATATACTCCGCCGTCATATAATAAAAAAACAAAATATCCTGTTTTATACCTGCTACATGGTATTGGAGGCGACGAAAACGAATGGCACAACGGTGGTGTGCCGCACATTATTTTCGATAACCTTATAGCCGAAGGCAAAATGGAACCCATGATTGTGGTAATGCCCAACGGACGTGCCATGAAAAACGATAGGGCCGAAGGCAATATATTCGACAAAGAAAAAGTTGAAGCTTTTGCCACTTTCGAGGCCGATTTGCTGAATGATTTAATTCCTTTTGTTGAAAAGAAATACTCGGTAAATAAAAACCGCGAGTTTCGTGCTATTGCTGGCTTGTCGATGGGTGGTGGCCAATCGCTCAATTTTGGCTTGGGCAACCTCGACCACTTTGCATGGGTAGCCGGTTTTTCGTCGGCACCTAACACAAAAGCGCCCGAACAGTTGCTGCCCGATACCGATAAAGCCAAAAGTATGCTCAACCTTTTGTTTATTTCATGTGGCGACGATGATAATTTGATCAGTTTTAGTAAACGTACACATGATTATTTGACTGACAATTCGGTTCCTCATATTTATAGGGTTATTCCGGGCGGAAAACACGATTTTGAAGTGTGGAAAGATGGCTTGTATCAATTTGTACAAATGCTTTTTAAACCTGTTGAACTTAGCTCAAACGTAACTACTTTAAAAGATGCCTACAAAGGTAAATTTGTAATTGGTACAGCGCTTAATACACCTCAAATTACAGGTAAAGCAATTGAAGAGGTAAATATTATTAAAACACATTTCAACTCAATAGTAGCCGAAAACTGCATGAAAAGTGGTCCGATTCAACCCCGCGAAGGTGAATTTGATTTCACTCTGGCCGATCAGTTTGTTGAGTTTGGTGTGCAAAACAATATGCACATTGTTGGCCACACACTTATTTGGCACTCGCAAGCTCCACGTTGGTTTTTTACCGATAGCGAAGGCAATCAGGTGTCGCCCGAGGTTTTAAAAGAGCGGATGAAAAATCACATTTATACAGTTGTTGGACGATATAAAGGCAAAGTAAACGGTTGGGATGTGGTTAACGAAGCGATAAACGACGACGGCTCGTACCGTAACAGCCGTTTTTATCAGATTTTAGGCGAAGATTTTATTAAATACGCTTTTCAATATGCACACGAAGCCGATCCCGATGCCGAGTTGTATTACAACGATTATTCAATGTCGGTACCCGGGAAAAGAAATGGAGTAGTTGCAATGGTTAAAAAACTGCAAGAACAAGGCATTAAAATTAGCGGCATTGGTATGCAAACCCATGTGGGCCTCGATTATCCCGAACTATCGGAGTTTGAAGCAAGCATGAAAGCTTATGGCGATTTAGGTGTAAAAGTAATGATTACCGAAATGGATGTGAGTGTTTTACCAACTCCCGAATGGGGGCGTGGTGCCGATATTGCTACAAATATCGATTATCAGGCAAAATATAACCCATATACACAAGGTTTGCCCGACAGTGCCAGCGTTCAACTTGAAAACAGGTATGCCGATTTTTTCAAGCTCTTTATGAAATACGATTTTGTTAGCCGAGTTACTGTTTGGGGTGTCACCGACGCTAACTCGTGGAAAAACGGCTTCCCCGTTCGTGGTCGCACCGACTATCCTTTGCTGTTCGATCGAAACAACCAACCAAAATCGGTTGTGCAACATTTAATTGATTTGGCTGCAACAGAACAATAATTTTTAATAAGAAATTGGTGTGTTTGGGTAGTTGATAAATTTTGTTATTACAAGTGGTTAATTATTAGTAGAATATAAGATATGAAGATATGCCCATATTTGGTAAGTGCCAAAATGGTGATTATTAGCTATGGGCATTCTCCCGCCTTGGCGGGACAGGCTATCTGACCTTTAAAAATAAAATAATATACAGATGAAAATTACATTACAAAAAATGGTATCGGGCAAGACCTCGTTATTTGTTGTTCTTTTTACAGCGTTATCCTTATCGGGTTTTGCAAAAAACAACAAGAAAGAAAGCAATGTACCTGCTTTTTCAAATTTTAGGTACGAAGGCAAAGATCAGGTTTATATCGATAATCCGCTAAAAACCGACGAGTTTTACAGTCCGATTATTCAAGGCTGTTACCCCGATCCGGCTATAACTCGTAGGGACAACGATTATTTTTTGGTTCATTCATCGTTTGCCATGTTTCCGGGTGTACCCATTTTTCATTCAACCGATTTGGTAAACTGGAAACAAATTGGACATGTGCTCGACCGCACTTCGCAGTTAAAGGTCGAAGATTGCGGAATTAGTGCAGGAGTTTATGCTCCGGCTATTAAATACAACCCCAACAACGATATGTTTTACATGATTACCACCCAGTTTTCAGGCGGTTTTGGCAATATTGTAGTTAAAACCAACGATCCGTTCAAAGGGTGGAGCGATCCGTATAAACTTAAATTTAACGGTATCGATCCTTCGTTGTTTTTCGACGACGATGGCAAGGCCTATGTGGTACACAACGATGCACCCGATCAGGGCAAAGAACTATATAATGGCCATAGGGTTATCAAAATTTGGGATTACGACGTTGAAAACGATCAGGTAATTGAAGGTACCGACAAAATCATTGTCGATGGTGGTGTCGATTTATCGAAAAAACCAATTTGGATTGAAGCTCCGCATATTTACAAAAAAGATGGAAAGTACTACCTGATGTGTGCCGAAGGAGGAACCGGAGGCTGGCACAGCGAAGTAATTTTCAAAAGCGACAATCCGCGTGGTCCTTATGTTCCTGCACCAAGCAACCCAATTCTTACCCAACGCCATTTTCCTGCCGATCGCGAAAATAAAGTTGATTGGGCAGGGCATGCCGATTTGGTTGAAGGCCCCGACGGAAAATATTATGGTGTGTTCCTGGCAGTACGTCCTAACGAAGAAAACCGTGTGAATACCGGCCGCGAAACATTCATCCTTCCGGTTGACTGGAGCGGTGAGTTTCCCGTATTCGAAAATGGTTTGGTGCCTCTTGATCCAAAACTAAAAATGCCAAAAGGGGTTACAAATAAAACGGGTAAAGATGGTTTTATGCCAAACGGAAATTTTGTTTATGCCGACGATTTTAGTGCCGAAAATCTTGATTATCGCTGGATTGGACTTCGTGGGCCACGCGAAAATTTTGTAACAAAAACAAAAAACGGCATTCAAATTACTCCATTCGAAACCAACATTAAAGAAGTAAAACCAACATCGACATTGTTTTTGCGCCAAATGCACCGCAATTTCTCTTACAATGTTACTATCGATTATCAACCAAAATCAGAAACCGATTTGGCAGGTATTGTTGCCCTGCAAAGCGAAGTTTTTAACTATGTGTTTGGGATTACCAAAAAAGGCGATGATAATTACATCGTGTTGCAAAAAAATTATCGCAAAGGTCGTTGGGGCCGCCAAACCGAATCGGAAATATTGGCAAGTGCCAAAATCGATATCAGCTCACCCGTACAATTGCAGGTTGCTGCCAATGGCGATAAGTACGAATTTTTGTACGCATTAAACGGCGGAGAATTTCAAACATTGGGTGGTACCGTTTCGGGCGACATACTTTCGACCGATGTGGCCGGTGGTTTTACAGGTTGCCTATTGGGCTTGTATGCAACAAAAACAAACGATGCTTTACCTGAGTAGGTATTCATAGGTTCATAAATAGTTTAGTTATGTTAGTAAAGTGGATTTTTATAGGGGCAGTTTTGGTTTTTGGATTGCAGGCTTGCAGTACAAAAACCGAAACAACCCCTTTTACCAACCCCGTAATGTGGGCCGATGTGCCCGATATGTCGATAACCCGTAATGGTAGCGATTTTTTTCTTATCAGCACAACAATGCACCTTATGCCCGGAGCTCCGGTAATGAAATCGCGCGATTTGGTACACTGGGAAATTGCCAGTTATGTTTTCGACAGCCTTACCGATCATTCCGGGTATGATTTAATTGACCGAACGGTTTATGGACGTGGCCAGTGGGCATCTTCAATACGTTATCACAATGGGAAATATTACGTTCTTTTTTCTCCTAACGATCAGCCTTTCAGTTCGTACATATATGAATGCAGCGATCCGTCTTTAGGCAACTGGCAGTTGTTAACCCGAACGCAACATTTTCACGATGCATCGCTATTTTTCGACGACGATGGACGGGTGTATGTTTTTTATGGAACAGGACAGTTACGTGAGTTGAAAAGCGATCTCTCGGATGTAAAACCCGATGGTGTAGACATGAAAATTTTTGAGCGCGATGCCGACGAAACCGGATTATTGGAAGGAAGCCAGATAATTAAGCATAACAACAAGTACTATCTGCTTATGATTTCGTGGCCTCGTAACAAACCTCGTCGCCAGTTGTGCTATCGTGCCGATAATATTACTGGGCCTTACGAAAAGAAAGTAATACTTGAAGACAATTTTGCAGAATTTCCATATTGTGGCCAAGGTTGTATTATCGACGATGAAAACGGGAATTGGTACGGTTTAATATTCCAGGATCGGAATGGTGTTGGCCGTGTGCCCTTGCTTATGCCTGTGCGTTGGGAAGACGGATGGCCCATGCTCGGCGATGAAAATGGTAAAGTGCCCCTCAATTGGCAAACTCTACTTAAAACTTACGATACTGGTAAGCGTATTGTTGAAAGCGACGATTTTGCTTCGGAAAAACTAAAAATTAACTGGCAATGGAACCACAACCCTGTAAATTCAGCATGGTCGTTAACCGAACAGGCAGGTTATTTACGTTTGAAAACAAGTCGCGTAGTCGATAATTTGTTCTTGGCGCCCAATACAATTACTCAACGCATGGAAGGGCCAAATTGCAGTGGTGTTGTGGCAATCGATGTGTCGAACATGCTCAATGGCGATGTGGCCGGATTTAGCGCATTTAACGGCGATGCAGGCCTTTTGTCAATAAGCATTAACGACAATAAAAAATACTTATCGATGGCCACAAATTCGGTTCGCCTCGATAATAGAACAAAAGCAGTAACAGGTGTCGATGTTGATATTGTAGAACGTGTTGAAATTGAAAAAGATATAGTATATCTTCGTATCGATGCCGATTTTAATCTGAACAGGGATTTAGCTACTTTTTATTATAGTTTCGATAACGAAAATTGGACAGCAATTGGCTCCGAGTATAAAATGATATTTGACTACCGGAGGCTTTTTATGGGCAGTAAATTTGCAATTTTCAATTATGCAACAGAGCAAATCGGCGGATACATTGATGTCGATTTCTTTGAATACAACAGAACGATTCACTATTAAAAAGGTTTGTTTATGGGTTTACTCGCAGCACGTAAATTTTTGTTTTTTTGTTTCATATTCGTTATTGGCTTTCAGAATCTGAATGCACAGAATTCCGATTCGATCTCCGATGAAGTTATGTATAAGGATTTTAAAACCGAGTTCATGTTTGAAGCCAAGGTGAAAATTGGCAACATGATCAATGTTGGCGAAAGTAAGCGTGGTGTAAGGCGCGTAATACCAATTACCGGAGGTACATTCAATGGTCCAAAAATAAAAGGCGAAGTATTGCCCGGAGGCGAAGATTGGCAACTGGTTCGCCCCGATGGTGATACCGAATTATATGCACGCTACCTTTTAAAAACCGATGACGGACACGTTATTCAGATAATTAATCAGGTTTTGATGCACATGGGAACACCAACCGAAGGTTTCTACTGTCGTTCGGTTATCGATTTGGAAGCTCCTGTCGATAGCCAATACGATTACCTGAACCATTCAATATTTATTGGAACACTCAACATGCCAAAGTTGGACCCGGGCGAAGAGCCTTATGTAATAATTGGTGTTTATAAATTGTTTTAGCTTAAAATCAATATTTGAAAATATATCGTTATGAGAAAGTTTAGGTACACATTAAAAAGAAATTATTTGCTTATGTGCGTTGTGCTGATTTCGGCCTTGCATCTTACTGCATGCACAAATGGTAGTGATGATCAACAAATTGATCAAACTACAGGTAAATTTGTACACCGTTTTGCCGGTAACCCATATCTGCCATTATGGGAGCATTTGCCCGATGGCGAACCACGTGTTTTTGAAGATCCCGATAATCCGGGGAAATTTAGAGCTTACATTATAGGTTCACACGATGTGCGTTTCAGAAGTTATTGCGGACCCGATATTCGAATGTGGTCGGCTCCGGTTGAAAACTTGGCCGAGTGGCGCGATGAAGGTTCAATATTCACTTACAATATTGAAGACCAGTGGGACGTGATGTATGCGCCCGACCTGGTTGAGGTAAAGCGTAAAGATGGCACCAAAGATTATTACCTGTTTCCACACAGTCGTGGCCGCCATCGCGAAGCTATGGTTTGCAAAGGAAGCCGCCCCGACGGTCCTTTTACACCCATTAACCTTACCGAAGATGGAACACGTACAGTGCCGGGCAGTATTCTGGGTTTCGACCCTGCTGTTTACATTGAATATGTAACCGATCCGAACGATCCCGATTTCGAAATTGGCTTCCGCGCATACGGTTTCTGGGGTTTTCAACGTTCGTTGGCTGCGCAGCTCGATCAAAATACCATGTACTCGTTGCGCCCGGGTACCGAAATTATCCCTTTTATGATCCCGGCAAGCGCTCGTTACGGAGTTATCCGCGACCCCGAAGGAACAGAATATCCAAATGTTTACCCCGATCAGGATCTGGGAACATTCAACTTCTTTGAAGCTTCGTCGATACGTAAAGTGGGCAACAAATTCATAACTGTTTTCAGTGGCTATTCAGGCCCCGAATATGGTACAGGTAGTTCAAACTCAACCTTGCGTTATGCCGTTGCCGACACTCCGCTTGGTCCATGGAAAAGTGGTGGTGTGTTGATCGATTCGCGTGGCCCGGTATTGAATAACGACGGGTCAAAAATCGTAACCTCAAATGGCGGGCACAACACCCACGGCAGTATTGAGCAGATTAATGGTCAGTGGTATGTTTTCTATCACAGGCCGCCACGTAATTTCGGTTTTGCCCGTCAGGCTGTGGTTGCTCCAGTAACTATTCAGTGGGACGAAAAACCGGTTGCCGAAGGTGGAACAGCTGTAATTCGTGGCTTCGATCCGTATGCAAAAGATCAAATTTGGACTTTAAAAGATAACAATGGTGTTGAATACAAAGGTGCCGAAGTTACTTCGGAAGGTTTCAACGTTTATGGCCTCGATCCGTACCAATTCTATTCGGCCGGCTATGCCTGCTACCTTTCCGATGTTGGCTTGCAACAAGATTCGTGGGATATTTGGGACAATCACATGCCTATTACCAATGTGAAAAACAGCAATATTGTTGGGTTCAAATATTTCGGTTTTGCCGGCCTCGAAAATGACACCAAAGGGCTGAAGGCTTTCGAAGGTGCTAAAAAAGGAAACCAAACAGCTTTCAACCTTTTTATTACTCCAAAAACCGAAAATGCTTTTAAAGTGAATGTTTGGTTAGACGGACCTTGGGACAATGCCGCTTGGAACGGTAAAAAAATCGGGGTGATTGAAGTTCCGGCTAACTCAAAGCAGGAAACAACAAAATTCACCATCGATGTAGCCAGCTTTGTTGAAGGATTGGACAAAAAACACGCAATATTCCTGGTGGCCGAAGGTGAAGGTTCCGATGCGCTTTTCGATTTTATTGGCTTGGGTTTCAGCTCAGCTAAAAAACCAATCGAACGTCATGTTGCACCAACAGTAAGTATTTCGGTCAACGGAAAAGATATTGAAGTGCCAGCAACTCCGGTGCGTTCAACCAATGCCAACGGAATTACCGGCTATAATTTGTATGAAACAACAGTTTCAATACCTACGGGTTCGGAAAAAATACCGGTTGTGAAAGCCAAAGCCGACAACAGCAAAGTGAAAGTGAGCATTGAACAAGCTCAGTCACTTAACGATGCTGCCTATGTTAAGTGTGATTACAAAGGTGTTGTAAAAACATACAAACTTAACTTTGTTGCCGAATAACCAAATTCAAAACTATTATGAAGTATTTACAACTTACAACTATATTTTTTTTATTGGCAAGCTTTTTTGCATGTACACAAGAAGCGGTGCAGCCCGACGAGAATCCGCAGGCCTTTCATTTATCGGCTGTACGTTTATTGGATAGCCCTTTTAAGCATGCCAGCGAGTTGAATGTAAACTATGTGATGGCGCACGATCCTGATCGGCTTTTAGCGCCTTTTTTGATCGATGCAGGGCTTGAGCCAAAAGCCGAGCGATACGGGAATTGGGAAAATACCGGCCTCGACGGACATACTGCCGGGCATTACCTTACCTCGTTGGCATTAATGGTGGCTTCGGAAAACAATGCCGAAGCTCGTGAACGGCTCACTTACATGGTAAATGAGCTGGCGCGTTGCCAGCAGGCTAACGGAAACGGTTATGTGGGAGGAATACCTGGTGGTAATGCCATGTGGAACGAAATTGCACAAGGCAACATTCGTGCAGGCGGGTTTTCATTGAACGGGAAATGGGTGCCGCTTTACAATATTCACAAGCTTTTTGCAGGTTTGCACGATGCTTATGTTTTTGCAAAAAACGAAAAGGCATTTGAGGTTCTTGTTGCGCTTAGTGATTTCTTTGTTGAAATGTGCAGTAATTTGAGCGACGAGCAAATTCAGCAGATGTTGGTTTCGGAACATGGTGGAATGAACGAAGCTTTTGCCAATGTTTACAACTTAACCGGAAACAGAAAGTATCTCGAATTGGCCAAAAGGTTTTCACATAAAGCTATTTTGAATCCTTTGTTGGCTTCCGAAGATAAACTGAACGGCTTGCATGCCAATACTCAAATACCTAAAGTGATTGGTTTTATGCGTATTGCCGAGTTGGAGAACGATACAGCATGGCACCATGCTTCGGAGTTTTTTTGGAATACAGTGGTCGAAAACCGCAGCATTGCAATTGGCGGAAACTCAACTCACGAACACTTTCATCCGTCAAACGATTTTTCGTCGATGGTTGAAACGCGCGAAGGACCCGAAACATGCAATACCTACAACATGATGAAGCTATCGAAGCTGTTGTACCAAAACGGTGGTGAGCTCAAGTATATCGACTATTACGAGAAAGCATTGTACAACCATATTTTGGCATCGCAACACCCGGGGCATGGGGGCTTGGTATATTTTACGCCAATGCGCCCGCAACATTACAGGGTGTACTCAAACCCCGAGCAAACATTCTGGTGCTGTGTAGGTTCGGGTATCGAAAACCACGCGAAATATGGCGAAATGGTTTATGCCCACGATCAGTCGAACTTGTATGTAAACCTCTTTATTCCTTCGGAATTAACTTGGGATGAAAAAGGTTTGGTGTTGGAACAAACTACAAATTTCCCCGAAGAGCCTTCAACAAACCTGACAATCACATTAGCCGAACCTGCTCAGTTTACCATTTTTGTTCGTCATCCGAAATGGAACGATAAAGCACCTTTAACCGTAAAGGTAAACGGTAAAAAGATGAAAGGAAAAAGCCTCCCTGGCGGTTACTTTGCCATAAACCGAAAATGGAGCAATGGCGACTGTGTTGAGGTAAAATTCGACATGTACACTTATGGCGAAAAATTTCCCGACAATTCTCCGTATATGGCTTTGATGCATGGACCCGTGGTTTTGGCTGCTGCAACAGGTACCGAAGATCTTGATGGCATTGTTGCCGACGATAGCCGTATGGGGCACGTGGCGCATGGCAAGCTTATCGCACGCGACGAAGCGCCCATGTTAATAATCGATAATGAGCAATGGGCTCAAAATATTGTTCCGCTCAATAACGGGCCTTTGACTTTCGGTTTTAACAAATTGCTTTATCCGGCCGAGGCCGATAGTTTACAGCTTATTCCGTTTTACCGCTTGCACGATGCACGTTATATTGTTTATTGGCAGGTGGCAAGCACCAACGAGCTTGCAAAAAAGCTCGATGAGCTAAAGGCGAAAGAAAAAGAAGCCATGGCTTTGGAAGAAATAACCATCGACAAGGTGGATACCGGCCAGCAGCAACCCGAATCGGATCATAATGTAAAGTTCGAAAAATCGGAGGCAGGTGTTTACAAAGACAGGCATTGGCGTCATGCAAGGGGATGGTTTTCGTACGAACTGAACGACCCCGAAATGGCTGCCAAAACACTTAGGGTAACTTACAGCGGAAACGACAGCGGGCGCAATTTCGATATTCTTATCAATAACCAGAAACTGGCTACTGTTAATTTGAAAGCCGAGCATGGCGATAGTTTTGTTGATGTCGATTACCCGATACCTACCCAAATGATAGCAAAAAATCGTAATGGCAAAATGGAAGTGATGTTTAAGGCGCACGAAAATTCAATGGCCGGAGGGGTGTTTATGGTTAGGTTATTGAAAGAATAAAACAAGATATTCAACTATATAAATCAATAATATAGAATTTATTGATTTATATAGTTGGCTAAATTGATACCTGCATAAAAACAGTAGGCTTATGTAAAATTAAAGCAAAATATCGTTATGATATATCGACTTGCTTGTATTATTGTATTTTTAATTATCGGAACTTGTTCTCAGTTTTTATATGGGCAAAAAATCCGGTTTTATAATTCTGAGCAAGGTTTACCCAATAGCTTAATACATAAAGTATCTCAGGATAGTTTAGGTTATATATGGATTGCAACCGAGAATGGTGCCAGTTGTTTCGATGGAGTACGTTTTACAACCTATCACCACGATAACAATAAGCAGGGAACAATAGCAAGCGATTTAGTTAAGGCCATTTTTACCGATAGTCAGGGGCTGACTTGGGTTGGTACATCAAACGGATTGCAAATATATGATCGGACGAACAACATTTTTAGGGATTTTCCCTTGCAGTGCCCTAATTTTAATTTAACCCCTTATATAACTTCGATAGTTGAAAGTATTGAAGAAGAAAAATTGCTGGTATCGGTGTCGGGGTATGGGATCATGGTTTACGATATTAACAACAAAAAGTTAGATATTGAAACGACCGAGCGACTAAAAGATACCTATAATAATAGCTATCTC
>Ga0116162_10002277_pt1 | contig 12014 bp, 9 predicted proteins | sample AD_UKC105_MetaG_FD_89875 | JGI IMG/M metagenome (GOLD analysis project Ga0116162, IMG submission 89875) | Active sludge microbial communities of municipal wastewater-treating anaerobic digesters from Hong Kong - AD_UKC105_MetaG | ecosystem: Engineered > Bioreactor > Anaerobic > Digestate... | reverse complement strand
TGGAAGATCGTACAAGGGGACATGGAACGGATCTGACTGGAACTGGGCACAGGAAACTAATGATAATTATCATTTCAGGTCTGTTATCGGTATCCCTGCAGGAATTGATGATCACTATGGTATTCCCCAATCATCAAAATTATATCAGAACTATCCTAATCCGTTCAATCCGGTGACTAAGATCGAGTACGACCTGGCTGAAGATGGTTATGTTTCGCTTACAGTGTATGATGTTACGGGAAGGAAAGTGGCTGAGTTGGAGAACAGGAAGATACAGGCTGGAAGTCACAGCATAGATTTTGACGGTTCGAGGCTGACGAGCGGCGTTTATTATTATACTTTAAGGGTCGGGAAAGATGCTCAGACCAAGAAAATGATAATGATAAAGTAAATCTGATGATTTTCAACATATACATTAAAATTTTTCAATAATAAATTATTGCATAAACTTATATTTTTAGATAAATTCGGTAAAAAAATCAGTAAAGGGAACACATGAGACAACTGAAAATAAGAGATCTGACACTGAGAGACGGACAGCAGTCGCAGTTCGCAACAAGAATGAGCCAGGCGCAGGTAGACAGAGTTCTTCCGTTCTACGCGAAAGCCGGATTTTACGCCTGCGAAGTATGGGGGGGGGCTGTACCTGATTCGATCATGAGATATCTGGGTGAGAATCCGTGGGACAGGCTGGAAAAGATAAAGGTGGCGGTCGGTGACAGCACAAAACTGACAAGTCTTTCCAGAGGAAGAAATCTTTTCGGTTACGCGCCTTATCCCGACGAAGTTATTGAGGGTTTCACAAAAGAAACTCTAAAATCAGGACTCAGCATAGTCAGAATATTCGATGCGTTGAATGATATAAACAATATGACCTCGACGATTAAGTTCGTAAAAAAATACGGCGGGATAACTGACTGCGCAGTATGTTTCACCGTCGATCCGAGGTTCACTTTCAAAGATAAGGTTAAAGCTTTCTTCAAAAGAAAAAAATTACCGAGTGATATTTTCAATGTCCAGTATTTTGTTGAAAAAGCAAAAGAACTCGAAAAAGAAGGCGCAGGCATAATTACAATCAAAGATATGGCAGGATTAATTCACCCGAAAATGACAGGCGAACTGATCAGAGAACTCAAGAAATCGGTGAGCATTCCTATCGACCTTCACACACACGATACGCCCGGTTACGGGCTGGCATCGGTTTTTATAGCTATCGTTAACGGTGTAGACATAGTCGATACCGTTCTTTATAACTTCGCTGGAGGTCCGGCGGCTCCGGCTTATGAGCTTGTAAGGATATTCTGCGATAAGCTCGGGATCGATACCGGAGTTGACGCGAAGCAGGTGAGCATGATAGATAAAGAGCTTGCCAAGATAAGAAAAGAGCTTGAGCAGTTCGATACAACAAAGCTGATACCGAGAGAATTCGATATAGCAGATTATAAACTTGACCCTGAGGTTGACGCTCTTTACGACAAGGCGATAGCAGCGGCTGAAAGCGGCAATGTGGATGAACTGCTTGTTCATACTCAGGCTATAACAAAATATTTCAACTTCCCGGAACCCAACGAGCAGGTCAAGAACGCGGAGATCCCGGGAGGTATGTACACGAACATGGTCGCGCAGCTCAAGCAGCTGAAACTGGACCATCTGATGGACAGAGCGCTCCATCTCGTGCCCAAGTGCAGGCTCGATTCCGGATGCCCGCCGCTTGTTACACCGACCAGCCAGATAGTAGGCACCCAGGCGGTCAATCTCGCTCTGGACGAACAGAACGGCAAGCCTCAGTATACGACTCTCACCAACCAGTTCGTCAACCTCGTGATGGGCCAGTACGGAACTACTCCGTTCCCGGTGGATCCCGATTTCAGAGAAGAGATATGCGGCAGTCCGGAAGAAATTCCTTATGACACGAGCCAATATAAAAAACAGCCGAATCCTATATTGAAGGAATTCGGCTGGGTGAAGCTTGCGGTAGATTATAAGGAAGAGCTTCTCATGGAACTGTTCCCGAACGTGGCAGACGGGTTCTTAAGAAAGAAAAGGGAAGCGGAATGGAAAGCTGCAAATCCCGTGATACCCGCAAGGATCATCAAACCGAAGATACTTACCGAAGAAGATCATCAGCGTTTATACAGCGGAAGCTGGTACTAAAAAAAAGGCGGTTCAATCCGCCTTTTTCATTTCCTTTATTATCTCCGCCATTTTAGCAACGGCCTGACCTCTGTGTCTTATCAGGTTCTTTGCCTCAAGAGGCATCTCAGCAAGAGTAATATCGTACCCGTCAGGCATGAATATAGGGTCGTAACCGAAGCCTTTTACACCTTTCGGCTCCTTTATAATCTTTCCCTTCAGCACGCCGTCCGCTGTTTTAAGCACGCCGCTTCCGTATAGAGTGATTACGCACCTGAACTCAGCGTTTCTCTTCTCTTCAGGTACTCCGTCGAGTTCTTTCAGCATCTTCCGGTTGTTGTCGTCGTAAGTACACCCTTCACCAGCCCATCTTGCGGAATATACACCGGGTTCTCCTTTAAGGTATTCGACTTCGAGTCCTGTGTCGTCGGCAAGGGTCATTATTCCGGAATGCTCGTATATCTCCATAGCTTTCTTGAGTGAATTGTGCTCGAGAGTGTCTCCGTCTTCTATAACATCCGGAAGGTCGGGCTTATCGTTCAGAGACAGTATTTCAAATCCGCAGCCTTCAAGGGCTTTTGTTATCTCTACGATCTTGTTTTTGTTATGTGTAGCGAGCAGTATTTTCATTTTACGATCCGTCATTTTATTAACAGCCAATTATAACCATAAATTCTCATAATCTCTAATGTTTTTTTACTAAAATATCGATTAAACCACTTGAAGAACCGCCCTGATTTGTTTAGATTTCATGAAGGAAAATTAATGGAGATCCTATGGACATATCCGATTATATTAAGCCGGAACTCATTGAAATTATTTCGGGACATCACACGAAGGATGAAGTGCTGAACCAGATAGCCGAACTCGTGCTGAGAAGCACCGGTCCCGCAGTTCACTCAAAAACCGAGGTATTAAGAAAATTGAGAGACAGGGAAGAGCTGGGCAGCACAGGATTCGGCAACAACATCGCCATCCCGCATTGCGCGCTTCCCAACATTGACGAGTTCGTGATCGGCATAATAATTTATCCGGACGGAGCAGAGTTCGAGGCTATGGACGGCAAACCGGTGAAATTTCTGGTCTTCATAATAGCTCCCGAAAAGAAGAAGAACCAGCATATCCGATTCCTGTCTCAGGTTTCAGGCACTCTAAGACAGCCGGGTGCGATGGACGATATAAGTTCTCAGCTAAACTCGGTAGCCGTAAGAGAGAAATTTCTGAAATACGCGTTGCCTGCCGGTAAGGATAAAAAGCAGAAAGAAGAATATTCCATGCTGAGGATATTCTGTCAGGCCGAAAAGAAATTCCATGAGATCATGGATATACTTTCAGAAGTTAAGGACAGGGATATTTCTATAATAGAGGGAACAGACGCAAGAAAGTACATGAAAGAAAGCGCTTTCTTCGGAAAAATATGGTCGGATAAAAGCACAAAATTCCATAAGATCCTGATCGTCGTTCTGCCTACAGAAAAAGCTAATGATACGATAAGGAAACTTGATCATATCGTGGGAACGCTGCCTGAAAGAAGGGGGATAATGATAATAATGCAGAAGATTGAATTTATCAGCGGATATTTGAATGACTGATCTGCAATCCGGTCAGGAGAATAAAGTTTACGGGCCTTCAGTTCTTTATGCCGGTATAGACGGCGGCGGAACAAAAACAAATATCACCATACTTGATAAAGAGGGCAGAATTGCGTTTTCCGGAAGTTACGGACCTTCAAACCTTCTTAACGGAGACGAATTCGAAGAAAATGTCCTGACAATGTTCAGAGAGGCTTTTATTAACCTGAAAGACAGGTTGAGGATAAAAACGCTGATAAATATCACCGCCGGTTTTGCCGGAACATCTTCAGACGATTATGAGACAAGATTCAGAAATGTTTTTAAAAAAGCTGCGCTGGGTTATGATATTTCAATAGGTCATCTGATCATTAATTCTGACGCGCTTCTTGCACTGAATGTATATTTTGCCGAAAAACCTGGGCTGCTGCTAATATCAGGAACGGGAAGTATATGCTATGGAAAAGATCAGAACGGAGACCTTTTCAGAACAGGTGGTTTCGGATATCTGATAGATGATGCAGGTTCCGGATTCTGGTTCGGAAAAGAGGCGGTCAAAGCAGCCTTCAGGTCGTATTATCATTTTGGAAAAGGGTCTTTACTTGAAGATTTGGTAAAAAGTCATTTTGGTGTTCAAAGAACGGATGAGTTATTCGAGGTTATTTACAAAGGAGATGCAAGGTCAGTAATTTCTTCCGCGTCCGAACTGGTTTTTGCGGCTGCCGAAAACGGATGTAAAGTCGCTGAAGAGATAATTGAGAGGGGAGCCTCGGAGCTTATCGAACTTGTCAGGAACTGTTCGGAACATATAGACAGGAAAGCTCCTTTCGTAGTTCTTCACGGTTCTGTATTCAAACAGGAAAAGCTGGTTGATCTGATAAAAAAAGAACTTATTAACGATATGAACATTTATATCAGCGACAAAAGAATCGATCTTGAAGCAGCCAGTTCAATGCTTGATCAGAACGATCTGTAATTATCAAAAAGATTTCTTAATATATCAATAACTCCGAAAGTTTCAGTTCTGCCGCTTATGTACAGGCTTTTGTTATCCAGTTCAGAACCGAGAGGTACTCTTTTTTTTGATTTTTCAAGCAAACTGACGGTTACAGGGTCAGCGTTTCCCGGCATGTATGAAATATCGGATTTCTTAAGCCATTCAAGATCGTTTAGAGAATCAGCCACCGAAACAAACACTCCGCTGCCCTTTCCGAAATATTCGATACCGTTGAATTTGTCCCTCTTTGCAGGTATAATATCTACCGCAACGCTCGAACGGGTAACTCGTGCGAAATCAATGAATTTAAGCTCACTGCTTATCTTCTGAAAAAAATCTTCCAGGCTGAATTCATATTTCGTGAACATACTTATTGTAGAGAGTCTTCTTGCGAACTTATATATCTCGGGATAATCACAGTCTATCAGAGTATTCTCGAGGGCTTTGATCTGATCAACAATGGACTCGGGAACGATCACTTCCTCCTTCTCCATATCTTCGGAGATCACACAGCCTGTTTCCAGTACAGCTCCGTCAAAAAGCCCTGCAAGACTCCCGAGCTTTCGTTTTACGAACGGAAGGTCATTCCCTGTACATAAATAGAGTTTTATGTCGTCAGGTTTTGATTCAATTACTTCTCTGAGCTCATTTTCAGACCCTTCCGAAAGGAATTCTTTATTAGTTATCAGAGTTCCGTGAAGATCAATACCGACATGAAATATTTTTGAAGCCATTTAACTGCGTCCGTTTTTTTGAACAAATTTAGCCAAAAACAATTATTTCTGCAAGTTAATTGTAATGCTTGATAGATTAAGATTAATTATATATATTTAGGGACAGTATGTAATGAGGAGGATCACCGCATTGAAAATCAAAGCTGTAACTGTAGATTTCTGGGACACGATTGCGCCTTATCCTTTCACTGAAGAGATATTTCAGGAAAGAGTGGAGCATTCGTCGCGTATATTCGGGAAGTACGATATTACCTTTGATACTTCCGAAAAGCTGATGAGATCGATCTACGATCACTTTGAAGATATATGGCACAATCACAGAAGGACACCGACTACTCCCGAAATGTTCAGGCATATCGAAAAACTTACTGGTGTAGAATTTGATGAAAACGATTTCTCCGAACTTGTAAGTTATAATGAAAGCCTAATTACCAAGAAATATTTTGATCTTAGACCTGAAATAGCGGATTCGATCAGGAAATTATCGGAAAAGTATAAAATGATAATAATATCTGATACAGGCTTCGAGCCCGGAAGAGAGCTGAGAAAGGCTCTGGAGAAGAATGATCTGCTGGATAGGTTCTGCTACGGCGTTTTCTCCGATGAGACCGGTTTTTCAAAACCTGACGAGAGAGCTTTCAAACTCGCTTCCGAGAAAGCCGGCTGCAGGACTGAACAGATGGTACACATTGGCGACAGGGAGGATAAGGATATTATAGGAGCAAGATCGTCAGGAATGCACTCTATACTTTTTACGGGATTCCGTAACGATGACAGCGAACTGACAACCGCCGATTTCACGGCAAACAGCTGGCGGGAGGTTACTGATTTAATATCAAGGGCGGCGGACGATGCCTTATAGAAAACTTAAGAATTTCATATCTTCTATCCTGCAGCGGATACCTGAGAATACCAGACCGATAATAGTTACTCTTATACTCAGTATGACTGCGGCTCTCTCGGCTGTTGTGTTTATGTTCACGGTTAAGAAGATATTCGCTCTTACTTACCTTCGTTTCGCAGAGGAATCTAAATTATATTTTGTCGTTGCCAGCTTTCTTATGATATCGGTAACCTCGCTTATCGTTGGATTTTTACTGTTCGTATTGAGCCCTGATGCGGCAGGAAGCGGGATACCGCAGGTTAAGTCTTCATACTGGAAACAAATGGGGAATATTAAGATCAGACCCGCTGTAATCAAATTTATTGCAGGCGCTCTCAGTATAGGCGGAGGCAACAGTCTCGGCAGGGAGGGTCCTTCCGTTTTCATCGGAAGCAGCATTGCGACGAATCTGGATGGTTTGCTCGGAGGTTCACCGAGGAATAAAAGGGCGGCAAATCTTGTAGGCGCATCAGCAGGTCTTGCGGCTGCTTTCAATACACCTCTTGCCGCTATCAGTTTTGTGATCGAAGAGATAGTCGGAGATCTTAACAACAGATATCTGGGCAGGGTAGTTCTGTCTTCGGTCGTCGGTGCGTTCGTCGTTTTTGCCACCCTGGGAAGGCAGCCTTCATTTTCGCTGCCGTCGATCAAGAATATAAGCTGGTTCCATTATGCCGTAGTACCATTTGTAGCCGCCGCCGCATCATATCTTGCGTCAATGTATCAGAAATTTACTCTTCAATACCGCTACAAATTAAAAAAGCAGAAAAAAATACCCGGATGGCTGCTCCCGCTTTTCGGAGGTCTGATCACATGGATGATTGGGATCACGGTGTATTTGGCAACTGATAAAATTGGTGTGTTCGGTCTAGGATATCAGGATCTTTCCGAGGCAATGAGCAACAGGATAGGCTGGCAGATAGCCGGAATACTGCTTGCGGGAAAACTGCTCGCAACATGGGGAAGCTACAGTTTCGGCGGCTGCGGAGGAATATTCGCTCCGTCACTTTTTATCGGAGCTTTCTGCGGATTCTTTATTGCGGGTATTGCCGATATCTGGCTGCCTCTGACCACCGCCGACCATATTGTACTTGCTGCGGTCGGAATGAGCGCGTATCTCGGAGGTCTGCTTCACGCGCCTCTGACATCAGTTCTCATAGTTTTCGAAATGACGCACCAGTTTGAGCTGGTGCCCGCATTAATGATAGGTATAATAATAAGTCAGGCAGTTGCGAAAAAATTCTCCGGAATGAACTTCTATGAAGCTCTGCTTATTCAGGACGGCCACGAATTCCACAAAATAAAACCGCCCGTAGATCTTCAGGGATGGCAGAATCTTCCGATATCGGTAATCATGAATCCGAAAGTCGCTTATGTTCCGGAATTGAGTCTTTCATCCGTCGAGAACAGCCTCGAATCGTATCCTTACAAAGCATTCCCGTTTATAATTGACGGTAAACTCGAAGGGATCATGGGCAGAACAGAAATGCAGAATTCCTTGAAGGATAAAGTAATGCCGCCCGTACACAAGGCAGGTACATGTTATTCAGACGAAAGCCTTAAAGATATCGGCAACAGGTTCATAGAATATGACATTTATGTTCTTACGGTTCTGGACAGGCAGTCAGAAAAGATCGTAGGAATCGTAACTCTGCGTGATCTTATCAGAGCTCAGAGCGCGGTACAATCTTAAATTTCAGGCAGATAAAATGAGAGAGAAACTCTACAGAAAACTTTCCGGACTTATAATCAGGCATAACGGGAAGGTAATTCTTTTTATCATTTGTGTTACTGTGCTCCAGCTTTTTCTTTCAATGCGCCTGGGAATAAAGAATCAGCTGGCTGATATGATGCCTTCAGATGTTCCTCAAGTAGAGTCATTTAACAGAATAATCGAAGATTTTACATCCGATGCTCAGATAATGATCACTATCAAAAGCGCTGCGAAAGATAAGAAAAGGATGATAGAAGCTGCAGAAATCATCGCTGAAGAGTTTGCGTTCATACCTCGAGTAATATCTGAAAACGATACAGTGAATTTTGTAAAAAGAGTTGATTCCAGACTGGATGTTGATTTTTTCAGACAGCATGGTGCTATAATCCAGAAAAACAAAGATCTTAAGAATTTTATAAAAATGTACGCCGATCTGAATTTTGCAGGCATACTTGCCAACATAAATGACAATTTCGAATCTGAATTCGTGGGTGACAGCGATAATCTGAGCTCAATAGACGGAGAGGCTCAGGCCGTAATCGGTCTTAATAATATTTACGCTTTCATCAGTTCGTTCGACGCTTTCCTGACTGACAGGGATACGGTCAAAGCTGAAGAAAGCGCAACGAAACTTGTTATAGGTGATGAATACATGTTCTCACCAGACAGAGAAATGCTCCTTATGAGCATTGTGCCTACTGTAAGCACAGACGACTTTGACAACCTGCTTATAATGTGCGAAATAATAATAGAAGAAATGGCAGGCATAAAAGACCGTTTTCCCGATCTTGAATTCGCTTTGGCGGGAACACCTATAATCGGTTATGAGGAGCAGGAGGCGATAGTAAACGATTTCGGATGGTCAACAGTAGCAGCGCTTTTTATCGTAATGCTCATTGTGATAAGCTCATTCAAGTCATGGAAATCTCCCTTTTATTCAATATTAACTCTTACTGTTTCCATTATCTGGGTCGCCGGACTGCTCGCAGTAACCCTTCACTACCTGAACACTATGTCCGCGGCATTCGGAGTAATGCTTGTCGGACTCGGAATAGATTTCGCGATCCATTTTCTCTCGGGCTACAGGGACGCCCTTGATCACGGCAAAGACCCCGAAGAGGCTATTGATACTATGTATCAGACTGTAGGCAACGGAGTACTTACGGGAGGTCTTACAACAGCTATGGTCTTTTTTATACTGATATTCCTGGGTTTCAGGGCATTTGGAGAGATGGGATTTGCCATGGGATCAGGAATCATGATGACCCTTGCTGCCATGTTCGTACTTCTTCCGGCTCTTATTGTGAGAGACAACAGGAAAAAACCTCTTATCAAACCGCTTAACGAGACTGTTAACAAAATTGCTTCACTTAAACCATTTCGCGCCGTTTCAGAATTCATGCAGTTCCATTTTATGGAAAATATAGGAAAACTATCCAAACATACTTCATATATCATTATCGTTATTACAGCAAGTCTGATCCTGACAGTTCTTTCAGTTTACGGTGCTTATAAGCTGGAATATGAATATGATATGACAAAGCTGGAACCTGAAGGAATGCCGGCTATAATCGCCCAGGACGAGATAATAGATAAATTCGAGATATCGCCTGATTTTGCAATGTTCACTGTTACAGGGCTTGACAGCGCCAGGTCAAAGGTCGCAAAGATCAAAAAACTTGCTGACAGAACAGGTCTTATCGGCAGAGTTGAATGTGTGTCGGAATTCTTTCAGCCCGAACAGGAGCAGCGAAAAAATCAGAAATTCCTTGCCGAATACAGAAACAGAATTAAAAATATTGAGGTCAGACCTGAAGTTGACGCAGAAGAAATGGAAGAAATAGCTGACGAGCTGGAAAGACTGCACTATAATTTTGTTGAGATAGGCGAGCTTTCAGTTATGAGCAGGGGAGAGTCGAACAAGATAGTAACTAAAACCGATGAAATCGCAGGGAAAAAAGACAGGGACAGCAAGATCCTTAAATTCCGCGACAGGCTCATGAACACCGAAGACGCCGCTGAAAAGCTGTCAGCCTTCCAGAAAGCTTATGCGCCCGGACTCCGTGAGCTGCTCTACAACATCTCTGATACGACGATCGTATCATTCGAAACCTTTCCGTCGAATATTAAAGAGAGATATTACAATGAGAACACAGGAAGATTTCTCATTTCTATCTACCCTAAAAACAATATCTGGGAGGAGAGGAATCTCAATAGATTCCATGAGCAGACTTCAAGAATAGACGAGCACATAACCGGTCTTCCCGTACTCATGCTGATCTTTATCGACATAATGAAAGATAAAGGTTCAATGTCCATACTTTTCGGAACAATAGTTATCATAATACTGCTAACGCTTGATTTCAGATCTTTCAAATACACTCTTATGGCTCTTGTACCACTCGCGATCGGTTCAGTATGGATGCTCGGACTGATGTATCTTTTTGGAATGAAGCTCAATATCAATAACTACATGGCTTTGCCAATTATTATAGGAATAGGCATAGACGACGGTGTACACATGCTCCACAGATACATGATCGAGGGAAGAAATTCCATAGATAAAGTCACAAAATTCACCGGTAAGGCAATACTTCTCACATCACTCACGACAATGATAAGTTTCGGATCCATAGGAATAGCAACTCATAGAGGTCTAGCAAGCATGGGTATAGTTCTTGTTCTGGGTGTTGGATCATGTTTCATTAGCTCGGCTTTTCTTTTACCGGCCATGATCTCTTTAAAAGACAGGATCGGAATAAACGGAGGAAAAAAATGAAAGCGTATGTTTTAATGCTCTGCGGATTTGTTGTCAGCTGTGCGGCAATTACAGTTGACGAAATCCTTGATAAAAGCGAGGCTAATGAAAATTTTATAACAATGGTATCGGTCAATACTGAAGAAGTGTACCGTGCCGACGGAACCGTCAGGACATCTGTTATGAAGGCTTATGCAAAGAACGGTAATGAGATGATGCTGATGGAATATATCGAGCCGAAAAGGATACAGGGAATGAAGGTGCTTATGCTCAATGACGGTGACGATATCTGGTTCTATTCGAACAGGACCAACAGGGTCAGAAAGATCGCTTCACATCAGAAGAAACAGTCTGCGAACAATTCGGATTTCTCATATGACGATATGTCGATGTCAGATAACAGGAAAGATTACGACTATAGCCTGAACGGTGAAGAAGCGAGGGACGGAAAAGACTGCTATAAGATCGAATTTAAAGCAAAGGAAAAGGATCAGAGCTACAGCAGATTTTTCATGTGGATAGATAAAATTAATTTCCTAGCCTCCGGGGCTGAGTTTTACGATGAAAATGATAATTTGTGGAAGAGTCTGACAGTAAAAGATATTAAAAAAGTTCAGGGATACTGGACAGCCGGGGAAGTTGTGATGAAGGATATACTGAAAGACTCAAGAACTGTAATTCGAACTTCAGATATTCAGTACGATATCGAACTTCCTGAAGATATGTTCACAGAGAGATACCTAAAAAGATAATATCCTTAGGAGTCATTGATGAAAATATTATTCTTTGCATTATCGGTCTTAGCTCTATTTAATCATTCTAAGGCAGATGAGACAATCAGACTGGGAGGTTATCTCGAGTCAAGTATAAATTACTTTGACGGCAAGAACGAAGTGACATCGTCTAACGCATTGTTCAGGCTTGAAGGCAATTACGATATTAAGAACAGAGGAAAGATCGAATCACATCTGCTGTACCGATATGATATGAAACCTCTGGACCCGTTCCATACCTTCAAGGATGTGAGCATTTATTCGGAAATTATAAATAAGTATTATCAGGAAATGTATGACGGTCTCGAAATGGAAGAGAGGATCATTGCGGACCGGCTGCTTGAGATATATTCTTCAGGATATTTCGATCATCTGTCATACTCCTCTTTTTATCCTAAAGAAACGATAGTGCTCGACAGAGCCCTAATCAAACTATTCTACAGCTCTTTTG
>Ga0116162_10002276_pt1 | contig 12015 bp, 6 predicted proteins | sample AD_UKC105_MetaG_FD_89875 | JGI IMG/M metagenome (GOLD analysis project Ga0116162, IMG submission 89875) | Active sludge microbial communities of municipal wastewater-treating anaerobic digesters from Hong Kong - AD_UKC105_MetaG | ecosystem: Engineered > Bioreactor > Anaerobic > Digestate... | reverse complement strand
GCTTATCATAATCAGTACTAAGTGCGTACAAATCTGTTATTTTCTGGTAGAACCTGCGTTCGCTAGCCCGGATTTCCCGAATACGCTCGAGCAACTCATCAAAATAATCTTGCCCAAAATTTTTACCCTGTTTAAGCCTTTCATCGTCAATAATAAAGCCTTTTATTATAAACTCATTAAGAGTTTGAGTTGCCCATTTACGAAAATCAGTTGCTTGTGCAGAATTAACCCGATAACCTACTGCAAGAATTGCTTCGAGGCGATAAAATTTTGTTACATAAGTTTTACCGTCAGTTGCAGTTGTTTCCAAAATGGAAATAACTGAGTTTTCATCTAGTTCATTGGTTTTGAAAATATTTTTCATATGCTTACTAATAGCTGGCACATTTACCCCAAATAGTATGGCCATAGCTTTTTGTGTGAGCCAAAAGGTGCCATTCTGGAAGTAAACCGATACGTTGATTCTCTTATCCTGAGTGTGGAATAACAGTAAATCTCGGGTTTGCATAATCTGTAATTTTCCTTTTTAAACTTAAAAATACCAAAAAATCATTGTTCTAAGCCAAAGGTCGGTGGAAAAATTTAAATTCCAATCCTATCTTGATTTTATGCTCCAGCTAAAGTAGCTGTTCTGCAAAATCCATGCTTACCATTTAGTTTGGCGGGTTGAGTTATTGAATAGCCATAACCTTATGCACTCGACGATTGATAAACAGGCTTGGAGCGTTAAACTGTAAAATGACCTCCCACTCGATTGGAAACGCGCGGGAGCGGAAAAATTAGTTAAACACATTGCAAATACCATAAACCTTAAATTAAATTTAACAGATTCTTCCAGTTGGCCTATTTTATTTTCTATCACCAAGCAATACTTTTACCATTCTTTCTTGATGCACTTTTATGTCCTCGTAAATCCATTCCTGCCCCTGTCGAATGCTTTGATTGTCCTTGCATATTTGCATCATAATCATAAATTTAATAGATGCAACACTCACTAGTTTAATCTTTCCTGAAGCATCCAGATAGTGGTCAAGTTTGACTTTTGGGCTCCAATTTGAACCGGAACTGTTCGCTTCACTTCCAATCATAGCGTAGTTACCCAAACAGTTAATTTGCTGTTGACTGGGAGCACCATTTTCTCCAGATGCATTGGCTGTTGGGTAGAAATGCTCTAAACTCCTACGAGTTCTAGAAAAATAAAATTGAGCGAACACATTTAGTCCAAAATCAGCACATCCAAGACTGAAAAAGAAATTCTTTCGTTCTGTACTGCCTTCTTTGGTTTTTTCTCCACGAAGGTCAATGGCGTATTTTTCCCATAGCTTATAGTCAAGATAGTTGAAAATGAACAATGGAATACCCTTTGATTTTGTTGTGCCATCTCCATAGATTGCGGTAAAATCTAAGTTGTTATTATTTGACGCAATATCTAGTTTATTCTGTTTTAGAACCGTGTTATCGAAACTACCAGGTATGGGCGTGTTTATTTCGTTAAGGTTTTTCTTATCCAAATACACATCTCTGAAGTATTTATCAGCCAATCCCGAGACAAAATCACAATATTTGTTAATATCTAAATTGTCCAAGCGGAATAAGTAAAGCAAGCAATAGAAGAGATAATTCTTCCTTTGCCTTGCCGTAAATGATACCTCGAACATTGAGAGTAACTGTACCAGTTTATTTTGAACATCCTTATCATCGCTACGATTTTTTAGATATTCACTTTTGCCATCTTTATGCCAATACTGCAGCTTCCAAGGGTTATTTTCAATAGTATCATCTTCATTTGAATGATGAACGATATAGTTGTCAAGAAAAAATTTTGCCTTCAGCAAGTTGAAACCGAACTTTTTTACAAATTCTGCATCAACCTGCGAATTATAAAATTCATTAATCAATTCTTTATCATCGAGGATAAAGTTTTCAGGCTGAAAGTTACTCTCTTCAATACGAGTGATTTTCAGTACTATAAGTAAAAAATTTGAGAAATCCATAATGGGTTGAAAAGTATCGATTATGTCCTCCTTACCCTGTTGATTATTATCGCCTTTATCATTTATGAGGTCGATGATTGACTTTGTTCCGATGTATTTATCAGCTATTGGTATATCATCAAAGTTATCAATCATCAAATCGCAGTGTTGCTTCCCGAAAATTTTTTCCTCCCGATATTTTTGCTGTATATATACATTCATTTCGCTGCAATACTCCCAAAGACAATTAAACTTTGCCTTGTCATCGGTATTAAGTTTTTCCATAAGGCGGGCTTTAATAATTTCGTGTTTTTCCAGTTGTTCGCCTCTGGAATTCATGATTTCAAAGTAGTGGTTCAAATCTATGTCTTTCGGAACCTGGTAGTGAATCAGGTGAACATTATGTTTAAAATAGTTTTTAAAATCATCTTGATTGGTTTTTGGAACTATCTCATCAATTGCGTCCTTGATAAATTTAAACCCCTTTATTATTCCATAATCTTTTTCCTCAATCTCAAAATTTGGGAAATTTTTTATGGTTTCGTTCGATTTTTTACGCGCACGATAAGTTAATTTATTTTGAAGGGGGATTCCCAATGTCCCAAGTAAGAGATTAATTGTTGTTAGTCGTTGTTGGCCGTCAATCACTTCATATACTTGGTCTCCTTTATGGAAGGACACCAATGTCCCTATATAATAAGTCGGTTTTTTGGCGGCGTAGGCATCATATACATCTTGAATCAGTGAGGAAATTTCATCTTTTTCCCACGCATAGTTTCTCTGATATATTGGTATTTCGTAGGTTGCTTTGTCTCCGTTATATATTTGATCTATAGACAACTCATTAAGTGGCAGAATGTTAGTTTTCATTTTAGTCCTCCAAAAATTTGTTTGTTTTGAAATAGTGGAGATAGTTTTGATATATGCCGACTTCGTTCTGTTCATCCACATTGTTCTTTTTCGCTACAACTTTGCTTCTCGGCAAAGGAGTAACTCTGTCTGAAAGTTCGCTTAAAAGTGAAACAGGTGAATCTGCCTCAGTGATAATTTTATATATGTTAAATGAGTTCGTTAAATCGTAGTTGCCCATAATATAATTTTGCGCCGACAACCAGCCAAGGTTATAATACTGTGCCCTAAGTGAATATGCCCATACAAATGCAAAAATCACAAATTGGTCTAACATTTCCATGTCATTTTTTTCAGGTCGGTCGGTGGGGCAGAACCTATCGACATAAAGCAAAATAGCAGTATCGAACAATAATCGAGTGATACGGTTGCCAACACCGTTTTTGTATGTTCTTAATTCAAGTGTTTTTACTATTTCGTTATCATTGATAAAATAACCCTCATATTTGTCGTTATTCTTAATATCCTTAAGAATTTCAAAATAGTGCTTTGCGTAGTCAAAAAACGACTTCCCTGCCACAATTGGTGTATCTAGCTGAAACGGATTAAAATTCCGGGTGCCTGAAACAAACGGCATTGCAGAATGATTGACCATATCGGCATAGGCAAATGCACCTTTGTAGAATTGGGCGTATGGAAAGTTACCATGCCGAGTTATGCCCTTGAACTTATGGATGTTTTGCTCTGTAAGTTCCCATGATTTGTTGCCTTTAATCCATTCTTTCACGCGATAGAGATAATCACTAAACAATTCCGAGAGTTCTTTTTGTGGTAAATCTTCCCATCCTTTTACAATCTTTTCGGTTTCGGCAATGTCCAAGTTTTTCATTTCACGAAGATGATACGCCTTAAGCAAATCGTGAGGATAAAGCTTTTTGCCACGAGCATTTTGAGAATCAAAGAACTGGAAAGCATCGGATATGTCTTGTGTAATGACAACGATTAGTTCGCAGTTGTTTTTTATATAATCCAGCAGTTCTTCTCTTTCCCTATCGTTGTTAATATTATTGGCTCGTCTTTCCAATGTGCGGAAGTTGTTGGGGATATTACTTCTATTATTTGGATTATAAGCGAGTTCCTCCCCTAAAAAAATAATTGAATTAGCACCCAGAGCCTTAAGCAGTAATGAAAAGGTGATAATTCGCTGTTGTCCATCGACAATGTTGTATTTTGATTCATTATCTTGATGGAGGATGAGCGTGCCCACTCGGTAGGTCTCTTTATTTTCGTTTTTTGCAATAACAACATCGTCAAGTAGTTGAATTACATTTTTTGCTGTCCATTTATAGGGGCGCTGATATTTAGGTATTATTAATGTAATGTTAGGTATTTCTTTACCGTCTTTATCCTGTGTGATTTTGTTGTTCAACAACAAGTCACCAATGTTAGTAATTGCTAGTTTTAAGCTTGTGGTCATATATTATTGTTGTTTAAGATTATTCATTAAAATCGCCTCGATTGCGACTTGATATTTAATGTATGATATATCAGTCATCAAATATTTAAATCACCTTTTCACGCTTTGGGAGACGCGAATCATTATTAAGGTTTTTTTATTTCTTTAGTTTAATTAACCTTGGGTTATAATTCACCTCGAATAAATCTATATTGTCAAAAACCAGTGTTACAAATGAAGAATTTTTGGATTTAAAATGATCTCTAATATCTATAGAATAAATGTGACCTTGATTGCAAATAACATCATAAGCCCATTTGAATTCATCGATTTTCACTTTGCCGTTCTTTTCGTTGCTTGATACTTTTAAGATGTAGCCATCAGTAACATCCTTTATTTTATTAATCAAGCCCATTTGGTTTTGTATACTTTTCCCTTTGAGTGGTTTAATGTAATTATCCCACAAGTCATTAAATGGTAAAATGTTTGTATTGCTCACCTCAAATAATTCCTTTGGGGTATATTTATCTTCCAGGTTTTTAAGATGTACAAATAATAACTCTATCCCTAATTTTTCAGCAACCTTTTTGGCGTCTTCAGTAATTGTGCCATTGTATAGTATTATAGCTCCATGACAGTCAAAATAATTACTAACCCCTCTAAGTTCAAAAACATCTTTTCTGGAAATCTTGGTTTTCGATGTACCATACATTTTAACCTGAACAGCAAACTTTTTTTTATTTCTAATTGCAAAGATATCAACCCCCCAGTCATTTATGCCTGGTGTTACCTCTACAGTGTATCCTAACTCTTCCAGATACTTTGCGCAAAAGAGTTCAAAACTTCTATGTCTGCTCATATGGGGTAATTGAAAATAACCATTATTATATAGTGCCTAATAATTTCAATATTCTCTAATGCTAATGTGTTATTTAAAAAAAAGAAAATATCTTATTCCTTTTCAAAATTTTGTTCAAAAGCCTCATTAGATATTAACCATGTTTTGTTTTCAATATCTCTCAGAATAAGATGTGCACCTTTCCCAAAACCTTGAATGTCAATATTGCACGACCCAAAGACATAAAACTCCATTTCATCAACTCTTCTAAAATACTTACAACCTCCAATTCCCTGACAAAAGGAGCTTGCTTCAATAGGAATTCCATTTTTAGCAAGAATAAATGTTACATTTGATTTTGATACTTCTTTTTCATTGAATATTATCTCTACCATAATTGAAATTTTAATATAAATACTCGATATAATTGAAAAAGATAATTTTATTTAAAAAAAATTAAGACTTTCTAGTTACATCTTTAGAGCATCATATCATCCAAAAACTCCGATGTAGGTTCTACGCCAGTTATTAATAAATAATCCCTTGCACGGGTACAAGCAACGTATAGCAACTGTCTTTCCGTATCATAAACCTCTTTTAAATCGGCATCATCACCAACTGATTCTATGCGACTCTGTAGAGGAATAACTTCATCATCGCAAGCCATTACAACAACTGCTCGAAACTCCAGTCCTTTTGCCAAATGCATTGTGCATATTGATACATAACCACTGGTTGTTTCAACATTTTCGTCAAGAATTTTGTATGATAAACCTGCTGCTTCAACAGCTTTTTTTGCTCTTTTTAGTTGTTCCTCAGAGCGGACGAATACACCAATTTCGTTTGGTAAAACCCCTCCTTTTCTTAGTTCATTAATCCAATCTCTAACTTTAAAACTCTCTTCAGACTCTAGCCTAAATGTGTGGATTTGTGGCGAAGGACCATTAAAAATTGAAACAGTATTACTTCTATCCTCAACATTACCATCAAAGTCAATTATTTCAGGATTTAGAAGTAAATCAGCTTTTGACCTAATTTGGTGCGATGTTCGGTAATTGACTTTAAGTGTTTTTGAACGACCTCTTATATCAACACCCAATGAAAGCCACGAAAATGGTTGCTGAAAAATCCTTTGCCCCAAATCTCCAGCAAAGAAAAGAGAATCTGTTCGCGATTTACCAAGGGCTGCGAAAAATCGGATATGACAAACGCTAATATCCTGCGACTCATCAACTACAGCGTAATCAAAGATGGGGTGGTTAGTATTTTTTACAACTTTTTCTAGTTCGGTAAAAAGACCAGCATAAGTAATGAGTTTTCTTTCGGCAAGTTTGTTTTGTACTATCTCAAAAATTGACCAAATGGTTTTTCTTTGTTCCTCAATTAATCGCGTTTTGCGCCCTAGCCGAACAAAATTCTTATAATCGTCCCATTTTTTTAGTTGCCACTCATCAATTACTTCTTGCCATTCTTTTATAAGAAAGTGTAAACTGAATTTAGGGTTCGGAACTTCTGCTGTTGCATTTTTAATAATTTCTGTAATTTCTTCTTGAGTTGCAATTGAAGCATTACCCACCAATTTCTTATACAACCTGATTCCAATAGAATTTATTGAATAAACATCTATTCTCTCTGCTAATTTTGGTTCGTTTGATATAAGCCTATTCAATTTTATTTTTAAGGAATTTGCTAAAGAATCGGAGTAAGTTGTTAGTAGAACTCGTGAGTCAGGATTTGTTTTAGCCAAGTGTACTGCTCTATGTATGGCGACTATTGATTTACCTGTTCCAGCAGAGCCAGACACACGTGCGGGACCGCTAAAAGTTTTGGAAACTACTTGCCGTTGTTCGGGATGTAGGAATATTGTCCATTTTTCCCAAGGGTATTCAAGTGCTCGGCTCAACTCATCAACATTCGACATCACACGGAAACGACGTAATGCATCGGGATGATCGAATGGATTTTCAGTAACATCGACAGATTGTGGTTTCTTTGGCGTTCCTCCTGTAGCAATCTCCAACAAAGATTCAGCAGCCTCCGAAGGCAAGTGATCAATTAATGCCAACAGGGTTAGCTCTGTTGCCTGTTTTACATCATTTATCCACTCATTGGGTACTCCATATTCGAGCAGTTCTTCGGTTGAATAATCTGAGAAAATTAATTTTACCTCTTTCTCTTTTTCAATTTCTTCTTCAATGTATTTTGGAACAATAATTTCCTTAACCATCTCACGCACTTCAACCAATTGGGCTGCGCCTGTTGTGGGGTGAATTTCTAACTTACGGCGCTCTGCCCAGGTGTATGCCTTATCGTGGTGTGCAACAAAGCATATAAGTATGCTCTCCTGCGTTTTATGAACAATAAGCCGAATATCCATATTTACATAAACCGACCAAAAGTTCTTGTCCTTCGATTTGTCGATTTTGTGAAATTGTAAACCTGTACTATCAGGATTAACCTGTAAATCAAAAACCTTTGTCTTTACTAACTTTTGTTCATCGTTGGTAAGCTTGGTTAAGCTATCGGTAAAGGTGTCGGATATTCGGAATTCCATATTGTTATACTTTAAAAACTTTCATTACTTCATCACCCAAATGATTTATAACTTTAATAGCAATCCTTCCATTTTTTGGCTTCTCGAATGGTCGTGAAATATCACTATTTAATGTTTCCCAGACTTCTTTGTCAATCTCAGCTTTTAGAGTAGTTTTAAGCGATTTGTAAGGATCATTTGCACCTAGGAAGTATGCCTGACGAACAAAGAAACTCTCCTCGTTATATTCCGTATCAACAAACCAACAAGCTATACCATCAACACCATCGCTAATTACTTCGCCAGTTTGCGGTTTAAACACGTCAACGCCCTTTACCTTAACTCTATACTTTCCATTCTTCTCGTCAATCAAGTCGATATCGGGTTCGCCAAATATTACAAAAAGATTGCCTTTGCCTGTATTCTTTAAATCATCGGCCATATGCAAATCGGCATTCATACGTGCTTTTAGAACAGGTATCCGGCCAAGTTTAGAGAATTCGGTTGTATGCGCCTCAAAGTTAAAGGCACAGGCAATAAGTACATCGAAATTTGCATCGGCTGCTTCGCGAGCGGCTTCAACCAAATCGACTCGTTGAACGGTTCCAAACTCGGGACCTATAAAAATTGCGGCACGCTTCTCGTCGTTACCCTCAAGGTAACGCCCTTCGGCGCAAACCAAATCGCCAGGCCAGGGAACCAGCGAAAGGAATTTAATCTTATCATCCTTATGGGCTTGCTGAACACCTGAAGTTTTTAGATTCTCGAGTATCATCTGCCCAAAATCCTTCTTAGCGCCATAGCCAAGTTTTCCTTCAGCAAGCGAATCAATTAGTTCATCGTTCTCGTCAACGCCAAGGGTGCGGAGGGGACTTAAACTCTCAACTGTAAAAGGGCCTGCAACGCGAACCTTTTTCTTATCCTCGTAGGGTTTATCGTACAAGTACTCATAATCGGCCTTTGCGGCTATGGATTTATCCATTTCGTTTTGCCGTGCAATTCGATTATCCCACCATTGTTTATGCAGCTTCTTAACCGTATCGTTCCAACGGTTATCAACCTCACGGGGAATCTCCCACTCCTCCCATTTCTGTTTAAGAATACTATTAATTTGCTCGCGAATTGGCTCAAGTATCTCCTGGTACTTGTCCCAAATCACATCTATCTCGGTATTATTAGCAATGGACTTTAGGGTAATATGCGGAACCCGCTCGTACACAAAACCGTGGCGAATGTTATTGTGGGTAGGCTGCGAACTTGGAGCAGTTTTGCTTACTTCTGCCTCCTTAAGCTGCCCATCGCGCGAATCGGCAAGCAGGTAGTATGGGTAACGTGCTCCCATAATGCGCGCTCGCGCCAAAGCCAAAGCAACTCTTGATGTATCTAAGGTTATCCACCTGCGACCCCACTGCTCAGCCACATAGGCCGTTGTGCCTGAACCACAGGTTGGATCTAAAACTAAATCACCAGGATCAGTTACCATTAACAAACAACGTTGTATAACTTTTACACTAGTTTGAACAACATAAATACTTGAACCCGAATAACCACCTGCTACGGTATCACTCCAGACATTATCAAATGGACTAACTGCAAAATCATTTAAGTACCTAACATAATAGATGCGATTAGCTGCAGGAAGCAGCCTATTCGCAAATTTTAGATTTGTTAATCCTTTTAAAGTAGTTTTCCAATGGGATCCTGTATCGCAAGAATATGTTTTATTACAAAAATTGAAATTGAATGGATTATTCGAGGGGCCAGCAGATGATAGAGGAGACATAAGAAAAAGTTTAGAATCTTTAGGCAATAAATTCAAGTCATCTTTTTCATCTTTTATTAAAGATCTTCTATCTCCATCAGGTGTTTCAACCCATTTATAATATTGTCCAGAACCATCATCAAAAGATTTAGGTTTCAGTGGTTGTCGATATTTCATAAGATCTTTGTTTTTACCATACCACAATATGTAATCTGTAGTTTGACCTAGAAGATTGCTTTCAAACGCTCCTGTTTTTCTGAAAGCAATTTGGCCAGCAAAATTAGTATCACCAAAAACCTCATCCATTAAAACTCTTACTCTATGTAGGTTTTCATCTCCAATTTGCATAAATATTGAGCCGCTCTCAGTTAGCAAATCCCTTGCAACGGTTAACCTGTCCCTTAAGTAGGTTAAATAGGAGTGAATGCCATCGCGCCAGGTATCGCGGAAAGCCTTTACCTGCTCGGGTTCACGGGTAATATGGTCGGCTTTGCCATCCTTAACATCGCGGCTAGTGGTACTCCACTGGAAGTTGCTGTTAAATTTTATGCCGTAAGGTGGGTCAAAGTAAATGCACTGCACACGGCCACGCAACCCCTCGCGCTCGGCCAGCGAAGCCATTACGTGTAGCGAGTCGCCAAGTATAAGGCGGTTTGTCCAGTTCTGGTCGTGCTGGTAGAATTCAGTTTTATCGGCATCCTCGGCAACCCCATTAAAATCGGCAAAGAGTTCGGTTTGAATAACCTTCTCCTTTGGCTTTGCCTCCCTGGTTTGTGCCATTAAATCATCAATAAGTACTTTGGGGTGTACCTTCTCCTGTATGTAAAGCGGCGGTGCCTGAACAATAAGATCGCTCCAGTCCTGCTCATCTTTACCCCGCCAAACCAGCTGCGGATCCAAATCGGTGTTTCGTGGGTAACGAAGCTCTATGGGTTTTTGCTCGCTGTCCTTAATAATTGATTGGTATTCGGCTGTAGGGATATTTTTTCGCTTTTCGCCTTCGTGCTTAATGGTTTCAACAGTTTTGGGAGATTTTTGCTTTGCCATAACTTGTTTTGATTATTGCGATTAAAAATTGCTTTTCAATGAGAGTTAATCTTTTAAAAAGCTATCAATTAGCTTATTGAATTCGTCCTGAATCTGAAACATTTCGGTAAACTCAGCAAAAGCCCATCGGCCGTAAGATTCAAGATAGTTTACACCGGGTATCCAGTAGGTTTCCATTGTAGATTTTTTCTCCTTGGCATCCTCGCGTCTATACCCTTTAATTTCAACAATTAGGTGAAGTAAATCGTCAGGGCCATTGCCATCATCTACCAGAACAATAAAGTCGGGTAGATATTTTCGTGTTTCAGAACCATATCGATAGGGAACCTCCAAGCCAAGATTATGATTTTTTACGTAAGCCTTAACCTTGGGGTGCGACTCTGCCACCCGGCAAAATTCGCCCTCCCAATCGCTATCCAAAATAATCCAGTTTATATGGCAATGTTTTGAACTGGTTTCCCAGCGAAGTGTTTTTGATGTATTAAATCTCACATAATTTGTTGAGCCTGTTGGATTGTAAGGGTCTAAAAGTGCCTTTATTGGGCGTGCACCAAGAAATTCGCGAGTAATGGCAGCGGTAATTCTGTTACAGGCCATATCGGCAAGTTCCTGGTACATCAATAATGCAGGATAAGTATCGCCTTTACAAACCAAATAGTTATCTATCCATTGCTTTGTAATTCTTTTAAGCTGCCCGAAAAGATGAAGTTTTGGGTCTTCACCCGGGTCTCTCCATTTTGTGTAAAGCAATCGCTGAGTAAGATTAAAGATTAGGGTAGATGGTCTCATATCGCCAAGATGTTCTAGGCTCATATCGGCCGATTCTCCAATAATTCCGGAGTTTTTTGTAATGGATGGACCAACAAGGTCGGGACTTAGGACTAGCACAGAATCGTCGTTGAAATTAGCCGTTAACCTTTCATCAGGTAATTCAATTCTATATCCCTCAACACGAGGAAAACGAATTTCCAGCGGATCGCGTTCGGGTCGTACTGCTCTAACCTGAATTGTTTCTCTTGGTGGTTGTGGCTTTGATATAACAGGTTTTGCAGTAAAATCGAATGGTATTCCAAAAACATCGGCATACTCAACATTGAAAAGTTGTTCTTCATTAAGTTCATACGATTGTCTGCGCAGCGCACGTCCAATAACCTGTTCGCAAAGTAACTGCGTGCCGAATGCCCTTATTCCCAAAACGTGAGTTACCGTGTTAGCATCCCAACCCTCGGTTAGCATCGATACAGATACAACACATCGAATACTGCTGCCTAGTTGTCCTGGCTTTCCTACAGTATTCATAACTTCCCTTAGAAGTTCCTGATCGGTAATGTTTTCACCAGCACGAATATCGCCACTTCGTTCAACAATTTCACGCCTGAAACGCTCAATTTCATCGCTTGCCATTTTCCTGAAATTATCGTCCAACGCATCACCTGCTTCAAGTTGCTCGCTATCAATTAGCAATGTGTTTGGTCGTGGTAGGGGATTACCTGTACTTTCATCAAAATTTCTAAATAAAGGTAGCCTTCCATTCTCAAGAACTGTTGTTCCGTCATC
>Ga0116162_10002268_pt1 | contig 12045 bp, 11 predicted proteins | sample AD_UKC105_MetaG_FD_89875 | JGI IMG/M metagenome (GOLD analysis project Ga0116162, IMG submission 89875) | Active sludge microbial communities of municipal wastewater-treating anaerobic digesters from Hong Kong - AD_UKC105_MetaG | ecosystem: Engineered > Bioreactor > Anaerobic > Digestate... | reverse complement strand
TGCTAATCGATTTTCTCATAAACCTTTTATATCAGTACCTTGTGTTTAGCTCTTACGGCTAACGGAGGTAAAAAATGAGCGGCGAAATGGTGGCAGTGGACTATTATATCCCACTTATTATGTTTTTGATAATAGGTGCTATAGTGCCTATTGGCGCGCTGGCTGCCGTGAAGATCATATCTCCTCAGAAATCAACTTTTCAGAAGAGGTCTACCTACGAAGGCGGGCTGAGACCGATACGGGAGGCGGTAATCCAGTACAACGTACAGTATTATCTCTTTGCCATTGTCTTCGTGATCTTCGACGTTGAGGTTCTCTTCCTCTATCCGTGGATCTACGTCTACGCTTCAGAGGTGATCCCCACCTTGGGAGGAGTGAACATCGCAGTCATCGATATGCTGATTTTCATTGTGGTGCTTTTGATCGGTTTGCTCTATGCCATTAAGAAGGAGGCGTTGCGTTGGGTATAAGCGATGTCATACCTCTGCCTGTTGCGGTTGATAAGGAACTGGAGAAGTGGACCATCTGGGGTAGGCCCCTCACCGACGTCTGGTTCACCACCACCGAGAAGATCCACGAGATCATCGAGATGGGGCCCATCAAGAACGTCCTGAACTGGGGGAGGAAGAATTCCCTCTGGTTTTTGATGCAGCCGATGGGCTGTTGCGGCGTCGAGATGCTCGTCTTCGGTTGTCCCCACTACGACTGCGACCGGTTCGGTATATTTCCCCGGGCTACTCCAAGACAGGTCGACGTCATGATCATCAGCGGCTACATCACCAGAAAGTATCTGCCGGCGATCAAGAACCTCTGGGAACAGATACCGGAGCCGAAATGGGTCATGGCGATAGGCGAGTGCGCCATCTCCGGGGGACCCTTCTACGACTCCTACAACATCATAAACGACACCAGCAAGTTCTTCCCCATAGACGTCTTCATCCCGGGCTGTCCGCCCAGGCCCGAGAAGTTCATCGAGGGCTTCAGGAATCTCCAGGAGAAGATCAAGCAGCGTGAGGACAAGAGGGGCTATTAGAGAGGAGGAGTTCACCGTTGACAACTGCAAATGATGTCTTGGCTGCCCTGCAGTCGGCCTTTCCGGGAGCGATCGAGGAGGCAAAGGTGGCTCCCGAGCGCCAGCTCTGGGCCACCGTCAAGCCGGACAGGATCGTGGACGTCTGTAAGTACCTGAGGGACAATCACAGCTTCGACCACTACTCCGGCGCTGCGGGCGTGGACAGGATCAACGAAGGCCTCTTCGAGGTCACAGAACTGCTCGCAAGCCACGGCGCTCACCAGGTGGTGGCCCTCCTGAAGGTGAAGACGCCCAGGGACAATCCATCGGTCAAGTCCCTGACGGGCCTTTACTGGAACGCCAACTGGTACGAGCGGGAGATCTGGGAGATGCTGGGGATAAACTTCGAAGGCCATCCTGAGCTATATCCCCTTCTGCTATCGGACGGTCTGGTGGGGGCCTGGCCCTGGAGAAAGGACTTCAAGGGCTACCCCGACTACACCACCGCCGAGAGGGCGATAGAGATGGTCAATCCCGAAGGATACACCGATTATTCCTTCCCCCCCACCGAGGCCGAGATCAAGGCGGGGACCGTCCCCTTCGAGAGGCCCGAGTATCCCACCTTCCGGGAGAGGGAGGAGATGGAGATCAAAGGCGAGTCTGAGATGATCCTCCACATGGGGCCTCAGCACGCCGTCGTCCCTGGACCCTTCCTCCTGGACATACTGGTGGATGGGGAGAGGGTGAAGAAGGCCTTCCTTGACGTGGGCTATATCCACAAGGGGATCGAGAAGATAATGGAGAACCGGGCCTACCAGCAGGGGATCCCCATCACCGACAGGCTCTGCTACATGGCCGCTCTCACCAACAACGAGGCCTACTGCGGCGCCGTGGAGAGGCTCCTTGGGATCGAAGCTCCAGAGAGGGCCCAGTACATCCGGATGATCCTTGAAGAGCTATCTCGAATCCAGAGCCATCTCTTGGGCACCGCCGAGTTTCTCACCCTCATCGCCAGCGCCGTCTTCTCGCCGTTCCTTTACATGATCATCGACCGAGAGGACGTCCTTACCTGCATAGAGAGCGTGACGGGCGCGAGGATCAACCATAGCTTCGTCCGGTTCGGAGGAGTTCGAAACGACCTTCCCGACGGCTTCAAGGACATGACCCTCGACACCCTGAAGATGGTCAGACAGAAGACCGAGGAGTACAAGGAGCTATTCTTATCCGACAGCATCTACAATAAGAGGATGGAGGGCGTGGGAGTCCTCTCGCCGTCGGATGCGAGGAGGCTCGGAGTATCGGGTCCGCCCCTGAGGGCTTCGGATACGCCTTACGACATGAGACGGGAAGATCCGTACCTCCTCTACAAGGATATGGACTTCGATGTGATCACGAGGAAAGAGGGAGACTCCAGGGCTCGGGTCGAGGTGAGGCTCGACGAGATCTTCGAGAGCTGCTACATAATAGAGCAGTGCCTGGACCAGATCCCCGACGGCCCCATCATGGCTGAGGGCCTCCCCAAGAAGATCAAGCCCGAACCCGGCGAGGCCTACTACCGGGTCGAAGACCACCGGGGAGAGATGGGATTCTTCGTGGTTAGCGATGGGTCCGACAAGCCTGTAAAGGTGAAGGCCCGGGGTCCGGTTTACGCCTACTTCCAGGCCCTTCCACCGCTCCTGGAGGGCGTCTACATAGCCGACGTCGTCGCCATCGCGGGCAGCATGGACGCTTGCACCAGCGAGGTGGACAGGTAGGAGGATTGAATAATGGTATTATCTGCGATCACAGAATTTGCAGCCCAAGAGCCCAAGATATTCGCTTTTATCATCGGGCTGGTCGGCGCTGCCATCCTCGCCTCGGTCATCAACGTGGCCGCGATGGCCGTCGTCTGGCTCGAAAGAAAGGTCATGGGCGACCTCCAGGCGCGGTACGGACCGAACAGGGTCGGTGGCCGGTGGGGCATTCTCCAGCTCGGAGCTGACGCCATCAAGCTCTTCACAAAAGAGGACGTCATCCCGAGGGGCGCGGACAAGCCCGTCTACGTCTGGGCACCCATAGTGGCCAGCGCCACCACAATGCTGGTGGCGGGAGCGATGCCCTTCGGCGCCGTAATAATCAACGGCAGAGAGATCCCCCTGGTGGTGGCCAACATGGACATCAGCGCCTTCTACGTCGAGGCCGCCCTCAGCATCATGGCGATATCCGCCTTCATGGCGGGCTGGTCTTCCAACAACAAGTACTCGATGCTGGGAGCGTACAGGGGCATCGCCAGGATGATAGCGTACGAGGTCCCGATGGGCGTCTGCGTCATCAGCGTCGCCATCATGGCCCACAGCCTGAACCTGGTGGAGATCGTCCAAGCCCAGAGCATCTGGTTTGTCATAGCCCAGCCTATCGGGTTTGTGATATTCGCCATCGCTCTCATAACCGACCTCGGAAGGATGCCCTTCGACCAGACCGAGGCCGAGGAGGAGATCATAGCCGGCTACAACACCGAGTACAGCGGAATCCGGTTCGGCCTCCTCTACTTCCAGGAGTACAACATAATGCTCCTCGGGTCGGTCCTTCTGGTCCTCCTCTACCTGGGCGGCTGGAACGGTCCCGTCATCCCGGTGATATCCTTCATATCGCCGATGATCTGGTTTTTCATGAAGCTGCTCATAGTGCTGGTGGCCCTGATATGGGTCAGGGTATCCTTGGCGCGGTTCAGGATAGACCAGGTTACAGACCTCGGATGGAAGATACTGCTGCCCCTATCGATGGTCAATCTCGCGTGGGCAGTGGTCGTGGGGCTGTACTTCGCATGAGGTGACGATCTATGGTGCTTAAGAACCTCAAAATGACCCTCAAGCGCTCGATGACCGGCGTGGAGGTCACCCGCCTTTATCCTGAGAAGATCATGGATCTTCCCGATGCGGAGAGGGGGATCCACGTTCTGGACATAAGGAAGTGCATCGGATGCGGCGCTTGCGGCAGGATCTGCCCCAACGACTGCATCAAATTGGTGCCTTACGCCCGCGGAAACCCGATGAAGAACAAGAAGCTTCAGTATCCCGAGATCGATTATGGACGGTGCATGTTCTGCGGCCTCTGCGTCGACGAATGTCCCGCGAGCTGCCTGACCATGTCCAAGGTCTTCGAGATAGCGGGCTGGGACAGGGACGACATAATCTACAGTCCCGAAGAGATCGCCGTCGGCTTCTACTCCGACCAGGAGCTTGCTGAACTCGCTGAAGAGGCGAGGAAGGCCGAAGAGGAGAAGAAGAGAAAGGCAGCCGAGGCAGCCAAGCTCAAGAAGGAGAAGGCAGCCAAAGAGGCAGCCAAGGCCAAAGAAGCCGAGGGTGGAGAGAAGGGTTCCGATAAGAAGGCCGCCAAGAAGTCGGCAGGTGAGACCGAATGATAGATCTTGCTCAGTTTTACGATCCAAGGTTCCTGATAGAGCTCGGAGCGTTCTCTTTGATCGCAGTGATCATCCTCGGCCTCTCAATCCTCACCGTCTACTCCAGAAACATAGTCCACAGCGGTCTGTATCTCCTGGGGAGCTTCGCCGCGGTGGCTGCGTTATACATATTCCTGAACGCCACCTTCGTCGGAGTGGCCCAGGTTCTGGTGTACATCGGAGCGGTGGGAGTGCTGATACTCTTCGCAATAATGCTCACTAGAAAGACGCTGATGGAGGAGGAATCCCATGGTTAAGGTTAAAACGTCGATTTTGACGCTTATCTTTCTGGCCGCGCTACTCGTGCTTCTCGCAGCGACACCATGGGGCGGCGAGGAGAAGGGTTTGAAAAGTTTCGAGCCGAGAGAAGGGGCCAGAGCCCCGGAGAGCGGAATTGGGGAGATCGGCGTTGAGATATTCACGCTTTATCTCGTCCCCTTCGAGGTCCTCTCCCTGGTGCTCCTGGCAGCCCTGATCGGCGCGATACACGTCGCAAGAAAGGAGTTGCCCAGATGATGGCGTGGAGGGAGGAAAACAGATGATCCCACTAGTGCTATACGTGCTGCTGTCGTCGGCGATGTTCACCATCGGCCTCTACGGCCTTCTGACTCAGCGGAACGGTATCAAGCTTATGATGTGCGTGGAGATCCTGCTGAACAGCGCAAACATCAATCTGGTGGCGTTCTCGGCGTACTTGCCCAACGTGAACGGTCAGGTATTCGCCCTGTTCTCCATCGCCCTGGCCGCTGCGGAGGCCGGCGTTGGATTCGCCATCCTGATCGTGCTGTACAGGCTGTACGGAACGATAGAGCTGGACAACATCAACGCGCTGAGGTGGTAAAGGGATGTACCAAGATTACGCCTATCTGATCGTGGGCTTGCCGATACTGGCCTTCGTCCTCACGATCTTTCTCGGCTGGCATCTGCCAAAGGGAGGCGGGTTCTTCACAGTTCTGGCGACCTTTGCGGGGTTCATACTCTCCTTTGGGATATTCAGGGAAATTTATCCCAACGACGAGATCGTCCACCAATCGATGCATTGGTTTGCGAACTTCAACGCCGGGATCCTGATAGATCCGCTGGCCATAGTGATGCTCCTGATGGTCACCTTCGTCTGTACCATGATCCACACCTATGCTCTCGGGTACATGGAAGGCGACCCCGGGATGGCACGGTACTTCGCCGAGGCTGGCCTCTTCACCGCTGCGATGCTGGGCCTCGTCTTCTCCGACAACCTGCTTCAGCTCTTCATATTCTGGGAGCTTGTAGGTCTATGTTCATACCTCTTAATTGGGTTCTGGTACCGTAAGCCCTCGGCGGCATCCGCCGCCAAGAAGGCCTTCCTGGTGACCAGGGTCGGAGACGTGATGTTCCTCGCAGGGATAGTTCTCCTCTACACCAACATGGTGAAGCTGAACCTGACCCTTCCCGACGGGGCGTACCTGCTCCAGTTCCAGACGATCTACGACAGTCTGACTCTGATCCCGCCAGACCAGCTCACCTGGATCGCCGTTCTTCTCTTCGGCGGGGCTGTCGGCAAGTCGGGCCAGTTCCCCCTGCACGTCTGGCTTCCAGACGCCATGGAAGGTCCCACCACGGTCTCGGCGATGATCCACGCCGCCACCATGGTTACCGCGGGCGTCTACCTCGTTGCGAGGATGTTCCCGCTCTTCTACGCCGCGCCCAACGCTCTGATGGTCGTCGCCTACGTCGGCGCCTTCACTGCGCTATTCGCGGCCACGATGGGCCTTGTGATGTTCGACATCAAGAGGGTTCTCGCCTATTCGACGGTCAGCCAGCTCGGCTACATGATGGCAGGCCTGGGAATAGGAGCTGCCATGGGAGCGTTCTCCGTCGGAGTCTCGATGTTCCATTTGATCGGCCACTCCTTCTTCAAGGCCCTCCTCTTCCTCTGCGCCGGAAGCGTCATCCACGCCGTCGGCACCAACGACCTGAGGGAGATGGGAGGCGTCCTGAAGCACATGAAGTGGACCGGCCTCACCATGCTGGCGGGGTCTCTGACCCTGGCCGGGTTCCCTTACACCACGGGGTTCTTCAGCAAGGACGAGATCATCGTCACAGCCTACGAACACGGTGCCATGGGGTTCGGCTGGGTTCCTTACATCTTCGCGGTCGTCGCAGCCCTTCTCACCGCCATTTACACCTTCAGGCTCTGGTTCCTGGTATTTGACGGCGAGGCGAGGAGCGACTATCACAAGCACGAGTCCCCCTGGATCATGCTCGGTCCCCTGGTGATTCTGGCGATATTCGCCCTCTTCATGGGAGTAGGGCTGAACATAGTGAACGTAGGAGGGGAAGGAGAAGACGGTGGAGAGAATCCCTTCTACACATACGTCGGAAACAACTTTGATCACTTCGGGGTTGACTTCGAGGAGCTGGCGGTGATCGGAGGCCATCACGTCGAGCACGGTGCCGAGGTGCACGAGCCCCCCATCATCAAGTATCTGCCGATTATAGTCGGTGTCGGCGGCATCCTCATCGCTGCCCTCTTCTACTCGCGGTGGAAGAGGTTCGACTCGGGGATGGTCACATCGGAGAGAGATCCTCTGCGACATATTCTCCTCAAGAGGTACTACCAGAACGAGATCTATACACTCTGGTTTGCAGAGAAGGTGATCTACGGCATAGCCCTCGTCTCCAACATGATCGACCTCAAGATCATAGACGGGACTGTGAACAAGATAAGCGCCATATCGGTGGGATTCGGCGGAACGCTCCGCAAGCTCCAGACCGGCGTGATACAGAACTACCTCACTGCCATAGTTCTGGGCCTTGCGGTCCTGCTGATACTTATTGAGCTGGCGTCCCTGGGGGTGGCGATATGATTGGAGAACCCTATGCCATATCACTGATGATCGCCGTGCCGCTCCTGGCTGCGGTTCTTGCCTTCCTCAATGCGAAGGGAGCAAAGTACGTGGCCCTGATAGGGTCGCTGATCCCCCTGGGGATATCCCTCCAGATGTTCCAGGAGTTTGACAAGACATCGAACGCCATGCAGTTTGTGGAGAGCTACGACTGGGTTCCCGCCATCGGCGTCAAGTACACCGTCGGCGTCGACGGGATAGGGTTGCCTCTGATCCTCCTCTCCACCATCGTCAGCGTCCTTGTGGTCGTCTACTCCTGGGGTGAGAGCAAGAGGTCAAACCAGTTCTTCGCCCTCCTCCTCTTAAACGAGGTGGGAGTTCTCGGAGTCTTTACAGCCCTCGACTTCTTCCTCTTCTACATCTTCTGGGAGGTCGTGCTGATACCCATGTTCTTTTTGATAGGGATATGGGGCGGGCCGAGGAAGGACTACGCTGCGATCAAGTTCTTCATCTACACTCACGTGGCAAGTCTGATAATGCTGCTGGCGATATTCGCCCTCTACTTCAGCTACAGAACCCCCGAAGGCCTCCGGACCTTCGACATAATGACCCTCCTTGCGGCGACGGGAGATTCGACGATATTCTCGCCGATGCTCCTGAACGTGATCTTCATAGGGCTCCTCTTCGGGTTCCTGGTGAAGATGCCTGCGGTGCCGTTCCACACCTGGCTTCCCGACGCTCACGTCGAGGCGCCGACGGCGGGGTCCGTGCTGCTGGCAGCTCTACTCCTGAAGATGGGCGGCTACGGTCTCTTCAGGATCGTGATGCCGATGCTGCCGAAGGTCTCATCCCACTACATCACCCTGATGGCGATAATAGGGGTTGTGAGCATCGTATACGGCGGCTTTCTGGCGCTGGCCCAAAAGGACCTCAAGAAGATGGTCGCTTACTCAAGTGTCAGCCACATGGGGTACGTCCTCCTTGGAGCCGGGGCCCTCAGCGTCCTCTCGGTCCAGGGGGCTATGTTCCAGCAGTTCAGCCACGGGCTGATCACCTGCGTTCTCTTCATGTCTGCAGGAACGATCCAGCACACCGCCGGGACCAGGATCATCTCCGAGCTTGGCGGCCTCGCTGACAGGATGCCCAAGTTCGCAGTCCTGATGCTGGCAGGGTTCATGGCATCTCTTGGACTTCCCGGCATGTGCGGCTTTGTGGCAGAGGTTTCTGTGCTTGCAGGGTCCTTTACGAGCGTACAACCCCACATGCAGCTCTACGTCCTGGTAGTGATCTTCGGTGGGATCGCGGTCACCGCGGGCTACCACCTGTGGTCGATGCAGAAGGTCATGTTCGGGCCGATCCTGAAGAAGTACCTGGATCTCAAAGATCCACATTCGTACGAGTTACTCTCGATGAGCATACTGATACTGCTCATAATCTACTTCGGGGTCCAGCCTGGGACGATCACCGACATCATGGGCGTGGCGGCCGAGCCGCTGGTTAAACCGTTTATGGCCCTGGCTGCGACGGGGGTGATCTGAAGTGACACTAGCAATCGGTGACTATCTCTCTCTCTTGGGAGCAGAGGCGCTGCTTACGGGGCTTGCTCTGGTGATGATCCTCATCGGGCTGTTCATGAAGAACAAGAACCTGATGGGATATCTGAGCCTGGCGGGGCTCGTCGCCTCGCTCTTCCTGGTGATGGGAGCCGACAGGACCACTGGCCCCCTCTTTTACGGGACGATAGAGGTCGACGCCCTATCCCAGTTCTTCAAGCTGGTATTCGTCGCGGTCTCGTTGATCGTGGTGATGGCCGGCCTCAGCAGGTACAAGAACAGCCCCGCCCAGGACGAGTTCTACATCCTCCTCCTCCTGGCCACCGTGGGCATGATGGTGGTGGCTAGCTCCATCGACCTCGTCACCCTCTTCATAGGGTTCGAGCTTGCGAGCCTCTCCACCTACGCCATGGCAGCCTTCGATAAGGAGAAGCAGAACCTGGAAGCCGCGATGAAGTACTTCATCTTCGGATCGGTCTCATCGGCGTTGATGCTCTTCGGGTTCTCCATCCTCTACGGCCTCTCGGGAACCACGAGGCTGGCGGAGATCGCCACGGCCTCCGTGGCGGATATGGGACCTGCAACCCTCATCGCCCTCCTCTTCGTGGTGGCGGGATTCGGGTTCAAGATGGCTCTTGTCCCCTTCCACATGTGGGCTCCCGACACCTACGAGGGATCGCCGACGATCGTTACGGCCTTCCTCGCGGCAGGCTCCAAGAAGATGGGGTTTGTGGCGGCCTTCAAGGTCATCTTCATAGCCCTGGTGGCCCTCAGCTTTGAGTGGTACATGGCCTTCGCCATCCTTGTGGCGATAACCATGACCCTCGGAAACGTCGTCGCCATCTGGCAGAAGAGCGTCAAGAGGATGCTGGCTTACTCCAGCGTCGCCTACGCCGGGTACATCGCCATCGCATTTGTGGTCGTCGGAGCCGTCAACACCGGCGGCCTCGACCTGGCTGTGGCGCAAAACGGCCTTGCGAGCGGTCTGATGCTGATCCTCGGCCACGCCTTCATGAAGACCGGGGCTTTCATCGCCGCTGCGGTGGTCGGGTACATGGCCCTCTCTGAAGGCAGGAAAAACCCCGACGACCTGGAGCAGTATGCAGGCCTTGGGCGAAGAGCCCCAATAACCGCGTTCTGCATGCTGATCTTCCTCTTCTCGCTATCGGGGATCCCCCCAACGGCGGGGTTCATCGGGAAGTTCATGCTCTGGGGTGCGACGATCGACTCCGGCCTCGTATGGCTTGCGGTCCTCTTCGCCCTCAACAGCGCTCTCTCGCTGTACTATTACCTTAGGGTGATCATGTACATGTACGTCAGAGAGCCAGCGGGCGCGAAGATCTCAGAGCCTAAGGGGTACGTCCTGGCGATGGTCGCGGCCCTGGTGGTCGTCATCTGGATCGGCGTCTTCCCCCAGGCCTTCATCGACTTCGCCTACAGTGCAGCAGCTGTTCTGCTGCACTGAAAACCTTCTTTTTTTCCGGGCTTTATTTTAAATGATTGATATTTTCTGATTCGCTCTCCTTCTTCGTGAGGCGAGACCATACCCTGATCTCCAAGTCGGCTAAAGAGCAGCCTGGTTTGAGAGGTGAAGAACTCCTATCCGATCGCCAAAACGGAATCGGTCTCTATGGGGCAAACAGATTTCTGGCTATGTCGAACAACCGAAACATATTTAACAATTTGAAACCTTCTTTTTCCATAAGAGTGATCCTGATGCGGCTGAAGTTGATTCTGTCTTCGATGTTGCTATTGGCGCTGACGTCGGCGGCTGTCGCCGACGAGGTGGACGATCACATATCAGATCTAACGGACGAAGATCCGGGGGTCCGATGGAGGGCTGCATTTGTGCTCGGCAAAATCGGCGATTCACAAGCTGTCGATCCCCTAATCCTCGCATTGAACGACTCAGATGGCGATGTCCGAAGCGTTGCTGCCTGGGCGCTTGGCAAGATGGGGGACCTGAAAGCCGTCGATCCCCTGATCCTCGCTTTAAACGACTCAGATAAAATTGTCCGAAAGGAAGCTGCAAGGGCGCTCGGCGAAATAGGCGACCCACGAGCTGTCGATCCTTTGATCCTGGCATTGAACAACTCAGATAGCGCTTACGAATATTGGGATATCAAATACTGGGTTGCAAGGTCTCTCTGCAACATTGGTGATCCAGCTATTGTCCCATTGATCTCGGCATTGAACAACTCAGATAACAATATCCGGAGTGGGGCTGCTGAGGCTCTCGGCATGATAGGCGACCCTCGTGCCGTCGATCCCCTGATCCGATCATTGAACGACTCAGATACCAAGGTCCAAAGGTTTGCTGTGTGGGCTCTTGGAGAGATCGGCGAGCCATCTGTCGCCCCTTTGATCTTTTCGTTGAACGACTCAGATAGCGGTGTTCGAAGTGGAGCTGCAGGAGCGCTTGGTTATTTCGCGCTTTTTTATATAAAAGACCCGCAAGCTGTCGACCCCTTAATCCTGGCACTGAACGATTCAGATAGCGATGTCCGAAAGGAAGCTGCAGGGGCGCTTGGTTATATAAGAGACCCGCGAGCTGTCGCCTCCCTGATCCTGGCATTGAACGATTCAGATAGCGATGTCCGAAAGGGTGCTGCAGGGGCGCTTGGCAATATAGGCGATCCGCGATCCATCGCCCCCTTGATCCAGGCATTGAACGATTCAGATAGCGATGTCCGAAAGGAATCTGCAATGGCACTCGGCAATATAGGCGACATACAGGCCGTCGCCCCCCTGATCCAGACATTGAAGGACCCAGATAACGATGTCCGATGGGGGGCAGTATGGGCGCTTGGCGATATAGGTGATCCTGAAGCAGTCGATCCTCTCATCGATGCTCTCAAAGATGAGGACCCGTGGATTCGATATCGGGCTGCATTGGTTCTCGGCGAGATAGGTGACCCACGAGCTGTCGATCCTTTAATCCTGGCATTCAACAATACGGATGATTATGTTCGAGATGCGGCTGCATCAGCGCTTGGTTATATAGGTGAGCCCGCTGTCGATCCCTTGATAAAGGTGCTGAATAGCTCAAATAACGATGCCCGAGTCGGTGCTGCACAGGCGCTCGGTTATATCGGAGACCTCAGGGCCGTCGGTCCTCTGATCCTGGCATTGAACGATTCCAATAGCGAATTCCAAGAGGAAGCTGCATCATCGCTTGGCTTGATCGGCGACTCGCGAGCTGTTGACCCTCTGATC
>Ga0116162_10002266_pt1 | contig 12046 bp, 9 predicted proteins | sample AD_UKC105_MetaG_FD_89875 | JGI IMG/M metagenome (GOLD analysis project Ga0116162, IMG submission 89875) | Active sludge microbial communities of municipal wastewater-treating anaerobic digesters from Hong Kong - AD_UKC105_MetaG | ecosystem: Engineered > Bioreactor > Anaerobic > Digestate... | reverse complement strand
GATTATCCTTTTTCAGGATGCGCGAGGGTCTGTAATTCGGTGTTAAATCTGGTCCGATTTGGCAAAAATCGACTTTGCCGAATGCTGGCGCAAGCGGCACCCCACAAGCCGTGATAATTACATCGCCGGCACATTCGCGCAAGAATTCAATGGCTTCATACATGATTTCCGCTCTCGTTTTATCAGGCCGCGGTATCATGGCTGCAGCGAAAAGAAAATCAAACTTAAAGAAGCCGAATCCGTATTCAAGCGCATATTTTTGAATAACATTCTTGATATATTGTCGGCAAGCAGGTACATAAAAATCCAATGCGTAGGCCTTATGCCAATTATTGGTCACCAGAACGGGCGCCCCTTTGCCATCATGTAAGAGCCAATCTGAATGCTTACGGAATATTTCAGATTTACGTTCGCAGATAAACGGCGTCATCCATATGCCGGGAATCAGTTCTGCTTTGGATATCTTCTTTGCCATTTCGGCAATACCGTTCGGGAATTTCACCTTGTTTACCACGAGCCAATCGCCAATTTTCGATTGATATCCTTCTTCGATGCAAAAGACATTGAAATCAATAGGGGATTCAGAGATGGACTTCAGGTCGGCACTAAGCTTCTTCTCGGAGATATCTTCCAAATGACGATACCACGTCGTATATCCAGTAAGTGGAGTTGGTTTTGACTTGTGAATAATGAGTTGAGAAAAGAACGTGTCAAAAACCTCTTTCTCTGTGCCTTCAAGGAATATTAAGTCAAAAGGTGTGTACGGACGTGTAATCGTAAGGCCCTTGCAATCCTTTCGCACGAAAATGCGATTGGCAACAGTATCGAGCTCGAAAAGAGTAAAACCGCTTCTCTCTGAACGGGATCCGAAAAGAAAATGGTTTTTCCCTTCACGTACATAACCATAGCTGACACCGTGAAGAATACCTTGCTTGTTTTGGTAATTCACAAAAGAATAATCACCGCAGGCATCCAGATGCTGCCAGTTGACGATGCGGCGTGATACATTGGTTAGTCCGGGCATGCTGCTGTTTATTTTCCGTTCGACCGACTCGGTCCAAGATTGATATCCATTGAGGAAAACACGTTGCTCGGGTGTGAATTCGTAGTGATAGGACAGAAGAAGCTCTTGGATGACAACTTCTTCTCTTGGCTCCAAAGTAATGAGTAAACGATGCTCGGACTCACGCACCTTTACCGCCACATGCTCGGAAATCTCGCCCGGCTTGGCTAACATATCAATCGAAAAGATCTTGTTTTTCGCAGAATATTTCATTGATGCAGAATCAAGTTTCATTACATACACCCCAAATTAATTCGTGTGGAATCACTTTCCACGAATACTATTCATTCATCACTAATAGATGTATTTTCAGGATACATCAAGTCAACGTGACAATGCAATTCAACAAGATGAAACAATTGTGAACGATTCTGCTTTCTTGACATATGCAATATTGCAAAGTAAATTGTGCTGTTTTATTAAAGAAAGCACCCGACATGCATATGCATATCGGGTGCTTGTGGATAATTTGTTTTTGACCTGTATTATTCGGTTCGCAAAGCCACAACCGGGTCTTTCTTCGCGGCCATGCGGGACGGAACCAAGCCAGCAATGAAGGTTAAGATCATGCTTAACACTATGAGGAATATCGAACCAAATACTGGCAACTGTGCAACATCTGATACGTCAGTCAAGCTCTTGATGATGATGTTAATCGGAATGTTGAGAATCAATGTCACGAGAATACCAATGGCACCCGCGACGAACCCGACCAATAGCGTTTCCGCATTAAATACGGATGAAACATCACGCTTGGAGGCACCGATACTTCTCAAAATACCGATTTCCTTTGTGCGTTCGAGCACAGAGATATAAGTGATGATACCAATCATGATAGACGAAACCACCAATGAAATTGCCACGAAAGCAATTAGGATGTAACTAATGGCATTGACGATGGTCGTAATGGAAGACATGAAGAGACCAACCATATCTGTGTAAGAAATTGTCTTATCGGTTAACCCTTGTGCTTCCATATCTTTGTTATAGTCATCGATGATTGCGGCAATGCTCTCTTTGCTGTCAAAGTCCTTCGGATAGATATTGATGCCAGAAGGATCATCGAGATCAACAACGCCGAAAAGCGTCAAGTTATCTTCGTATGAAGAAGTCGTGGTCGAATCCGTGTTTCCTAACAGCAGCTGAAGTTCTTCATCGGAAAGTGAAGCGAATTGTTTTTGCTCTTCTTCGGAAAGCGAGCTCAAATCTGTGTTTCCTTCGGCCTCGGAGAAAGGCAGTCCTGTGAAGACGTTAATCTCCGGATTACTCATCTGTTCCAGTACAATGTCGCTGTTGTTGACTTCCTCTATCACGTATTCAGTTAAGGCATGGGTGTATCCGATGTTACCTGTTATGGAATGTGCTGTTGCCTCGCTGTTTGGGCGAACGATTCCGACAATTTTCAGATCAGGAGCATTATTGATGAGATTTGTCATGAAATCGTAGTCGTTTCTGTGATCGACCCATACATCTCCTTCATGTGTGTAGTATTCCGTATTCATGATGAGCTTAAACGTGGTATTCATGAGCTCGTCGTATGTGTAGGAGGTAGCTTCGGTGTCGGTTTCCGGTAGTTCTTTACCCATCATCATCGAAAGCATCAAGTCCGTGAACTCGTTTGGATTCTTCAATCCCAAAGAGTAAAGAGAAATATCGCTGATTTCGTTGTTTTCATCTACGACGAGCACTATCTCATTGTAGTTCTTTGGCCAAGTTCCGGTGAGCACATCATATTGACTATCAAGAAGGTCTTGGTTATCCAAAAGCTCAGACCAGACTTCTACGCTGTTAGATGCCGAATAGGTCGACATATAAGAGGAACTGGAGTTGTTCATGCCCATGTTGGAAAGAACGGTACTCGGATTGACTTGCAAAATTCCGTTATCCATATTTGGGGAGTAAATTTGTACATCAAGCGGATATGAATAACGAATAGCGGTCGAATAATCTGCGATATCCGATGACTCGATAAATGTCTTCAATGACGCAAGGTCATTAACTTTCACATCTTCCGTCATACTTCTCATCATGTCTGTCATAACGGAGCTCTCATAAACCTTATCATTTGGATGATCGCCACCTTGAGCTGTTCCCATCATAGACTCAATCATGGAAGTATAGTCAGCAGATTGCTTCTGGATTTGAATCGGGTATGTGGAAAGTGTGTCCTTCTCAACACTACTGATATAGGCGTTTACGCCACTTTGAAGCGACATAATGAGAGCAATACCAATAATACCGATACTACCTGCAAAGGCTGTGAGAAATGTACGAGTTTTCTTCGTCAAGAGGTTATTCATACTCAAAGAAAATGCCGTGAAAAGGGACATCGAAGTGCGTGGCTTTTTCTCTCTTTTTCCCTTTGGCGCTTTTTCTTTTTTCTCGCCACTGTCAGCCGTATTAGTCTTTACAGTAGCCTTTTTCTCGGCGACAGCGGCGACTTCGGCTTGAAGCGCTTTCTCTTCTTCCGCGGAGAAAGGATTGGAATCGCTGATGCATTTTCCATCTAAGAGACGGATAATACGTGTCGAATATTGATCGGCGAGATCCGGATTGTGTGTAACCATGATAATCAGGCGGTCTTGTGCAATTTCTCGTAAGAGCTCCATGATTTGTACGCTGGTTTCAGAATCCAAAGCGCCGGTCGGTTCGTCGGCCAGCAAAATATCCGGGTTATTGACGAGCGCACGCGCAATAGCGACACGTTGCATCTGACCACCAGACATTTGGTTCGGCTTTTTCTTAATCTGATCTGCTAAGCCAACCTTGGTGAGAACGGCAATAGCACGCTCGCGGCGTTCTTGCTTTGAAACACCTGAAAGCGTCAAAGCGAGCTCGACATTCGAAAGAACGGTTTGGTGCGGAATCAAATTGTAGTTTTGGAATACAAAACCGATGGATTGATTACGATATGCATCCCAATCACGGTCCTTATAGTTCTTTGTTGAAACGCCATTTATCATTAAGTCGCCGCTTGAATACTGATCCAATCCGCCGATAATGTTGAGAAGTGTCGTTTTACCGCAGCCGGAAGGCCCTAATACGGATACAAATTCATTCGGACGGAACTCCATGGATACGTCCTTCAAGGCTTCTACTGTGCTTGAGCCAGCTTCATAATTTTTAACAATGTTTGTCAATTTAAGCATGTTTTTTCTCCTGCTTTCTGTTCCCCATCTTCGTTATTACGCTGATAATATAACGCGAGCCGAATCAAGAAACAAGACGTTTACAAACGTTAAAACGACGAAAATGTGAACAAATTGAAGCAAAAATGCGGATTTTTCGAGTTGTCTAATATACATATCTTAATGTAGAATACGAGAGCAGGAAAGAGAAAAGAGGGTGGCAAAAATGGAAGAAGCGTTCAGTCGCGAAATCGGACTTTTGGGAGAAGAGGGGATTCAGCGTCTTCTTGCATCTCGCGTGGCGGTATTCGGACTTGGCGGAGTCGGTTCTTTTGCTGCCGAAGCATTGGGGCGGGCAGGCGTCGGTCACATTACATTGGTGGATGGTGATGTCGTATCTGTATCGAATCTCAATCGTCAGCTATGCGCCCTTCACTCAACCATTGGGCAATCGAAGGTCGAAGTGGTAAAGAATCGGCTCCTTGACATTGCCCCCGATATGGACGTCGATGCAAGGATGTTTTTCTTCGATGAACAACACGACGACGGTATTGATTTTTCCTGTTACGACTACATAGTCGATGCGATTGATTCCGTACCATCCAAGATTGCATTAATTTGCAAAGCCAAAGCATGTAATGTCCCTATCATATCTGCTATGGGTGCTGGAAATAAACTCGACCCTACGAAGTTTTGCGTCGCTGACTTAAGTAAAACATCATATGATCCGTTGGCGCGCATACTAAGACGCGAATTGAAAAAGCATGCAATCTATCATTTGTCCGTGGTATATTCAACAGAAGAGCCAATCGCGTCGCATACCACAGACGGCGAGAAACGTGTTCCGTCCAGTGTTTCCTTCGTGCCATCTGTCATGGGTCTCATTATGGCAGGTGAGGTCATTAAGAAAATAGCCACACCGATGACTATGTGATAAATAAAAGGCGACATATATAAATAAGTATAAAAAGAAATCGAACCAACAACTTGCGGATGATGATATGCAAACGCTTACCATCGCCGGTATGCATTGATAAGGAGTAAGAATCAAACATGGCCAGAATGAGAAGAAAGAAGAATATAGTTGAGCGCACAGCATTATGTGCCGACCACTGGTTTCAAGTCCCGGTTTCGAATCGTGGCAAGTGGAGAGAAGCATGTAAAATGCCCAGCTCGCCGCTCTATGTAGAGCTAGGCTGCGGTAAGGGCAAGTTTGCGACAGAAATGGCGCTCCGCCATCCCGATGTTTGTTACATCGCCTTCGAAAAAGAGCCTTCTGTTTGTCTGTTGGCGATGGAGAAGGCTGTAGCGCTAGAAATACCGAATCTATATTTTGTGTGCGGCGATGCGACCATGCTCCAGAATTTCTTTGCTCCAGATGAAATTGATCGTCTTTTCATAAATTTTTGCGACCCGTGGTCGAAGAAGAAAAAACCGAAACGTCGCCTGACATACCGTGGCTATCTTTCCATCTATCGCGAGCTTCTCGCACCGGGAAAACAGCTTCATTTCAAAACCGACGATGACCGCCTTTTCGAATTTAGTCTTGAAGAACTGCAGTCCCTCGAAGCCGAAATCTCCTGCCTAACGTACGATTTGCATCACAGTGAATGGAATGACGAGAACATTCGTACTGAGTTTGAGACCAAATTTGCCGAAGCAGGTATTCCAATTAAGCGCGTTGTTGCTTCATTCCGCTGAGTAATTTAACCTTTAGTTACTCCAAAACAAGCGAGAGCTTATGAGTCTCGCTTGTTTTTTCTTTACTAATTACATAATATCCCGTGGAAAAACAAATGATTACAGACTTGTTTGCGCAAGTATATGTATATCGAAAGATAAAAATACTTGAAAAATTCGTTGACGGTCACGTGACCGCGTGATGTCATCTATACGATAAAAGCTAAATGTAAGATGACAGTTTTTGCTAGAGGGGGGTCAATACTATGAGATTTAGAGATATTAAGCGGCTGGGCTTGGAGGGAATCAAACGAAATTATTTATACGCAATTCTTGTTGCGTTCCTTGAAGGACTAATTAGTGTCTCTTTTTGGAATAATGCGGAAACCGTAGTCGAATTGATTAAAGACTATTGCAAAGAAGAATCTGGCACGATTAAAGCTATGCAAGATGTTGGATTAATTTCCAATACAGATCCAACACTTGGGTTGGAGATTCTCAGCTCGCCAATCTTTGTAACGATCAGTACGATTGTGCTTTCCATGGTTTTTATTACCGCAATCTGCGGTGGTCTTACTTCACTTGCTTCGGCCAATTTCTTTTTGGAACTTGTTCAATCTCCGGAATATACGGATTTTTCTGACTTTACGTGTGTCTACCCGAACTTCTTTAAAGCAACTGCAGTTTATCTCATCGTGGAGGCGCTCACTTATGTCGGAGGCTTGCTTACTTGTGGCGTGTTACGTATTGTATTTTCGCTCGTGTATTCGCAGGTATATAACGAGATGGCAATGGATCCCAATATCGGTGTGATTGAGGCACTTCGCAACAGTCGAGAGAAGATGCATGGAAAGAAACTCAAGTTATTCTTGTTTGGCCTTTCCTTTATTCCTTGGGAATTGCTAAATGTTCTCACACTAGGACTTCTTGGAACTTTCTTCTATAATTCATACAAAAGAGCAGCTTATGCGTCTTTCTATCTCAACGAAGTCATCTGATTTTTTTGGCAAAATAAATATATTGCAAGTTTAGAGAAAATACGTCATAATACATTTCGTTTAGAAAAATATAGGGGGGGAAAACAATATGCATACTAATTCAGAAATCCGTGCAATCGGAAAAGGAAACTTTCTCAAAAAACGCTGGCTCGCGGTAGCGGCACTCGTTATCGTTACTATGGTGACAGGAGCAGTTACCGGTATCGGAAGTAGTGTCAGATACACTTTCGATGGTAGTTCGAGCTCGTCTGCACAACTCATCGAGGATGTAGCAAGTGGTGACTTTGAGGTGGATAACATTTCAGATTATTCGAATGATTCAGACACATCATTGGCTACAGAACTTTTTGCGCTCCCATTGATGATTATATCTTTGATTATTTCGTTAGCGGCTACAGCCGTTACTTCAGTGATGACTTTCGGATCGAATAAGTTTATGATCGATCTTAATCGCAACGCAGAGCAAGCTGATATCGGAACATTATTCTCCGGCTTCAAGTATTTTGTTAAATGCTTTGCATTGTCATTAGTTATGGGCATTTTCATCAGCTTGTGGTCTTTACTTTGTATTGTTCCGGGCATCATCGCTGCTTACCGTTATTCAATGGCATTCTACATCTTGGCGGATAACCCGAACATCGGAATCATGGATGCAATAGCAAAATCAAAAGAGATGATGAAGGGTCACAAGGGAGAGCTCTTCTGTATGGATTTCTTCTTCATTGGATGGGACCTTTTGAGTATGATTACGTGCGGCATTACCGGTATTCTTTATTCAAACCCATATAAAGCTTCTGCACACGCTGCTTTCTATCTTGATAAGTCCGGAACGCTTCCGACACAGGGTGCTGCAACGATCGACAATCAAGGCTACGTACCAGCATCTTAATATACAAACATTTCACGAGAAGAAGAGAGGAAATATTTTCCTCTCTTTTTTGTTCTTTTCAAGCAAACGAAAATCACTTGAGTGAAATATTGGCTTTTTTTTAGTTGTTCATCATAAAACGCGTGGATTTTTGGGTTTTGATTGCCTTTTTTTGGTTGTAATCATTTGGGGAATGCGGTAAAATCTTTGTGCGTGCTTTTGCACCTGATTATGAAATCGCCCTCATTCGAGGGAAATTTTAGGAGGAAAAACATATGGCAATTAAAGTTGGTATCAATGGTTTTGGTCGTATCGGACGCTTGGTTTTCCGTGCTTCCGTTGCTAACCCTAACATCGAGGTCGTAGGAATCAACGATCCTTTCATCGATCCGAAGTACATGGAATACATGCTCCGTTATGACACGGTTCATGGTAAGTTCGATGGCACAATCGAGACAGGTGATGATTTCATCACAGTAAACGGCACAAAGATTAAGGTTTTTGCTTGCATGAACGCTGCTGAAATCGATTGGAAGAGCGTCGGTGCTGAGTATATCGTAGAGTCCACAGGCGTTTACACCACAACAGAGAAGGCTTCTGCTCACTTTGCTGGCGGCGCTAAGAAGGTTGTTATTTCTGCTCCTTCTGCTGATGCTCCGATGTTCGTTATGGGCGTTAACCAAGACAAGTACACAAAGGACATGAACATTGTTTCGAATGCTTCTTGCACAACAAACTGCTTGGCTCCTTTGGCAAAAGTTATCAACGACAACTTCGGTATCGTTGAAGGCTTGATGACTACTGTTCATGCTACAACAGCTACACAGAAGACAGTTGATGGTCCTTCGAAGAAGGATTGGAGAGGCGGCCGCGGTGCAGCTTTCAACATCATCCCATCTTCTACTGGTGCTGCTAAGGCTGTTGGTAAGGTTATTCCTGAGCTCAATGGTAAGCTCACAGGTATGTCCTTCCGTGTTCCTACAGCTGACGTTTCTGTTGTTGACCTTACAGTTCGCCTTGAGAAGTCTGCTTCTTATGACGAGATTAAGGCTGCTGTTAAGAACGCTTCTGAGAATGAGCTTAAGGGTATCCTCGGATACACAGAAGACTTGGTTGTTTCTTCTGACTTCATTCACGATTCCCGCACATCGATCTTCGATGCAGGCGCAGGTATCGCTTTGAACCCGAACTTTGTTAAGCTCGTATCTTGGTACGACAATGAGTGGGGCTATTCCAATAAGGTATTGATGCTCATCGAGCACATGGCAAAGGTTGACGCTCAATAATTGATCGTTCCTTGCGAATAAGAGTCACTCCAGAGAGGTTTTTTCGTTTTCGAGAAAACCTCTCTTTTTGTTTGTGTAAAATCGCGGTATAATAAACGCATATTGGCGCTTGCCTTATCGATTCAAGTGGAGGACGTTTTGATGGCTTTGTTTGATCCAAAACAACGTACTATTCTAGGTTTACAGAAAGCAATTGAAGATAAAACGAGTGCCGTAAATCGTTTGTATGATGAGATTGGTAAGCTGTATTATCAGCAATACGTCGATGTGACCAGCGATGTCGCAAAAGATATAAACGAGCGCTGTGAGAATATTTCGACATTACTTGCCGAAATTGAAGATTGTAAATTGAAGATTCTTTATGAGCGTGGCTTGAAGGTTTGCACGAATTGCAAGAAGGAAAATCCGCTTGAACACGCGTTTTGCTCGGCTTGCGGCATGAAGTTCCCGAATGAGAACGAGGCGAATGCATCGTCGGAAATCACAAAGGAAACTAAAGCATAATTAATAATGATTCCATATATCATCAATACGTAAAAAGAATGGGTCAAGGAAATTTTTCCTTGACCCATCATATTAATTATAACATAATACTGATTTTTCCTCTGAATCGTCTGTTACATTTTTGTGAATGTCAATCCGATATAATGGGTACATGGATACAACAAGGGTCCATAAAGAACAAATCGGAAGGAAGTGATTATATGAAGATCACGACGCAAGGAAACGGAATTCGCATTGGCTCAAGGCTCGAAGAAAAAATTGCAGGAAAACTTGCAAAATTCGACAAGTACTTTGGTGAGGAGGGATCTTTCAACATCAAAATTCATCCGGAGCGTGAGATGAAAAAAGTGGAGATTACGCTCAAACTTCAGAATCGGATATATCGTGCGGAGGCACGCGACGAAGATATTTTAAACGCAGTCGATCGCACAGTTGATAAACTCGAATCTCAAATTCGTAAACAAAAGACCAGAATACAGAATCAAAAGAGAGACTATACCATAATTAATGATTACTTAAACGATATCGTTGCCGAAGATTTTGTAGAGGAGATTGAAGAACAGAAGATTATTAAGAGAAAGACATTCGAATTGTATCCAATGGAATCTGAAGATGCAATTTTACAAATGGAGATGCTTGGACACAGCTTTTTGGTTTATCTGGATGCGCAAACCGGAAATGTCTGTGTGGTATATAAGCGCAAGGACGGTCAATATGGTTTGATTGAGCCTACCTATTAATCCTTCCAAGTACCTACTTATCCCTTGTTTATTTGCCGTCCAATGCGCGATGGGCAACGGACCGGTCCTCACTAGAGGACCGGTCTTTCTTTGACTGATAAAGAGAAACGATGCTCTCGTATGGTTTCGTTCATAATTTTCATTGACGTGGGCATGGATTTAGAGTAAAATACCCCTTGTTACTGAAACAGAATTGTTTTAGAAGTTTACGCACGGAGGGAGGGATAAAAGTGTCAGAAATCAGAATTAAGGAAAATGAGTCCCTTGATAGTGCGTTGCGTCGTTTCAAGCGTTCTTGTGCTCGTTCTGGTGTTCTCGCAGAAGTTCGTAAGAGAGAGCATTATGAGAAGCCGTCTGTTCGCCGTAAGAAGAAGTCCGAGGCAGCAAGAAAGCGTAAGCGCTGATGACTATTGATTGATTTATGATTAATGGAGACCCGATGATATTTTTCGTCGGGTCTTTTTTTACTTCCTTTCTTCATTGAAGCATGCATCATTTATTGTTATCATACGAGAAGCGAATGATTTTATCCCAAGAAAATCGAGGTATCAACCGTGATTCTTTTAGAAAAAAAGTGGCAAGAGCCACAGTCGATTGCATCCTGCGAGACGAAGCTGTCGTTAACGAAGAGCCTCCTTTTCTCGCGCGGACTTCAATCGAACGAGGAAATCTCGACCTTTCTGGCAGAGCATCCGAATGTTTGGCATGATCCCTTTCTTTTTCGGGATATGAAGGAGGCGGCGACGCGCATTGCAGCAGCTGTAACCGGAGCGGAACGCATTTTGATTTACGGCGATTATGACGCTGATGGCGTGACGGCGACGGCGCTTCTTACTCTTTTTTTGCGCAAGGTACATGCAAATGTCGAATATTATGTACCGAATCGACTAAAAGACGGATATGGTATGTCAGAGGGTGGCGTGGACTACATCCTCGAGAAGCATCCGGATTTAGTGATTACTGTCGATTGCGGTGTTGCCAATGAAGAAGCGGTTATGGCCTTGAATGATGCAAATATTGATACGATTATTACAGATCACCATGAAATGAAGGAGGATATTCCTCCCGCGCTCGCCGTGATATGTGCGAAGAGACAGGATAACACATATCCTTTTGTACATTTGTGTGGTGCGGGTGTGGCATTGAAATTGGTAGAGGCTTGTTGTCGGTGTATGCCGAATCGCACGCTGCCCAATGATTGGCAGGAGTATTTAGATATTGCGGCATTGGGCACGATTGCCGATGTTGTTTCTATTACGGGTGAGAATCGCACGATTGTGAAGGAGGGTCTCTCTTCGATCGGAAACGCGAAGCGACTCGGATTGCAAGCATTAATGACAGCAGTGTCATCAGCATCTCCGACGGCAGGAAAAGCGTTGACGAGTGGTACACCTTCTGCGACGACAGTGGCTTTTCAGATTATTCCGAAGATAAATGCCGCGGGAAGAATGGGCGACGCGTCTCGTGCCGTGGCATTGTTGACAACGAATCAACCGAATGAAGCGAAACGATTGGCAACGGAGCTGGTTGAAGAGAATGTTCGCCGCCAAGATATGGAGCAGATGGTATTTAATGACGCGGTGAAGCTGATTGAGAATCCCGTCGACCCGAAAAGAAGTCTGGCACATACGAAGGGCCCGATTATTGTTTGTGGCGACGATTGGCATATCGGCATTATCGGTATCGTTGCAGCTCGCATATGTTCAAAATACCAAAAGACTGCGATTGTTTTCACGAGGAATACAAATGACAAAGATGTTATGAAGGGCTCGGCACGTG
>Ga0116162_10002261_pt1 | contig 12063 bp, 10 predicted proteins | sample AD_UKC105_MetaG_FD_89875 | JGI IMG/M metagenome (GOLD analysis project Ga0116162, IMG submission 89875) | Active sludge microbial communities of municipal wastewater-treating anaerobic digesters from Hong Kong - AD_UKC105_MetaG | ecosystem: Engineered > Bioreactor > Anaerobic > Digestate... | reverse complement strand
GGTGGCGAAGCAGCATTTAACAGGAGAAAGGAGATATATGGAATATGGAAGTTATAGAACTGATTGATGTAATTGCACGTGGTGAAGATTCAAAAAACCAGTTTAAAACCTCAGATGTAAGACAAGAATCTCTGGCACACGAAATGATTGCTTTCAGCAATACCGAAGGTGGAACGATATATATTGGTATCACGGATGATAACAAAATTGAAGGTTTAAGCAGTCAACTCATCCATGAAAAAGGACTTGACAATCTGATATCAAACGCCGCGAATTCTATGATAAAACCGCCTATCGCTGTTGAAACTGAAAATATCCTTCATCCCAATGGGGTTGTTATTGCTGTAAAAGTCTTTAAAGGAATCAGTAAACCCTATATGGATAGATCGGGGAATATCTTCGTTAAAAATGGAGCTGATAAAAGAAGAGTTACTTCACCGGATGAATTACTCAGAATGTTTCAGGCATCTAACAGGATTCACGGTGATGAACAACCGGCAAATGGATTGAATCTTGCAGATATTGACCTTCCTTTTTTCGAACATTTTTTTCAGAAGGAGTTTGGCGAGAACCTCGATGATCAGGATAACTCTTTACAAAAAATCTTTGAAAACATGAATCTTGCCAATTCAGGAACTCTAAATATTGCCGGAGCTTTGCTTTTTGCCAGACAATCACAATTCAGATTACCAAATTTTATCGTAAAAGCAGTTGCATACCCAGGAAACGATATAACAGAAGCAATTTACCTTGATAGCCGAGATATCGTTGGCAAAATCTCAGATGTTTTTCAACAGGCCATTTCCTTTATTTTAAGAAATATTCGACAGGAGCAATCGAATCAATCTGTAAACTCCCTGGGAGAACCGGAAATTCCAAGAATCGTATTGGAGGAATTAATAGCCAACGCATTGATTCACAGAGATTATTTTATTTCAGCTCCTGTCAGAATTTTTATTTTCAACAACAGAGTCGAAATCATAAGCCCGGGACATCTGCCCAATAACCTGACAATAGAAAATATCAAGTCCGGTAACTCAAATATCCGTAATCCGATATTGGCATCCTTTGCAACAAAGCTTCTCCCTTATCGTGGTTTGGGGAGTGGTATACGTAGAGCCCTGAAAGCATATCCCAATATAGATCTTATTGACGATAGAGAAAACAATTTATTTAAAGCAATAATAAAAAAATAAATCCATAGGAGAAATACACGGAATATAAAAAAAAGACTTTTCCAGCACAAATGTTTCGGTTATGATACCTCGAATTGGAAGAATAACGGTCAGTTTTCTTCTTTTCTCAGAACCCACCACACATCATTCCCGTAAAATCCGCATTTTCTGTAAAGTCTTTCGGGATTCGTCGTGTTATCTACCTCTCCTGAAACGGTGGCAAAGGCAACCCTCCCCTTCAGTCGGTTCAGCAGTTCCAGCACGAGCGTTTTTCCGAGACCTTGGTCCCGGTATTCCGGGAGGACTTGTATCCATTCGAGGGAACCTTCAGGAATGGATGTATCACACTCCGCGATTCCAAGGGCAGCCGGTGTCTTTTTATCGTTATCCATGATCCATATCCACAACTTTTTATCATACACGCGATGCCTCGTCCATTTTAAGACAGTCTCGGCTGAAGGATGCAGATGGTCATAACATCTTCCGATGAAATCGGCTATTTCTTCCACTTCTTCCGCTCCCTTTGATTCGACGATCTGATACGGTTCGTTCAGTGAATAAGGCATGATCGCCTCCGTATCATGCATCACACGAAAATACGGCGTGGTTTCAGTCCAGCCTTCATTCTTTACCTGTTGAAAATACTCTTCATGCAGGATCATGGATTTGGATTCTTTCATGCTTCGATAAAACGACGGGTCGACCTTTCCGGTTCTGTTCCAGAACAGGTGTAACCCATCCTCATTAAAGGCTTCAAGTCGGTCTGTATCCTCACCGGTGAATTTGCATGAACAGCTTAATCCGTTCATTCCTTCCATCGTCTTCCATATCGCGGTCGGAAGTATTTTACAGGGTTCTTCCCTATACAGTTTATTCAAAGCGGCTTTAAATTCCGATTTTTCTACCACGGGATCACCTTCAACTTAACGAATTCAAAACAATTTCAACTGCTCTTCTTTTTCTTCTTCTTTCAGGGTGCTCATATACTCAAAGAGGGCCTTTGTGTTGTATAGTATTCCATTTTTTTCACAGGTGTTCTTGAAGATCCGATACAGTTTCTCGCTGTTTGGAGAGGGAATTTCGTAGGCGTAGCCGTATCGTTTCATGTATTGCCTCTTGAGTCCCGGAAAATGTTTATCGAGCTGTCTGTAATAATACTGTCGGTCTCCATCCCGCAACGTCAGACCCATGCCAAAATTGATAATTCCATAGACACCTGAATGTATGCAGTCATTCAGCAGACCGTTTATATTCTCTTCGGTATCGTTGATAAAAGGCAGGATGGGAGTCAGCCAGACGATGGTTGGAATCCCTTCTTCTTTCATGATATTCAGGACTTCTACGCGCCTTTTCGTCGTACAGACATTGGGTTCTAGTATTTTACAAAGGTCTTCATCATAAGTGGTCAACGTCATCTGAACCACACATTTGGTATTTCTGTTGATTTTTTTAAGGAGATCGAGATCCCGCAGGATCATATCGGATTTGGTCTGTATTGAGAGCCCAAAGCCGTAATGCTCAATGAGTTTTAGACACCTTCTGGTCAATCCCCGTCTTCCTTCTTCATGGGTATACGGATCACTCATGGCACCCGTTCCAATCATACATTTTTTTCTTTTTCCCCTGAGTGCCTTCTCAAGAAGCTGAGCCGCATTTATTTTAACTTCCACATCTTCAAAATCGTGCTGCATCTGATAGCAGGTACTTCTTGAATCACAATAGATACAGCCGTGCGTACATCCCCTGTAGATGTTCATTCCGTTTTTGGGAGACAGGATACCTTTCGCCTCTCTTTCGTGCATATCTACACCTCCTGTTCTCATACGATAACAGTCCAATCTGTCAGGTTCTGTCAGGTTTTACACACCCGTTTGATTCAGCAGGACCAGGAGGGGATCAGCTCATTGAGACTGCTTGGCCTTACACTTATGCTTCCGAGACCCTCTTTCACAGCCTCGCAAAAAGCCTCCGGCTTATCCATAAACGGAACGTGGCCGGCATTTTTTATCAGGTACATCTTTTTCCATGGGGCGTTTAAATTCTCAAAGTAGTCTTCTACCATAACTGCCGGTGTAATCCAGTCACAATCTCCGGAGATAAATAAGACCGGTACCTTAAACTGTCCGACATCCTCCTTGATGTTAAAATCGAAGAACATATACTGAATGAGCGTCTTTTCATAGGGTATGATTTTTTTAAAGTCGGAGGCTATCAGATACCATCTGATGTCGTTGAAGGACATATCCGGTGATGTCAGACCCGTCCAGATGTTTTTCATGCCGCTCATCTCTTCACCACTCCGGAGGTATTTCAAACTTGTCGTGATCATGCTCAGGGTGTTGTCAAAATCATGAGTTTCGATATCCTTAGAACCCGAATAGATCTTAACCGCCTCTTTCAGCAGCTCAACATCCTTTGTTTCTCCTTTGGCTTCAGCGATCTTTTCCGCTTCTTCAGCTGCCCTGATCTTCCCTTCATCAAAATCCGTGACCTGCCCGACGCCGATATATGCCCTGACTTTTTCAGGGTGCCGATTAGAATACAGACTGCCGAGAACCGTTCCCCATGAATGACCCATGATGATGATCTTATCCTGGTCAAACCGTTCGCTGAGATAATCCACAAGCTGATCGATGTCGTTCAGTAATGTCTCTTTTGTGAGGTCTTTTTCGATATCCATATCCGGATTTTCGTAGTATGTTCTGCCGGAACCTCTCTGATCCCAGCTCACCATCGTGTATTCGTCGATGATTCCCTCATCGAAATAATAGTTCACAAAGGTTGTCGGACAACCGGGTCCGCCATGCAGCATGAGGATGACAGGATTGTCCTTATCTTCTCCTCTTATCTGAATAAACTGTTTGATACCGCCAATCGTTACAAATGTATCTTCCTGTATGCCGTTTTCCGTCGTTATGGCCGACTGGTTGGCATTATAAAACCTCGTAAAAAGGATAAGACAGATGATGACGATCAGGAATAACAGGATTGTGATAAAGACCCATTTTAGTATAGATAATGCAAGATGCGATTTTGCCATTTTTCTCCCCTTATGTGTTAATAAAGGGAATTCTCTTTCAACTGATGCATGAAAATTCCCCAAAATTATTTTATCGGTTATATTCTACTATTTTTTCGTTAAATTTTATTCAGTCGGGGAACAATTCCTGTTTTGTATTTCAAGACAGACCAGGCCTTCCTTTTCCCTGAACCCTTCCGTTTCGTAAATCTGTTTTGCATATTGATTCTGGGCATCCACGCATAATTCCACTTTTGAATAACCAGTTTCTTTTGCAAATTGCAGACCGGCACGGATGAGATTCTTGCCGAGCCCCCTGTTCCTGTATTTTTCAAGGACGGCCACCGGACCGAGTTCGGCAAAACTTTCCCCGTTCTCCGTTATTTCGGCTATCCTGATGATCCCCACCGGTTTATCTCCCTCATAAAGTATCTTCATCCCACCCTCTACATACTCCGGGCTTTCATTGTACTCTTTCAGCTCTTCCAGGGTCATCGGTGTGGCGTTGCCCGTCAGGGTAGAAAAGGCCTCATTTCGTATCTCTATCCAGACTTCTTCGTCCCGTCCCTTTCTGAAGTCCCTCAGTTCCATTTCCTCAGGGAATGTACATGGCGCAATACGCTCCAGTGTATTGACCATGGAGAAGACATACCTTTCCACCTGCATATCCATTGCCTTGAACAATTGGATAGTCTGCTCTTCGACAAGAGGGACGAACAGGAACGCATGATTCAGTTCTTTCTGCTCGAGCTGTTCTATGACAAAATCATTGAGCACTCCGTAGGCGGCGGCCTTATCCTGAAGCTCGTTCAGGACATGAAAAATCCGCAGTCTTGCCCGGCTCCCCCTGAGATAGTATTCCAGATAAAGCAGGGAAGCCGTCCCGAGGATTCTTTTCCCCTCATCATCCGTGAGCAGTATCGTCGGATTGTTCTCGTTAACGCTGAACTGTTTCATCTCCTCTTCCGATGAAAATGATTCATCGTGCTCTTTTCCGTGAACTATCGTATAATCGATGAAACGATCCAACCATTCATCGTTTAAAATTATCTTCTTCATCTTCTCCCTCACTTGATCCAACCGATCCATAAAATTTATGATACCTTCCCTTGTGTGGCCTTCCGTCAGTTCAATGTAGTCCCTGATGGGGTTTAAATGGAAGTGTGCATATTTTTCGTTCCTCTGACTCGTAAGAAAACTGGGAAGGTCCCAGTTCACTAATTATTTTTATTTTCTCCCCGTAAATCTGTATGATGATTCCGAAAAAGACCTGTTTAGATATTATAACAGAGGGTAGCCTTTTCTTCTCCTCTGTAGATTGAGTCGTCTTTCCGGTAGATTCAGTTTTCTCTATCAATTCTATATATTTCTGTTTGGCAAGTCTTATTTTTGCCTGTAAAACGGATAGCCGTTCCCTTTTCTGCTGTGTTTCAGCCATTTTAATCTGTCTGGTAATCTTTAAGTCTGCCGTTTTCAATTCATTTATCTTCTCCATAAGAGAGATGACCTTAGAATTTCTCTTGTATTCCTCTATCATCTTCATATACCTGATACCGGCAGAGATGGTGGTTTTGACACCGGCTTGGCTGCCGGCCACTTTCATGGAAATATTATTCCTTGCGAAGAGAGCTCCCCCTGAAAAAAGGCCTCTCCCATGTATAACGATGTTATCTCCGGAATACACCACAGAATTCAGGATATAATCTTCACTGATGCAGTTGCCGTCAACAATGACCGTGACATTGTTCAGATGACTCGTAGTAAGACTTCCCCTGCATTCGATCTTTGCCTTTCCAACACCGGAAACCCCGCCTTTTATAAAAATATTCCCCTCGCTCGTTACAACCGTATTCCTCACCATACCATCGATAAGAATATCTCCCTTTGCATGGACTTCAAAAGGAATCTCCACATCACCATGAATGATCACGCTGCCATCGAATTCGATGTCCCCTACGGAATAATCTATACTTTTGTTCACCACAAAGACCTTTCTTACCTCAACCTTGCCGTATTTGGTCATATAAGGCTGTCCGTCACATTTGGCAATAAGAAGGTTATTATCTTCTGAAATCTGTACCGTTTCAGAATTTTCTATGAACTGGCATAAGTTGATATCCTTGAACTTCCCGACTGGAATCTTTTTCCCAAAAACCGTGATCCCATCGACACCCTGTATACCCGGTTTCTTCTCTATCAGGATATCAAATTCTCTGCACTGAAAGATCTTTTTTCGTCTGGCGTAATTGATCTTTGATCCCTCTATTTCCTCTTCCAGCTTGATAAAACCATCTTTTGGGAATAAATAGTCCACTCTTGAATCAACAGAAGCAACGGGATATTTTCCCTGTGCTATCAGGATGGATTCAATAGATCTGTCTATACAGCCCAAGCAGATTCTATCCAGGACCTTCTCTTTAATTCCAAACACAATATTTTCTCCCGAGAGAAATTCTAGTAATTCCTCTCTTTTTATCTTTGTTTTTTCAGAATTGGGCTTTATCGTCAGAAATGCCTTCATTTCATCTTCTGAAACTTCCACTGAGATATCATAATCCTTATATTCTTCGATAATTTTCTCTACAACGGAATTGACTTCATTATCATCGATCATAAGATCTTCATCAAGGCTCTTTATGATATCTTCTATATCCACTTTCAGCTGCTCATCATCAACTTCTCTGATAATAACCCTCATCGATCCATCGGGTACCAGCTGAGATTCCAGGATATAATGATCCTGCCAGAGCAGGCCATATTTAGATTCCACCTGCATTACTGCCTCTTTGAGATTATGCACAATGAATTCATCCATAAAAAGTCCCCTTTTTGGAAATTAAGTTTCTAAAATTCAAAAAAGTCTATAAATCAGACGAAAAATACACCCCTATTGTATATATTCTTAACTCTGTTTTACAACGACAGACTATTTATTTTTTTCATCAACTCTCTTCGTGGTATTATAGCATGGGCATCAACCTAACGGAGGAAAAAATTATGGAAAAGGAAATTCACTATAAAAACATTTCGAACATTGAAGCCACACACAAAGCGACACATGAGCCCTATGAATACACAAAGTATGAAATTACACCAAGAGAGGACTTCAGTCAATGTTATGTAGCGGTTTATCATATCCCGCCTCTTAAGTCCAATTATCCCATGCACTCACATGAAAACAATACGGAAGTCTTCTACATACAAAGCGGAAACGGATTGGTCGAAACACCTACCGGCTGTCGGAGAGTAGAAACAGGGGATTTTATCATCTGTCCCCCGGGAAAAGGGAGCGCGCATAAGATAAAAAACATCTCGGAAACAGAGGATCTGGTGTATATAGATTTCGATACGACAAATTCACCGGACATCGTACATTATCCGGATTCTGGAAAGACGGGGATCATCCTGCACAACCAGTCCAGCACCTTTTTCAGGGATAGTACAACTGTCGATTATTACGAGGATGAGTGAGCCGGTTTCAGAAAAATAACTCCGAATAGAGATACTTCATAATCGTGCATCTGATCTTTTCGACTTCGATGGGTTTGCAGAGAAAGGCGTTCATTCCCTTTTCCAAACAGCAGTCCACCACTTCCCTTCTGACATCGCCGGATAATGCCACAACGGTAACCGGCTTTTTGATCCCCTCCGACGCCTCAAACTCCCTGATCCTCCTCGTGACTTCACAACCGTCTATCTCGGGAATCTGAACATCCATGAAGATGATATCCGGTTTTCCAAGTTTATATTTATTTAAAGCCTCTTTTCCATCTTCGGAAAGGAGGATTTCCGCCTTTGGAAAGATGTTTTCTATCATCTTTTTTGTCAGTGTCAGACTGATAATATTATCCTCAACGATCAGTATTCGCGGTTCAAGCCGTTTTATTTCCTCTTCGGAAACGATCATTGTATCCATCATCGCTTGGTATTCCGCAACACAGTTCTCAAATTTTATCCGGTACGAGAAACAGCTCCCAAGGCCTGTAGTACTTTCTACCTGCAACTCGCTGCCCATCAGCTTAAGAAGGTTGTTGACAATCGTCAATCCCAGTCCGGTCCCGCCGTATTTTCGCGTAAAGGAAGAATCGACCTGTGTAAAGGCTTCCAGTATCTTTTTATGCTTATCTTCCGGAATACCTATCCCGGTGTCCCTTATACGGAACTCTACTTCCGTATACCGATCGCCCCCGGAAATATAATCTATAGAAATGTCTATCGAACCGCTTTCGGTAAATTTCACCGCGTTATTGAAGAGATTCATCAGGATCTGTGTGATCCTGAGATCATCGAGCATTAAATATCTCGGGATTCGATCGTCGATCTTTGCCCTCACCTTCAAATCCTTCTTTTGGGCTTCCGGGACGATTAATCGAACCGCTTTCCGGTAAAGCTCCCGAATATCCGTCTTCTCAAGCTCGATTTGTATCTTTGCCGCTTCGATCTTTGAAAAATCGAGAATGGCGTTGATGAGTTTCAGGAGGGCATGTCCTGAAGCGAGGATCGTATTCACAAATTCTCCCTGCTCCTGATTCAGTTCCGTTTTATTCAGAAGCTGTGCAAATCCCATAATCCCGTTTAACGGGGTCCTGAGTTCATGGCTCATATTGGCAAGGAACTCAGATTTGATGTTGTTGGCCTTCTCGGCCATCTCTTTTGCCTGAACCAGTTCTTTTATCATCTGTTCCTTCATCATCTGGGCTTCCTGAAGATCATGTTCGTTTTTTATCTGTTTTGCGGTCCTCTTGACTACCTCCGGAAGTACCTGAAGAAAGTTGATATCCTTGATAATATAATCAAGTGCCCCTTTTTTCATGATATCTACGGCTATTCGTTCATCCCCCTGTCCCGTTGAGCAAATGAAGGGAGGAACCTTTATCTTCTGTGCCTTAAGATGGTCCAGCAGTGTGATGGCATCCATATCCGTCAGCCTGTAATCCAGTATCATGAGATCGGTATTTTTATAATCAACAAAAGACAGCGCCTCTGAACCTGAATAGCATTTTTTACAGGAATAGCCGGATTCACTCAGGGTATCTTCTACGAGTTCTGCCACACCAATATCGTCCTCAACGATTAGAATATTCATCACTGTCACCAATCAGTCAGATTTTTACAATCTGCAGGAACAAACCGAGACGGTGCAGTGTCTCGGATAATTTAAGGAAATCCACCGGTTTCGTGATATACACATTACATCCAAGGGTATAACACTGTTCAACCTCTCTCGGATCATCCGTCGTCGTCAGCATGATTACGGGGATATTCTTCAGGGTTTCTTCCTCCTTTATCCTCTTTAAAACTTCTATGCCACTCATACGCGGCATATTGATGTCCAGCAGCAGCAGATAATTCTGTTTTTTGATATTCAGCTCTTCACTCAGAAAATCCCAGGCCTCTTGTCCATCCCTGAACCTGATCATCCGATTGCAGATGCCAGATTCTTTCAACCCTTCCTTGATCAATTCCGCATGTCCGGCATCATCTTCGGCTATTAATATCACGAGCTCTTTATAATCTCCCATATCTATCCTCCATCTCATTTAGGAAACATCTCATTCGGCAGCTCAAATCTGAAACTCGTTCCTTCACCTTCCGTTGATTCCACAAAAACCCTTCCCTTGTGTTTATCCACAATCCGTTTCACAATGCTCAAGCCAAGGCCTTCACCGCCTTCGGAATTGACCGGATCGATCCTGTAAAAGATGTCCCATATCTTCTCAAGATGCCTTTGCGCCATCCCAATCCCGTTGTCCTCCACCCTGTATATGGAATACTTGTATCTCTTCTCACCCATTATCCGTATCTTCATTTCTTTTAACGGATCCCTGTATTTCACGGCATTATCGATGATGTTACTGAACAACCGGTTGAGCAACTCATAATCTCCAAAGCACTTCGGAAGATCATCCGTTATAAAATCGATATGATGTTTTTCGAGAATATAGTTCATCTCAAAGAATATTTTCTCAAACAGTTTATTCATGTCTATCTCATGAATATTCATATCCGCCCTGCCCGTTCTCGAGATGATTAAAAGTCCCTTGATCAACCCATCCATCTTCTGAACGTTGTTAAAAACAAATTCCAGCGTCCTCGGAATGTCCTTCTGTAAAATATCATTCAGTTCATCTGCCTCTTCTTTCTCCAGTTCAACCGCCTTTAGTATGTCCTGAATCTTATCCGTCTGTTTTTTTAAACGCTGACTGAATCCCTGTATATTTACGAGCGGCGATCTCAGATCATGTGAGGCAACATACAGGTAATTTTCAAGTTCCTTGTTTTTAACGACAAGCTGCTCCTGCATCTGTTTAATCTCAGAAATATCCGTATAGATCGTCAGAAACTGACGGCTGTTGACAGGAACAACGGAAACAATAAACGACTTGTCGATATAAGGGATATACTCAAAATGCTCATGTGGCTCTCCCGTCATTAAGACCTCAGAATATCTCTTCACGCTCTCTTCAAGACCCGAGAATCCCAACTCTGAAACGGGTTTATCAATAATTAGATCCTTTTCAAGATTGAAATCCCTTAATAAGGCATCATTACAGTCTTTCAGGAGATAAGTCGGGTCATTTCCATTCCCTTCAGCGAATACCTCAAAAAGGAGAACCAATTCATTCATCGATTTAAACAAGGTGTTTATCTTGTTTTGACTTTCCTCAAGCTGTATCTTTCTTTCTTTCAGCAATTTTGACAGGACGATATTGTTATATCCCATATTTGAAATGATATCCGCCAACCTGGAATTAAATTTGATCGCTTCATTGAGCTTTTCTCTTTCAAACATCGGAACATTTTTCAAGGCCTCCATATATTTCTCAAGATCAAATCCATATCTCTCAGCCTGATTGATAAACAGGTCATAATCAATCACCTCATCATCGTAAAAAAACTGACCAATGAAGATATTCCCCATCTGTTTATCCTTTACGTATATCGGTGTGGCGATATCCCACAGACTGTTTTTGCATTTGTACTGCCTGACTTCCCCCTGTTTCACTCCAAAAGACAGAATAGAATTACTCTCAAGACAATTCTTTTGTGTCTCCGGATTACACTGATGGAACAGTTTACAGATATCCTGTTTGTTCTTTTCGATCAGTACCTTTCCGTTAACATCACTGAGCATCACGGGATAGCCTGTAATCCGGCTAAAGTCTTCAAACAGTTCATCCAACGCCTCGGTATCAATAATCTCCTCTAACAAAAAACCGGACAGTTCCCGGTATGAAAGTTCAACACTATCCATTCAATCACCTCCGAGAAATAGCTGAAAAGGTTCAGAAATATCGTATACACATCACTTAGTGTAAATATTATTTTAAATATTACATCTGAACTTAGTTTTCGTTATCGTTATTTAATCATAATAGGCATTCATTCTTAACAATTATTTTATCATAGAAGAGAAGAAAAATCAAATCGAAGTGGGGTTCATATTATCAAACTACCGATTTTTTTACAGAATCAACAGGGTCGCTGAAAAACCAAAAGAGGAGACACTTCGAGTTGTTCAGCAGGCCCTTGATAAAACGTCGATCAGACCTCGTAGGGAAGGCGATGGCCATTGATCCCGGCAATGATATTCTCTGCCACCATCCTGGACATCTTATTCCGCGTTTGATAACTTGCGGAACCGATATGTGGAACGATGATACAATTCGACAGCTCAAGTAGCTTTGAATCCATGTTGATCGGTTCAGGATCGGTCACGTCCAATCCCGCTCCCGCTATTTTCCTGGTTTCAAGGGCCTCTATCAGATCAGCGGTCTTTATCATGGCACCTCTTGCCGTATTGATCAGGATACAGTTCCGTTTCATCCGGTCAAACTGTTCCTTTCCTATCATTCCATTGGTCGATGG
>Ga0116162_10002260_pt1 | contig 12066 bp, 10 predicted proteins | sample AD_UKC105_MetaG_FD_89875 | JGI IMG/M metagenome (GOLD analysis project Ga0116162, IMG submission 89875) | Active sludge microbial communities of municipal wastewater-treating anaerobic digesters from Hong Kong - AD_UKC105_MetaG | ecosystem: Engineered > Bioreactor > Anaerobic > Digestate... | reverse complement strand
CGTAGGCTTTGGATATGCCGTTAACGGTCAGGGTGCGGTCATAAAGCCTGGGTTCAACCTGGGCAGGCGTGGCGTATTCAAACCCGTCATAGACGAGGTGCTCATACATATCATCGGTCATAACGTAGACATGCGGGTGTTTGAGCAACACGTCGGTGAGCGCTTTAAGCTCGTCATGGCTATAGGCGCCGCCGGTCGGATTGGAGGGCGAGTTAAAGATCAGCCATTTTGTTTTCGGAGTGATCGCAGCCTCGAGATCCTCCGCACGAAGTTTGAAATTATTGTTTTCCGGACAATCAACAATAACAGGCGTGCCTTCAGCCAACAGCGTCATATCGGGGTATGACACCCAATACGGCGCGGGGATAATCACTTCATCCCCCGGATTCACAGAGGCCATCAGCGCATTGTAAAGAATCTGTTTCCCGCCGGTGCCGACGGTGATTTGTTCGCGAACATAATCCAGATCGTTATCGCGTTTGAACTTTGCAATAATCGCATCTTTGAGTTCCGGCGTACCGTCCACGGCGGTATATTTGGTTTTGCCTGCATCAATGGCAGCCTTGGCAGCGCCCTTGATAAAATCTGGCGTATCGAAGTCCGGCTCACCGGCTCCCAGGCCGATCACGTCGCGCCCGGCGGCTTTAAGCTCCTTGGCCTTGGTCGATACGGCTATGGTCGGTGAAGGCTTAATACGGCTGAGGCGATCGGCAATGATGGACATAGTTTTTCCTTTTTCTTGTTCATATTTCTTGTTCATAGCCATGTTTTTATTTAGCTTGTTTCACATAGATGAATCTTTTTGTGTTAGAGTCTTACCTCTTGTTGTAAGAATTTCCCATTGGATTGGCAAGTTCCGTATTGTATTCCTTTTTTAATCGCTGAAATGTAAATCAGAAACCCACATGAAAGATTTTTATAACCAGCACAAGCTTTCCATTAAAATCGTCGTTTCATTGGCGATTATGGCGCTGCTGGCTATGCGGATGGATATAAGCGCGCTTGGTGAGCATGTTGGCCATATTCAGGGTTCGATCTGGTTGCTGGCTGCAGGAATGATTTTTGTACAGATTTTGGCACTGTCTTATCGCTGGTTTTTGCTTATAAACGCCCATGAAAGCCGAATTACTTATCGTAATGCGGTGCGTGTAACACTGGCGAGTATGATTGCTAATTATCTGTTCATTACATCAATCGGGGGGATCATCGTACGCGTGGCAATGAGTGTGCAAAGCGGAATCTCGCTGGTGCGCTCGATTGCCGCGACCGCGCTTGACCGGGTGATGACCTTGCTTGCGCTGCTCATCCTTACCGCTTTATTTCTGCCGGTGCTCAGCGCAATTGCCAGTCATGATGTTGTGCATCAGGCCGTGTTTATTTTGAGCCTCTTTGCCAGCGGTGCGTTTCTCTTCGCTTTGCTGATGTTTGACACATTCCGGCGGCGAATTATTTTCTCTCATCGGAAAGTGGCGATGTGCTTTCAATATTTGCGTACGGTGATGACGGACCACAACATGATGGGCAAGATTCTTACCAGCAGTCTGGTTGGGCAGGTGGCCTATTTTGCTGCTGTATATGTGGTTACGGCCTCAATGGGCGTAGAATTTTCGTGGCTATATTTTATTTCAATTCTGCCGTTGATTACGGTCATTGCCAGCTTGCCCGTCGGTTATGGCGGTTGGGGAATTCGTGAAGGTGCCTTTGTTTATGGGCTGGGGCTGATTGATATTCCCATTGAGATTGCTTTTGCCGTATCCGTGCAAATCGGTTTAATCAGTATGCTCTGCGCGTTTATCGCTGGCGTCCCTGCGCTAGTCTTGCGGCGGAGTTCACCCTTTAAGTTTTCGGTATTATCACGTTAAAGATGATGGGCATTGCGCGTATTTCCGCTTCGCTACTTTTTCTTTTTGCTGTTGCATTGCAAATTCAAATCACTTTATTTGCCGCTGATGATTATATTGGTCTGCGCGCCAATCTGGCCGATTTGCTATTACCGTTTGCGGGCGTTTTAATCGCGGGAAGCTTGCTGTTGAAAAAATCATGCTGGCCACATTGGCAACGACCGTTTGGATATTGGGCCCCTGCCCTTCTCAGCATTATTATCGGCTTTGCACTGGTGAATGGATATTGGGCGCAGGGCGGCTGGAGTCATTGGGCGCTGTTTAACAAGGGCATCGGCTGGTGCGTATTGATGGCGTATTTACTAGCCGGAGGATGGCTGTGCACCAACAAGCCTGAAGAAATTCTGCGCTGGTTTATTACACCGTTTATTGCCTTTCTGATCCTTGCAATTACAGGCGACAGCATCGTACGCATTCTTTATACCCATGGCTATCTGCCATCATTATCGCTTTTCGGTTATAGTTTTGGGCGAGATCTGGCCGGTTTTATGGTCAACCGAAACGCGTTTGCGTTTTTATATTTATGCGCACTGATCCTCGGCAGTATGCAATTGGCGCTGCATCCGGCGCTTAACCGGCTACAAAAGATCGGGTTTATGGCGCTGTGGTTTTTATTACCTTTATTTCTTGTTTTAAATCTATCACGGGCTTCTTTGCTGGTTTTGGTTCCGCTAGCGTTGTATCTGCTTATATCCCAAAGATGCCTTTTTTTGCGGGTTTGTTTGCCTCTGACGTTAGCAGGACTGTTGCTTGTGCCTTTTGCAAATTTTGCGAATGTCGAAAATGCTCTGCACAATCTTGGCAAAATTTCGCATGTGCAGGCTCATGTCAAAAACGAAGGTTCATTGCCCTATGAGGAGTCTGTTTATCGCGGTGATCAGGTGCGAATTCAGATTATTCAAGATAGTTGGGGATTGATCAAAGAACATCCACTTACCGGCGCAGGGATTGGAACTATATTAAAGCTGCAACAAGATGAAGGGCGGCAGTATGTATCGGTGATTGATAATACGCCGCTGTGGCTTTTGACCGAGATGGGGCCGTTTGGCTTGCTGGGGTTTGTTAGCGTTTATGTTTCCATATTACTGACCCTGCTTCGTAAGCGCCGTGATGCTGATCCGGAAAATCAAGCCTTTATCATGAGCGCGGTGTTGATTCTTCTGGCGTTTGGGATTTATTCTCTGCTGCATGAAATTCTTTATGCCCGGTTTTTCTGGTTTATTTTGGGGATGAGTTTAGCCTTGCCTACTGCGCGTCTTCAGCAATAAGGGGGCGAAGGATTTCTAAATTTTCCAGCGATGCGGCAGATGAAAAATCTATCCTCTGCTGCGTGAACCAACGGGCAAGCGGCGTGAGGATCGGATCTTTCGGACCATTAGCTAGATAGTTTTGCAGGCGCGGGACATGCTTTAAATAGGCGGGATTTTCATCGATTACGGCCTGCTTGATGAATTGACCGATAACGCGGCAATGGAACTGCGTAGCGAGAATGCGAAACCAGATGCGTTCGTCTTCACTTAATTGATCAAGAATGTGGCTTTTTACCTCTGCAGGAACATCGCGGCGCGCATCTTCGAGGATATTACCAAGATCGTAGGGACGGGGGCCGAGCATAGCCCCCTGAAAATCGAGAATGCCGCAGCGTTTTAGGCCTGTTTCACTGGGCAACCACATCAAATTTTGTGCATGAAAGTCTATATGCAGAAACCCTTGCCGGACTGGAGGAGCACTGGACTCAATTCCCCGCCAAACAGTGAGGTATTCTTCAACCAACCCTTCTTCATTAGGCGTTCCGCGCATTAGCGGTATAAACCAATCAACGATGCGGCGATGACGGCGATGAACATGAGCGTCGTAATAATCGGGGAGATCCAGCGAACAATTTTGCGCAGCGATATGGTCCAGAATGTCGCGTGCCAAGCCGTATAACATGGACGCGTCTTCGCCAGAATCTAACGCGTCGCGAAAACATAAATCGCCAAGATCTTCGAGCAGCAAATATCCGTTTTTCAGGTCTTGTTCATAAATCTCGGGGGCCTTAAGGCCAATGTCGCGGAGCCAACTGGCGATGCGGATAAAATCATCAAGGCTGTGGCCAGGCGTGGCATGGGTAGAGCCGTCGGGAACCGTTTCCATTAAAATTGCGTTTTGCGATCCTTTGGATACCCGGAAATAACGGCGGATAGAGGAATCCTGTCCAACTGAATGCATTATTTCCCAACCATGTTTTTTTAAAAACATCTGGCGATGATCCTCGTCAAAGAGAAGATTTTGTAATGCTTGAGACACGCCGGTCTCCTTTGATTAATGACGTTAATCAGTTTTCTTTTGTTTGGATGCTATTGCGCGCAGGGCATCGACGTGGGCCTGTGAGGTTGGTGCGCGCTTGCGCGGCGCGCCTGCATCTTCGAGACCGAACATCTGGCTGGAGCCTGCTATAGCTTTAAGAATTTCAAAGCCAAAAGCTTCTTCATTTGAAGCCTTTGATTTTTGAGTTGCCTGCGGTTTTTCCGGTTTCAATCCTGCCTTGGCACGTGCGGCATCGGCGCGCCCCGAAGCCACACGCTCTATATTATAGGCCACAATGCCGGAAAGGTGCGGCTTGGCCAGCGCGTGAAGCAGCTTGGCATCTTCGAAGGTCCAGGCAATGATCTGCTGGCGGGCTTTGATCTGATTCCCGCCACTGAGCTTTAAAGCCTCTTTAATACGGTTTTCGGCGTATTCTAGTGACATACGCGGCCTCCTTTTCGGGCTGATGACCTTTCATTCCTTATACTCTGTCAGGATGACATATTTTGCAAGATTGACCAAGCTCTTAAGATTTATTGGCGGCATAATCACGAATTTCACGGCGGAATGGGGTGAAGATTGAAATGTGCAATGCACCTGGTAACTCGAAATGAGCCTGCAGACCTACAAAAAATCGCTTTTCATGTTCGCGATGGGTGCTAATTGCCTCAATCACTCCGTCTGGGGCATAGGCTTCGACTCTGAAAACCTCCCGTAAATCTTTATTGCGATCATGTTGCCAGAATTCATGGGTGATGCCTTGCATATGGATGGAGTTTACGAAGAAGTTTTTCTTATCATAGATGCTATCCAGAAGGCCGCCAGGCACGATTTCTATTTCGTGGACGGGGCGATCCATGGTTTCAAAGCAGCGGGTGCCGTCGGCCAGAACAGCATTATAGCCTTGGGCGTGATTGATTTGAGTATTCAGCGTTTCAAGCGCACCGCCAAAGGCCACAAGCATTTCCTGCATACCGCGGCAAATACCCAATGTCGGGATGTTTAAGGCGTAGGCTTTTTGGGCCAATGCAATGGCTGTGCGGTCGCGGGCAATATCGCGCTGCTGTGCTATGGAGAGATGGTCATTGAGTTGGCCTGGATCGTAGAAATACGGATTGATGTTTGAATCACCACCGGGAAGCAGCAAGCCATGAATACGGTCTAAGATTTCATCAATATTTTCAGCACCAACGGGAATATATTCAACATTCATCCCTGCTTTTTCAAATGGACGCGCCCAGCGTTCACAAATAGATACCTCACCATTTTCATTTCTTTCGGCGAGGATGCCAACGCGGACATGATTGTCCGGTTTTATATTCTTGTGGGCGTTCATGATGTCTCTTTTTATGCTAAAATATTAAAAAACAATAAAATTATGCGGTTATTTCCATCAATTCTTTCATCAGGTTTTGCACACCTTTGACGCGCCGGGCAACGCTGTCCCACTGGCGGATGGCAACGAGTTTGTGATCTGGGCGCATTTTCAGGGCGCCGCCTTTGGACGTCATCCAGTGCATCAAGCCTTCGATATTAGGCGGAGTGTTATTGTGAAAACCGATAACTGCACCTTTTGGCCCTGCTTCTACCGATGAAACTCCGGCTTTTTTACAGAGTTGTTTAATGGCGACAATGTCGAGCAGATTTTGCACTTCTTCGGGAAGATCGCCGAAACGATCAATCAATTCAGCGGCGAAGGCTTCGATGTCTTGCGACTCTAAAAGATCAGTGAGACGGCGATACAGGCTCATACGCACGCCAAGATCCGGCACATAAGTTTCGGGAATAAGCACGGACGCCCCGAGATTGATGGTGGGCGACCAGCCTTCATCCTGCGCAGGCATATTATCGAGCGAAACGCCCTCGCGGGCTATGGCAACCGCTTCTTCGAGCATTTGCTGGTATAGCTCGACACCGACTTCCTTGATATGACCGGATTGCTGATCGCCGAGCAGGTTTCCGGCACCACGGATGTCCATGTCGTGAGAAGCAAGTTGAAAACCACTGCCGAGCGTATCGAGCGTCTCCATGACTTCGAGGCGTTTTTGCGCTTGAGGATTTAATGGCGCGTTAGCGGGGTATGTGAGATAGGCATAAGCGCGCATCTTTGAACGGCCAATGCGTCCACGGATCTGGTAGAGCTGTGCCAAGCCGAACATATCGGCGCGGTGAATTACGAGTGTATTGGCGCGTGGAATGTCGATGCCGCTTTCAATGATATTAGTAGCAAGCAAGACTTCGTAGCGGCCTTCGTAAAAAGCGCTCATACGATCTTCAAGTTCGGTTGGGGACATTTGCCCGTGGGCGGTGATAATTTTAACCTCAGGTACGAGGTCTTTGAGCATATCTTCAAGCTCATCCATGTCGGCGATGCGCGGGCAAACGTAAAAACTCTGGCCGCCGCGATAATGTTCACGTAGCAGCGCTTCACGGATAACATGCGTGTCGGTGGGCATGACGAAGGTACGCACGGCGAGACGGTCAACGGGCGGGGTCGTGATGAGCGACATTTCCTTGACGCCGGTAAGTGACATTTGCAGCGTGCGCGGGATAGGCGTGGCTGTCAAAGTGAGGACATGCACATTGTTTTTTAGCTCTTTGAGGCGCTCTTTTTGTTTGACGCCGAAACGTTGTTCTTCATCAACAACCAAAAGGCCGAGATTGCTGAATTTTATACCCTTGCCGAACAACGCATGCGTACCGATGACGATATTGACGCTACCGTCGGTGAGGCCGTCTTTGATGGTATTGGCTTCTTTTGTAGAGACAAGCCGCGAGAGTTGTTTGATACGCAAGTTTGTGCTGGCAAAACGTTTGGTAAAATTAAGATAGTGCTGGCGTGCGAGCAAGGTGGTCGGTGCAACAATAGCAACCTGAAAACCGTCCATTGCGGCGACATAGGCTGCGCGCAGGGCAACTTCGGTTTTACCAAAGCCGACATCGCCGCAAACAAGACGGTCCATGGGGTGCGACCCGGCAAGGCTTTCCAGCACGTCGTTAATGGCGCGTTCCTGATCGTCAGTTTCCGCGTAAGGAAAGCGGCTGGCGAATTCGTGGTATAGTTCTTTGGAGACTTCGATAGGTTGTGTCTTACGGAGTTGGCGTTCGGCTGCGATTTTGAGAAGACCATCGGCCATGGCCATCAAATCTTTTTTAACGCGGGCTTTGCGGGCCTGCCATCCTGCCCCACCGAGTTTATCAAGCTGGACCGCACCTTCATCAGCACCAAAGCGTGAGAGGACTTCGATATTTTCTACCGGTACGAAGAGACGGTCGCCGCCGGCATATTCGATCTTGAGGCAATCATGCAGAGTGCCTGCGGCTTCCAGAGTTTCGAGTTGGAGGAATTTGCCGATGCCGTGGTCGATATGGGTGACAAGGTCGCCTTCATCAAGACTTGAGACTTCGCGTAAAAAATTTTCGGCTTTTTTGCGCCGATTGCTCTTGTGTGCAAGGCGGTCGCCGAGGATGTCTTGCTCGGTCAACACCGCAAGATCATCGGACGTAAACCCGTGCTCAAGACCTAAAATGACAAAGCCGATATCGCGAGGTTTGAGCTTTTTAAAATCTTCGGCGTTTGTCACCGCTTTGATCGGGCCGATTCCATCTTCTTCCATCAACCCTTGCAAGCGTTGCTTTGAGCCTTCGGAAAAACAGGCGATGAGGATTTTACGCTCGCCGTTGGCGAGGCCGGCTATGTGAGTTTTTAGTTCGTCGATAACGTCGCCATCGGGAAGCGCACGGATGTCGGCAAAGTCGCGGGCTTTTTTGACGGGGGAATGTCCCTGCCCCGGCGCACCAAAAGGGGAAAGAAGCTGTGCATCTGCAACCGTAGCAGCCCATTCGATTTCGCCCAGATATAATCGTTCAGGTGGCAACGGATTATAGAACGCACCGGAAAGACTGATGTCTTTGGATTTTTTCTTCTTTTTGAGGGCTGCGTCTTTGAGGGTTTGACGTGACTGATAGAAATCGCGAATTTGCTTGAGGCGCTCCCCTTCGGCGCGGCGGGCGTGGTGATCGAGAATTACTTCATATTGCCCAGCATAATCGAGCACTGTGCTCATGCCTTCATAAAAGAGCGGCAACCAATGTTCCATACCATTATAACGCCGCCCTTCTGAGACGGATTCGTACAAAGGATCGGAGCCTTGTACGACACCAAAGGCTTCACGATAGCTGCTGCGGAAACGATCAATGGATTCTTCATTGAGGAAGAATTCAGTGACGGGCCGGAGCTGGAGGCTTTTAACATCTGTGTGGGTGCGTTGCGTCAGCGGATCAAAGCTGCGGATAGTTTCAATCTCATCACCAAACAGATCAAGGCGCAGTGGATCGCTATAGCCGGGCGGAAACAGATCAATGATGCCGCCTCGCATGGCGTATTCTCCCGCCTCGCGCACGGTTTGCGTGCGGGTATATCCATTCTGTGTGAGAAAATTTTGCAGCGCGGCTACATTTAGAGGGCTGCCTTTTTGCGCGGCAAAAGACGCACCGTCCAGTACATCCTTGGGCATAACCCTCTGCGTTACGGCATTGATGGTGGTCAAAACAATGCGAGGATAACGCTTGGATTCTTTCTCCCAGTTTAGCATCTGCGTCAGCGCTGTGACTCTTTTGACAACAATATCTGCATTTGGCGACACACGGTCATAGGGCAAACAGTCCCAAGCAGGAAATTCGATTACATGCGCGTCGGGTGCGAAGAAAGCCAGAAGTTCTCCCAGGATAGCCATGCGCGCATCGTCGAGTGCGATATGAACCAGCACTTTATCAGCAGGCATAATCTCACGCGCACGCGCGGCCAGCAACCTTGCATCCTGTCCTTCTACTGCGCCGTAAATGACGTTTTGAGAAACTTCAATATTTTCTGCGGTTTGAGCCATAAATCCCTTATAAAGCCATTGTGCTGCCGGGTTTTTATATATAGGAATAACGAAGACTTAAAGAGAGAATTAAGGATTAGTTTTTATGACGCAGCCAACCGCAACCAATGAAAATGAAAAGCCCGACGGTGCATTGCTAAAAACAGCGGTGCATGAACACAAAGCTATCAGCAAACGTGGTTTTTTAGAGCGGTTGTTTACGCTTTCGTTTCGCGGATTTGTCTATCCGCAGATCTGGGAAGATCCGGAAGTTGATCTTGCGGCGCTGAAGCTTGATAAAACCAGCCGGGTTATGACGATTGCTTCGGGCGGATGTAATGTGATGAATTACCTGACCGAAAGCCCGGACAAGGTCAAGGTTATAGACCTTAACCCGGCGCATGTGGCGTTGACCCGGCTTAAGATCGCCGCGATTAAGCATCTGCCGGATTATGAAAGTTTCTTTGCGTTTTTTGGGCACGCTGATGAAAAACGTAATATTGAAAATTACGATACATACATTGCGCCGCATCTGGATGCTTTTTCCAAGAAATACTGGGAAGGGTGGAGTCCATTGCGAGGTCGGCGTATCAATTACTTTACCAAAAATTTGTACCAGTTTGGATTGCTGGGGCGGTTTATTTCGCTCGTGCATATTCTGGCAAAAATTTACGGGCAGGATCCACGGGAGATTTTAGAAGCCAAGACACAAAAGGAACAGGGTGAAATTTTTGACCGCACTTTGGGGCCGATCTTTGAGAAGAAGTTCGTGCGCTTTATTTGTAATATGCCTCCTGCCCTGTATGGTCTTGGCATTCCCCCGTCACAGTTCGATGACCTGAAAGGTGAGGCCGACATGGCCGATGTCCTGAAAGCGAGATTGCGCCGTCTGGCCGTGGATTTTCCAATTGAGGATAATTATTTCGCCTGGCAAGCCTTTGGGCGGGGCTATGATCGTGCGTATAAAAAGGCTGTGCCGCGCTATTTGAAAGAGGAATATTACGAAACACTGAAAGCCAACGTGGATAAAGTTGAGGTTCACCACACAACAATTACCGGGTTTTTGCAATCACAGCCGGCAAGCAGTCTGGATTGTTACGTCTTTCTGGATGCACAAGACTGGATGAATGATAAGGCCCTGAACGTTCTGTGGAGTGAGGTTGTTCGCACGGCGTGTCCAGGCGGGCGCATTATCTTCCGCACTGCCGGGGACGAAAGCCCGCTCACCAACGCGCTTTCAAAAGACATTTTGGAAAAATTTGATTATGACCCGACACTCTCTGCCGAAGCCGTGAAGAAAGACCGCTCGTCGATTTATGGCGGGTTTCATGTCTATACTTTTAAGGCTGGAAAAGAAGCTGCAGCAAAAAAGAAAAAAGCGGCATAGGACATGAGTGAAGAGGCAGACACAAAAGACGAAATGAACCGCATGTATCGCTGGACGCGTCACGTTTACGATGCGAGCCGGAAATATTTCCTGCTGGGCCGCGACCAGTTGATCAATACATTGCGTCTGAAAGACGGCGAGCATGTTTGTGAAGTAGGATGCGGAACAGCGCGCAACCTGATCAAAATGGCAAGGCGTTATCCGAAAACACATTTTTATGGTCTGGATGCTTCAGATGAAATGCTCAAAACCGCACGCGGATCTTTGAAATTTTCGGGGCTGAGTGAACGCGTTCATGTCAAACAAAGTTTTGCGCAGAATTTTGATCCTCAAGAGTTATTTAATCTTAGCGCTCCGCTGGATAAAATCTTGTTTTCCTACGCGCTTTCTATTATTCCGCCATGGCAGGACTCTATCGATCATGCGGTGCAACTGCTGGCGACGGGCGGTGAAATCCATATTGTTGATTTTGGCGATATGAAGGACCAGCCCGCGTGGTTTAAAAAAATAATATTCTGGTGGATTTCCCTGTTCCATGTCTATCACAAGCCTGAAATTTTAGAGCATTTGCAAGATCTTGTCCGCAACGGCCAGGGCACGCTCAACATTACCCATCTGTATAACGGTTATGCGTATCTGGCGGTATTTAAGAAAACCTAAGCGTAGCGGTGTTTCATTAATCGTTTGAATACGGGATTCATAATATTAGCGGGGGCTTCGTTCTTACCGGTGATCCAATTATAAAGATCGGGATCGTTTTCTTTTAGGATTTCATCGTATTGTGACAGCTCATCTTCGCTGAAATCCGGGACATATTTGCGGGCGAAGGAGCCGAGCAAGAGGTCCATCTCCTTCGTCCCGCGATGTTCGGAACGAAAGATCAGGCGCTTGCGTTTATTTTCAAGCGATTCTACTGTCATAAAAGCGAGTTTAATAAGGAAAGGCGCGTAAATGAAAGCTTTTTTAAAGGAAAATATGGTTTTGGCGGCGGGTATCGCCCTGCCGTTATTGTTGGCCTTGATCTTTTTCGGCGCGACGCAGATGGGCAAGGCTACCATAGATCCGCCGCGCTACAGCGTTATTTTCGCGGCGGACTACTATCACAACAATAATAACTATCCCTACAACCTGGTAATCGAAAAAGATCAGTTGCGCTTTGTGTATATCCCTCCTGAAGAAAAGGATTCCTATCACAACTGGCAAAAACCCCGGCTGTTTGTTTACAACCCGGTTAAAAATGAAAGCCATGAGGTTGCATTGCCCAACATTAAGGATAAGAAAAAGAAAATCGACGAGGTCATTGAAGACATTCACGCTCAAAAACTCTCTTCCCTGAAGGAAAGTCCTGACGGTTTCGTTTTTGATCATGATTACCGCGGCGGCGGTAATTTAATGACAGAGCTTTTTGGCGGAGGTTACCGCTCACGCTCTCGTCATGTTTTAAGAAAAGCCTCTTACAGCGTCCCTGTACCGAAGTCAGAGCGTTATAACTCGGAGTTTATTGGCTGGATTATCGAGCCGGCGGAGACTGCTGATGACTAGTGACGCGATGAGCAAAAAAGACGCGCTGGAGCAAATCGTAGCTTTGGCGCGGGCGCATGATATTACGCTGGATGAAATCGGT
>Ga0116162_10002258_pt1 | contig 12073 bp, 7 predicted proteins | sample AD_UKC105_MetaG_FD_89875 | JGI IMG/M metagenome (GOLD analysis project Ga0116162, IMG submission 89875) | Active sludge microbial communities of municipal wastewater-treating anaerobic digesters from Hong Kong - AD_UKC105_MetaG | ecosystem: Engineered > Bioreactor > Anaerobic > Digestate... | reverse complement strand
ATCCGAAGCAAACCGTGTTACCGTAACGGCAGATGGCAGGGCCCGATCCTGCCACCATGACCATCCGACAATTGAGTCTTTACACAAAACTTTCAGCGCTACCAAGCAAACCGTGTTACCGTAACGGCAGATGGCAGGGCCCGATCCTGCCACCATGACCATCCGACAATTGAGTCTTTACACAAAACTTTCAGCGCTACCCGATATCCCGTGCAGTTTTATCTGCGAAATTAATATCCGCTAAAGTCGCTTTCTCTTAAGTCAGAAAACGTGTCTTCCTCGTCGTCATCATAATTATCATCATAACACAAAATCGGGACCTTGGCTTTTCTCAGCGCTCCCTTCACATCGGATGCCCCTTCCGCCATCAGGCACGCGGCCAATTGATGCCGGGTGCGGTATTCAGAGCGATTAAAGATAAAAATCAGGTCGGCCCTTGAAATTTGCCCCTGTGCCTGGGCAAGGGCAAACCGCGCAAAATCATGCTCATCTCCCAGAAAGATTTCACGCCATATCGTCTCGCCCGCCGCCTTTAGTCTGTCCGCCGCATCCTTTCGCAATTCGCCTTCCGCTTTCGCAAAAAACCGCAGCATGGCCGATCTTCCTTTCGCCGGATTCACCATCATCAGCTCAGTCGCCAGCATCACTTCTTCATCAAACCAGCGAGAAAGCGCAGTCTCGATGATGCGCTGTTCCGCTCGAATCCATCCAACCAATGTCTCCCGGCCTTCTGTTTCGATCAGCCGATCCAAATCCCTTGAGTCTCCGCGAATAAGTCCCTCATATTTCGGCTCATCCAGCTCGGCAAGCGTGTGCGCCACCTGCTTTCGTGTCCGTTTGGTGTGCACCAGCTTTTGCTTGAGCGATGGTACGGCGCTTATCTCTCTCTTCTTTTCCAATGCACATGCGATCGCGCATATCGCAGCTTCGGAAGCGTTGCTCAGCGCATCCGTCAGCATCCGGGTAGGAGCCGCATGCCCAATATTGTATATTTCGCTCACCGCCGCATTGCGGACGTCCTTTTCCTCGTGGTTTAACTGCGCGACCACCGCCTCCGCCGCGCGCTGACCGCCGATCTTGCCCAGAGACTTTATGGTTGCCACGCAGGCTTTCGCATGCCGCGGTTGTTTGAATGATTCAATCAATCCGTCCAAAGCAGCCTGCCCGCCGATTTTTCCTAATGCAACGGCGCATATGGACCAGTCAAACTGCCCGGTATGATCTTTTTCCAACGCCTTGCATATCGCCGGCACGCTCCGTTCCATACCAAGATTGCCAAGTTCGGCCACAGCGTCATCAATCACCCAGTACGCCGTTTCGCCCCGGCGCACAACCGCTTCCAAGGCTGCCGCTGCCGCCTCCCCGCCGATTTTGCCCAGCGCCTTAGGCGCCCGAACTAAATAGGGAATGTTAGCCGAATCGCATGCATCCTTTTCCAGCATGTCTGCCAACGCGCTAATATCTTTTTGCTGAATCAGTTTCTCCATCCGCTTTTCAATATCCAGACTCATTCTTCTTTCCTCATCATAAACACAATGTCATCCGACCCCACGGTTGTTATCCCATTGCCAAATAAATTACCCTCAGCATAAATCATATCCGGCAGAAGAACAATGCATGGCCGATTTTCGCTTATAAAAAACACCCGTGCTTTGGCATTTCAATGCTCCCGTCAGGACATCCGACGCCGCCGGACGCACTGACATCGTTTAAAAAAATATTCATCTCATGATGCGCACAGACCGGTGCGCACTGCGTTTGGATCACACTGCGGTTGATTTTGTCCAGAACCTGCGCACGTCTTTCGCCGGACAAAATCGTTTCGATCGACGCTTCGTTCAAGTTGCCGATCTCAAATCCCTTGGTCCCCGCCCATTCCACACAATGATAGACATTCCCGTCCGGCCAGACGAACAGAAACCACGGACAGCTTAAACACCGCTCATAGCGTCGGCCGGTCTTATGCATCAGGTCTAGGTATTTTTGTCTGGGATATACGATTTTAATCTTTGACTGCCGATCGAACAGGGGTATCAATTTTTCTTCAATAATCTTCAGTGCCTTTTGGAGCGTTTTTGCCGAACACTGGGCGCCGTTTTGCATAAAATCTAAAAACTCCAGTTTTTCTTCCATGCCCACATGATGCTCCAGATAATTTGCCGGCCCTTCGATTGACTCCGGCATCATATGCTTGCTGTTTTCATAGTTGGAAACAGGTCTGATCTGAAGGCTGAACAGGCCGTTTACGATGCCTCTTCGCTCAAGCCGCTGCTCCATTTCTAAAAGCGTTTCAGCTAAATCCATTAAGTCGTTGACGTTCAGCACATTGACAACATAGCCGACGCTGATATCGGTTCGCGTATGAAGTTGATGTTTGAATGCCACCATCGTTTCGATATTTCTTAATACGATTTGATAATCATCCGCGCCGGTGGTCAGCCTTTGCACGATGCGTGATCCGGCATTCAGGCTAACTCTGATATAGGTCGGTTCGACCCGAATCAATTCGCTGATCAGACTTTGCTTCATCACCCCGTTCGTATTGATCGCAATTTCCAATCCGCTCTGCTTGGCATACCGCATGGCTTCGATTAAATGCGGATAACAGGTCGGCTCGCCGCCGCCGGTGAAGATCACGCCCCTCACGCCGGCTTTTTTCAGATTATCGATCACCGAAAACACTTTTTCTGCTTCCATCGTAATTTTGCCGGCCTTGTCGTCCGCATCTTTCAGCTTGCCATACGTGCAGAAAAAACACCGATGGTTACACCTTAGGGTGGGAACAAGATGTGCGGTAACCGGCGCAATTTGATCAAATTCACCCGCTTCGATCTTTTTCATCCTGTCTGGATAATACGTGCATTTAAACGGTGATAAGACCGAATAGCGTCCGCCAAAGCGATCGTTTTTCACTTTAATCAACTCCTCGATATTCCATGCGTGCCGTCGTTCTGCTTGTGTTGTTCGAACAAAAGCAGATCCAAATCCACTGTGTTCGCTCCTTCGGCCGCTTGCTGCATCAGCGGTCGAAGAATATGGTTTTTAATGATGCTCTCAATTTCCCGCGCGCCCAGCTGCTTAGATTTCATCTGGCTTATCACAAACACCGCCGTCCGCTTCCTATCGTATTTGACGCGGACATCAACCGCCGATAGCATATTCAGCGCCTGTTCCATTTTCGCCTCTATAATCTGTTCAATCGCGTATTCACTCAACGGATTAAACATAATAACATCATCAATCCTTCCCAAAAATTCCGATGGGAATACGCCTTGCAACGCATCGGTTATGGTCTTTTGTGTGTCGGCTCGGTTATCGAAACCGATGGCCCGTTTTGCCGCGCTTCGGCTGGTCACCGCATTGGTGGTCATCACCAAAATCGTATTCGTGGCGTCATATGATGCACCAATGCCGCTTGTGACGCTTCCGGTATCCATGATGCCCAATAGCAGCCGGATCACCTCCGGCGCCGCTTTTTCGATTTCGTCAAACAAAATTACCCGGTATGCGTTTTCGCTGAGCGCCAGCGGTAAAATCCCTTCTTTCTCGCTGCCAACATACCCCGGCGGCGGTCCGATGAGTTTGCTGACCGAATGGCGCTCGGAAAACTCCGCCATGTCGATCACCGTGATTCGTTTTGGATCGCCCAGCACAACGTCCGCAATCGATCTGGCCAGCGCCGTTTTACCCACTCCGCTGTCACCCGCAAACATGAATACGGCAATCGGCGATTGTGCTTGTCTCATGCCAAACATTTTTACCATCAGCGTTTCGGATACCGTATCAATCGCTTCATCCTGTCCAAAAATCCGCTGTTTCAGGCGCGCGGATATTTCTCTGTCCGCCAGCATCTCTTTTGCGATCACCGCGCCCGGGATTCGGGTGATCGCGCTGATCACGGCGTTGATATCGTTTTTTTGCATCGCAATCAACCGCGCTTTTTTCGTGATCACCGCCGCGGAATCCAGCACCCCGCAGGTTTTATCGGGCTGGGTTCGATTTGTCATATACCGGTCCGTCATCTGCCTGGCGTATGTTATCATATCATCCGGTATCACAATACGGTGGTGGCGCTGCAACTGATCCGCGTAGTTTCGCAGCATGTTAAACAGCGCCGCTCCTGTCGGTTCGCTGATCGCTATCTCGGTAAACCGCCTGGCCAGCGCGCTGTTTTTTGCAATACAGCGTTGATATTCCGCCGTCGTTGTAGCGCCGATAACCCGTAAACTGCTTTTCCCAAGATAAGGTTTTAGAATATCCGCAATCGATCCGGCATCATTCCCCCCTTCCTGTGTGCCTGCGATGCGATGGATCTCATCAATAAACATCACCACGTTCTGCGTCGCTGCCGCTTTATGTATGACGCCTTTCAGTCTGCGCTCCAATTCCCCGCGAAACATCGTGCCTTCCAAAACCGAATCCAAACACAATTCGACAAATTGAAACGCCTTCAAATCGTCGTGTTCCGCCTTGGCTCCCTTTCTCGCCATCAGTTCCACCAGTGCCGTTTTTCCGACTCCCGCGGCACCAGTGAGGATCACATGGGCTTTGTCTCTGCGCAGCAGCACGTTCAGCACGCGTTCGATATCGTCTTCTCGTCCGCTCAGCCCGTCGTACTCACCGCTCAAGGCGCACTCGGTCATATTGTTAACCGCCGGATGGGCAAACCATTCCTGCGGATTTACTCGCCCCATTGTATTCAACGGCGAATCTTCCATGTCCTCAATGTTTGTGATCACCACGCCGACGTCCATCCCGCTGCGCCTCAAAAAGCGAGTCAGCGGCCATTCAGACTGCCGCAGTGCAAATGAAATCATATCCGCCGCCAAAAACGATCCGGCCGTTTTGGCGCGGACTTCTTCTGTCAGCAATCGCTGTGTCAGGCGCGCTTCCTTCTGCTGATACATTTGAAGCGCCTGTTTAAACTGCGCCGCGGTAATCCCGCATGCAAACAGAATCCGGTGCTTCTCATCATGCGGTGCGGCATCACACCAGCAAACCATCAACTCGATTATATCAATATCATCTTTTTTAAAATAGAGCCGGGCGCGTTTGCGCAAGTCTGCCAAAGTCATACGCTTTCACCCGCCTCAAAACACGCGTCATACTCCCCGTCCAACCTGTCTTTTTCAACGCTGAGGCATTCAATCTGTTGATCCAGCACGCGATGTTTTTTTTCGATGCTGGTCGCGTCATATAGTTCCATCTCTTTTATATTGACTTCTTCGTCCTCCACCAGCAAATGCAGTTCGTTTCTGAGCCCCGTCTCTTCCTCCTCAAGATCCTTAAGCCGTTCAACGGCTTCTTTTACCATCGCTTCCATGGTGTCCCCTTCCGGAAACACTTCGACCAAGGCCGCATCCAGCCCCTGCTGTCGCCATATTCGGTCCGCTCGTTTTAAGATGCCTTCCAGAACCGGCAGTTCCACCATCTGCAAGTCCATGATCTGTGTCAAATTTTGAAATATCCCTAACAGCTCAGCTCTCTGCTCTTTGTTAAAATCATGATGCTTGGTCCAGTCGGTATGCGTACGTTTATATATTTTGCGTATGATTCGGGTCTTTTCCTGCTGCAATTCCGCCGCCGACTTTTCAAATCCATCCATCGGCATATCGCGCACAACCCGCATTCCCCGCCGCATCATTTTGTGCATAATCACAAAACTCGACAGCGTTTTAAGGTCTTCCGCCAACTTTTGACGCTGATTTTCGATGCTCTCCTGCGCCGCCTGTTTTACTTCTTCACGGGAAAACGCCCGGTTCAGTTCTTTGATCTCCAGCTCGATCGTGCGTTCATATATATCGGCCTTAAGCTTCAAAATCTGCGCCTGCTTTTCGCCAAACTCAGCCGCCCACTCCGCCTTGATCTGTGAATTATCCCGCCGAATATCCTGCTGTTTTTTAATCAATTCATCAATCTGGTGGATTTGCGCGTACCACCTGGTTTTCAACTGGACATATTTTCGTTTTGTGGCATCATCTGCCTTTGAAAACGCCGACTGCTCTTTATCATGCAGTTTGATAAACGCGTCCATCGTTTTGCCGTTTATGTCCGCCGTATACAGTCGCGCCGCCGCCATCGAACGAATCATGCCGATAAAAGTGGTTTTATCATATCCTTTATTGTGAAGGTATTCTCCGTGGGATTGGATCATATCATACAGCGCATCCATATCCAAAACCGTATTGTCGGCCTTATCCAGCAGTTTCTTTTCAAACGTCTCCCGGTATTTTTCATCGCCCTCACAGGTTTCAATTAAGGTGACGGCGCTCGCTTCGGTTTCTGCTTCATCCTGTTTCAACTGCCTAACTAAAAATTGTTCCCATCTCCCTTTGATGATCAGCGCCAGCGTTCGGCAGAGCCCAACGTGGAAAAACATCCCGATTCGGAACAGGTCGCGGTCGTCCGGCCAGACCGCATGGTCAAAAAAGTACTGCCGCGCCGTTTCCGAAGAAACACTGCCCACATAACCGCCGTCCCAGCCGTCCTGACGAAGCAGGCGGAGGCAGTCCCGGCCGTCATCCAATTTTTCATTGCCGAGCATTTTGCGTGCCAGACCTTTTTCGGTTCCGTATACCATCCGCTGCGCCGGGGTTGCGTAAAGGTTATCCTTCCAGCCGGACAACAGATCTGAAATTTCTTCGTGTACCAACTTCATTGCGCAGTCCTCCTTATATGCTTTTTTTAGCGCTTTTAAATGAAAGGCGCTGCCATTCTAAGCGGATTCGTTCGTTTGCTCTTCCTGCCCGTCTTTGCCGCCGCTGCCCAAAAGCAGCAGCTGCTGCAACAAGTGCTGCGCCTGCTGCATCTCCCTCCCTTCCTTTAATTGCTCCATGCTGCATAGATACTTCTCCGGCTTAAACAATCGGTTGATTACCATATCCTTTCGATTATACGTATTGATATACCGCTTTCTGCGGGCATCATCCGCCTTTAGAAGTTCGGCCCGGGCGTCCTTAGATTCCATAAATACATTCACCAACTCCGGGGCGTTGGTGTAAAACCAGCCGTGCGGCGCACCCTCGTCCGGCGGTGTTTCAATTAAAAACCTCTGTTTTGAAAGCATATACATTTTAGCGATGACTTCCAGCGTTTTGATGTCTAAAAACAGATATTGATATCCACTGGCCCCTGCAATATATACCAACACATACTTCCCGTTGCGCTCAACGCCAAGAAGATATGCCCGCGCTCCCCAGTCGGTTGGCCTGACGCACAATATTTTTCCGGTCTTTGCATCCGCCACGCTGATCTTCTTTTCGACATTGAGCACACTTACGACGTATTCGCGTCCATCAGCGCCTCGTGCAAACAAACGATGTTTGTCGGAATACAGCTTCCATTCCAAGCAGGTTTGTACAATCTCTTGTTTATCCGAAATTTCATACTTCCAAACTACATGCTCACGGTCGATAATGAAAAAAATATTCGCTTCTGCTGTCGCTTTGATTGATTCGATTGTATGCCCTCTCACGATTTCGATCCATTTTGCACCTGTTTTCCTATTTTGCACACGGACTTGACACCCATTGTCCGATGCGGCAAGAAAGAAGGTTTCATTGATATCGCTGGCCGCGGAAACATTATAAAACTGTTCAATCCGGCCGTTTTCGTTTATGGCAGTATAGTCGATACTATATTCACAAGGCTTGCTATAGCTTCGAGGATAACCCTTTCTGGTATAAACGGCGCTTGCATATCGACAGTGCAGACATTCCCCATCATGCTTAAACAGGTATGCCGATCCATCATTATGAATACTCTTGATAGCCGGAAACCGTCTCGGATAATCATACCCATCCTTCGCGTCCATCAATATGTTATGCTCATGAATCGAAAACTGCCGGATGCGTTTATCGGAGTAAACGACGGCTTCTACCTCCATCTGTTCCAGGTCAATCAGGCAGAGTTCATCTCCACGCCACCGACCGAATAAAAGCTTGCCAGCATAGGCGCACAATTCGGAACTGCCGTGGTCCTCATATGCCATAATCGATGCAAACTTAAACTGTTTGCCGATTTTATCCAGCGCATTTTCCGAAAAGCCGAATTCCTTGAGCTGTCCGGCGAACTCGTCGGACAGCTCGACCCGACCGTCGCCGGCCAGTCCGGCAACAGCCGTTTCCGTTTCCATCTCCACAACCGTTGCATACGCGTCTTCATCAAAGTGCGTTCCGGCATAGTTACCGGTCGCATAAACGAAACATACATATTTCGCGTCGTCACTGAAAACCACACGAAAGATTTTCTCATCAGCATATTGGCGCTGATACATATCGTCGTGAATACGATCGATATAAATCTGTTTCCTGACTGCATTTAACTTTGCATCCATAACATTGATGCGTCCGCCTTTTTGGTCCCAAAATGCGATTTCATTCGTTTTGGGAATCACCGCAATGTCGGTCACTTCATCGCATGCTTGAATATGCTCTGCTCCATGGCACTCACCCGTCAGTACATCGATTTTCATGACATATCCGTTTTTGCTCATGGTGATGATATGCCTGCCATCGGGCATGCATACGATATCCACCAGCGTTGCGTTTTCTCCCTTTACTCTTCTAAGTGAGCTTACCTTGAATGTATGGATATCAACATAGAATATATACTGCAGTGAATTGACCGAAACACTGCCAACGCAGTACACCCGGCGCTTACCATCATATCTCTTCGCATGCACCAAGCCGAGTTCTGGAACCACCGGTATCTTTTTGACGCGAGTTTTGCTTGTCAAATCATATATTTCCAACGTGTTAACCGTGTTCACCAACAGCGTTTTTTCATCGATTTTGATAATTTTGGGGCTGTAGTATTTGTTTTGCTTCAGCGTTATCAGGCGTTCCCCGGTACGCATATCATATATCTCATATGGCGGCCCCTTGGTTCCGCTTATGATGACATATTCTGAATCCGCGTTGTAGGCGCATTCATCCAGCATATTGATCCAGTTCGAATGGGCCAGCCTGGGCGGCAAATCAAGTCCGTTATTCTTGGTTTTTAACGCCAGATCACAAGCGCCGATTCTTGCTAAGGTCTTGCTCATCTTCTTTCGCCTTCCCTTTCATCAATTTGAGTATAACGATAAAACAGCCGGGGAAATAGTGAGCGCCTTGCTCACTTGGCACTGATTTGTTTTTCTCTTGTTCTCTCCATTATGTTTGCATATGCTGGCTCGTCTGGCCAATCAATCCTACCGGCAACTGTTCCTTTTATTTGGAATACCCTATATACTAAAGTTGCATTTATATTTATTCTCAATGAATGATGCATTGGTGGGCTTTCGAAGTGCGGAAGCTACAACATTGAATTGCAACGGAGCATCCTTACGTGTTAGGTTTAGAAGGTGATCAACCAGCGTACGCTGCAAATACATCGCAATTAAAATCTGCTGCTGAAGCCTAAGGATAAAAGAACGTATGATCAATAAAGACATTTATCGCAACACCAGTAAGGCATATATAGAACCGAGCAAATGGTGTCACTATATTATTAATGCCGGGTACGCCACGGCTGTCCTTATAATATTGGCACATATAATCTGGTATTTTGCGGCTCGAAGTGTCCTCGCCTGGCCACCGGACGTTTATTTGCGGAATTATATAATATTCCCTGCCATAGGTCTGCCCTTTTTGACTTTCGGGGTTGACCTGTTTGTTCGTTCCACTCGGTTTTCGCTTGTTGCGAAAGAGTATCTATCTCTGTTGCTGTTCATCGCCTTTTCATTCTATCTTTCCTTGACCCATGACATTGCCAATGTTTTGTTAGGTTCTTTTATCCTGCCCATTTTTGTATCCACTATTTTTTCCAATGTGAAAATCACCCGTTGGATGTTTGGAACGAGTAGTTTTGCGTTGCTGATACTTGGCGTCAAAATATACTTTGCCGGGGAATTGGACAGTATCAAGCTCATGCAGATATTCGTTGCATGGTTTATGTTCTTATGCACATATTTACTGGCGAAAGTTTTTATCCGATACGGCCACGACAACCTATCGGCGCTGACGAATTTCGATAACAGGCAGCAATATATGCAGGCGCAGTTAAAGCTGGACCCGTTCACCGGATTATATAACAGAAGAACCTATGATGACTTCCTGTCCAGGCTTATCGAAGAAAATCGAAGTGCCCGCAAATATCTTTCGCTGGCGATGATCGATATAGACCACTTTAAATGTGTGAATGATCTATACGGCCATGCAGCAGGAGACCGGGTGCTGCTTTTTTTATCGCAAATTCTAAAAGGAATTCAAGCTGAAGGCATTCACGCTTTCCGGATAGGCGGCGATGAGTTTTCTATAATATTCACGGATTGCGACTTGAAGGAAGCCTATCGCATCTGTGAAAATTTGCAAACTCGAATGGGGTCCTGCCCTATGCGAATCATGGATAAAGAACGCGTTACTCTAAGCTGCGGGCTTGTCTGCATGAATCCAAAGGACATCGATCCGGAAGCTTTTACGAAGGCTGCCGATTCCGCGTTGTATGCAGCTAAAAACAGTGGCCGCAATCAGGTCGTGGTCTATGATGATACAGTACACCAGTCGAATTCTAAACCTTAACGTATAGTTGTTCTTCCTTATGGACGGCCCCTAAAATCCCGGCAGGCCTTTTAAACGTAAAGGCTGCTTCCCTACGCTGGAAAACCCCTTTAATTTTGGCTTTTCCCCCTTTGATTCTATAACAGCACTCGCACCACCCTAAATGAGCCTCGGGGGGTTCATAAGGACAAAACAGTCTGACGATGTGAACTGACCCGAAAAAGTTAGACAAAAATGAATAAGCGATTGAATTAGGCCAATTAAAAGAGCTTGTTGCCTGTGAAGAACAGGTGGCAAGCCTTTTAGTTTGGCCTTGATCCGACAATTGTTGTAGCAACAAGGTACGCGATGTGCTCTTCTTTGAATTGCTTCACACTGCCTAACTTTAGGGGTGCAGCTCAAAGCGTGCCTGTTTTTGTTTGCACATATTTTATATGCTCCATGGTCCGTTACCCGGCATCTCAATCCAGCTTTTTAAACATATTTGAAATGCCGATTGTTTTGTTATACGCGCCCGGCAGGAGCTCGACCACGCAGTATCCGGCCAGTTCTCCGGAATCCGTATAGATGCCGGCCAGCAGTTCAAAGTAGATCAGGTTCAGCTGTCCGTCCGTCAGCGGCCGGATCCGGTAATGCCCATCTTTCAGTCCCGGAAGCGTAATGTCCCATCCACAGGAAAACTTGAAGCCGCCCGCGGTCGTAAATTTCTTCGGTTCGACGGTGTAATGCTTCAGTCGTTCGCTCGTCCTGTCGGCACGAATGTAGGTGCCGTCCGCATAATCGCTCTGCGGAAAGGAAAAGAGCATCATCTCCTCGTCGTCGAAAAAGCGCAGGGAAAACCACTCCCACATGCACGCCGGTTTCACGATGGGATAGGTGCCGCCCTGCTTGTCAAACCAGGCCTTGCCCTTCACCGTGTGCGCGACGCCGTCCAGCGTGATCGTACCTGAGGCCGGCATGTTTGTGTAGGAATAGTAAAGCGTAGTCGCCTTTTTATCCGGTATACCCATCTGCAGCTTGCCGTTGTCGCAGTGCCAGAACGCACCCTTGCCGTAATCCAAAAACAGATCGTATGTAAAGTCCGCCGCCTTTGCGTTAATGCGTATGCCGTTTTTTTCTTTAGCCAAGATGGTAAAATCCCGAAAGCGTATCGTGTTTTCGTCGATATCGATGCCCTTTTCCGAAAAGGCCGGCTGCTGGACAAAATAATGCCTGCCGGTTCCGATATCCGTCAGCGCGAGCATTAATATGTATGAGCGAAAGCCGAAAACGAGAGCGCGCACAAGGGTATACTGGAACGAAAACATGCGGCCGTCTTCATCGTGAAAATAGCCGGTTGCGTACCACCACTCGCTGACGCCCTTGTGGCACAACCATTCGCGTTCAAAGCTTTCAAGTTTATCCGGGTTATATGGAATCTGCTGAATTTCGACATTTTATTCCCCTTTCTCGTCAAAATACGCAAGTCGATATCTTTATTGTCCTAAAATCATTTGGACGACGTTCACTGCGGAATCGACGGCCTGCTGCGT
>Ga0116162_10002253_pt1 | contig 12081 bp, 10 predicted proteins | sample AD_UKC105_MetaG_FD_89875 | JGI IMG/M metagenome (GOLD analysis project Ga0116162, IMG submission 89875) | Active sludge microbial communities of municipal wastewater-treating anaerobic digesters from Hong Kong - AD_UKC105_MetaG | ecosystem: Engineered > Bioreactor > Anaerobic > Digestate... | reverse complement strand
CTGTACTCGAGCTCAGGGTAGTAAAAGATCTTGTTGTCGGGAACATAAAACTGGGAGGGAATGTCGCACTGTTGGTCAATTGCCTTGGAGACGAATGGGGTCCCGGATGGATCACTAAACTTCTCAGGTCTGAGATGCCTCTATCAGTCGGAATAGTTCCGGGAAGATGGGCTGTGTCGCAAGTAGTAAATGAAGCAGGTAAATACGGAAAAGAAGTTCTGATAAGTCTTCCTATGGAGCCTGATAAAGGTAATATCGATAAGGAAAAATATAAGATAATAAAAGGAATGAACGATTTTACCATAAGTATTGTAATGGATAAGATATATGACCAAATCCCCGATCCTGTTGGAGTGATCAATTACAAAGGATCAAAGGTTATAAGCGATTTTAATACTATGGACTTTTTAATAAAGAATATCAGCAAGAGAGGATTGTATTATATAGAAAGCAACGATCAGGGAACGACGTATTCAGCTCTGCTTTCCGCTCAGTATGGAGTTCCTTTCACTGATCAGGAGGTTATATATTTCAGTAAAGGAACTGATACTTCTGAGATCGAGAGAGTATTCAGGAATGTCTCAGACGGACAGGATGTACTGATAGTGATAGATGCCGATGAAAACAGCTACAATACTGTAAGTGAATTCATGCTGAAAATGCCTGATATTAATATTATTTCCGTTTCACAATTTGTGAGCCTCAATAAATTATGATAAAGTTATCAACCTTAGAGCTTGACAGGCCGCTCATCCTAGCGCCAATGGACGGTTATACTAACATTCCTTTGAGGCTCATTATCAAAGAGAGCGGAGCTGATCTCATGTTCACTGAATTCGTAAATTCTGACGCAGTGATCTACGAAAATAAAAAGACTCTTGATAAGATCAGGATACTGGCTGAAGAAAGGCCTGTTGCAATACAGCTTTTCGGTAAAAAACCGGCAAACATGGCTGAAGCGGCAAAGATAATCGAACAGGCCGGACCTGAACTGATCGACATCAATTTCGGCTGTCCGGCACCTACTGTATCAGGTCACGGGAGCGGATCTGCGATCCTGAAAGACCTGCCTCTTCTTTCAAGGATATGCGAAAGCGTTGTTCAAGCCGTAAATATTCCCGTTAGCGCAAAGACGCGTCTTGGATGGGATGATTCAAGCATAAATATTTTTCAGACTGCGAAGATATTTGAAGAATCAGGTATTGCCATGATGACGCTTCATCCGAGAACTAAGGCGCAGAAATTCAAAGGTATCTCAGACTGGGAATACATAAAGAAACTGAAGAAAGGATTGAAAATACCTCTCATTGGGAATGGTGATGTTACTGATCCAGAAGATGTACTCAGGATGTTCGAATATACCGGATGCGACGGTGTTATGATCGGAAGAGAGGCTGTAAAAAATCCATGGATATTCCTGCAGGCTAAAGATATGATGAGGACGGGAAAGTATGAAAAAGAAATTCAGTTTGAAGAAAGAAAAAGGTTATGCCTGAAACATTTCGACCTGTCCGTTCAGTATCTTGGGGAAAGAAAGGGTGTGCTTGAAATGAGGAAACTGTATCAGAATTACTTCAGAAATATTTCAGGGATCAAGAATTTAAAAAAGAGTGTATTCGGGTGTGAAGATGCCGGTGAAGTAAGAAAAATACTTTCTGATTTCAATCCTGGCGGAGACGATCTATCTGAGATTGAAAAGACTTAGTATCTTCACTGATTTCTTTTCAGAATACCCGATTATACCGGATTCGGTGTAAATGTCGTCCTCCCTTAAACCGATCTTGTATATTGAATGACCGACATCCCATGAGTTAGTGAAAGGAGTTTCGTAGTTTAACAGTTCAAGAGCTACAGCGTCAGATACCGCAATGGCATTGATAATATAAATGAAATCAGCAGTAAATTTTCTGTATTCGAGTTTATTATGATTAAGGCAAATATATGAGAATATAGACGGAAGCATCCATTTTCTCGCCATCATATATCCAGCCTCGTTATGGGCAACGATGCTGTTAATGTGCGAAAAATCTATATGGTTCGGATTTCTCATCAGTTCTTCTTTCATCCGTTCCGGAAAGTAAAATGCGACGAACAGTTCTCCGATATCGTGAAAAAGAGCATAAAGAAAAAAATTTTCAGGATTGTGTTTTGTTTTTCTGTAAAAATTCACTTTATCGATTATATCTTTACAGATATATGAAGACATTATTATCTTTTTTAAGACCAGATCCGTCATTTCGTTGATGTTAAGAGACAATAGAGAGCAAGTGAACATGATATTTCTTAAAGAAGTATTATCGAGTTTGCTAATTGCTTCTATGATCCTTTTCTTAATATCTTTCGATCTGGCGATATCCGGATTAAGATTGCAGAAGACATCGAGGAATGCCTTCTTTTCAATTATGTAATCAGCTATAGAAGATACATCAAAACTATCGCCTTTTATGCTTTTTGCAATTTCATTTATTTCCCTGGGATAATCCGGAATATCGTTTACCAACGGGATCAGCTTACCAAGGGTTATTATCTCATTCATATTGAAATACCCTTTCAGAAAGGGGTATTATTTTTTAAGGCTGTTAATTTCTTCTTCAAGCTTCTTAATGTTATTTTCGATCTCTTTTTTGTCGCTTTTAAGCTTTTCGATCTTATCTTCGGTTTCTTTGATCTTATCTTTTGAAGCTTTGATCTTTGTTTCAATATCCGTAATATCTTTTTCAATCTTGGCGATCTTATCTTCGTTTTCTTTGATCTGCTTGTCATAATCCTGAGCAAAAGCTCCAAACGACAACCCGACAAGCACTGCCAGCAAAATTAATTTTCTCATGAAAGACTCCTTTCTTTACCTTTATTTTCAGTTCGAAAAATATTACTATTTGAACAAAATGTCAAGATTAATTGTGTGTACATTCAAATTAACGGTAGATATCAAGATAACCGGCGGTCAGGTCGTCGGAAGTAATGTCCTGTTTTAAAAATTTTGAGAATATTCGGCCTTCTTTTATAAAACAGAACTCGTCGCAGATCTCATACAGGCTTTCAAGATCGTGCGAGCTTATAATTACAGTTTTATGAAGTTCGCGGCACTGATATCGGATCGAAGAGATCATATCTATACGCTCTTTTAGATCAAGTGAGTTCAGTGGTTCGTCCAGTATCAATATTTCGGGGTTATTTAAAAGAGTAAGGGCGAACATTGCTTTTTTTTTCTGCCCGGCTGACAGGTTTTTGAAAGGCTTTGATTTAATTTTATCGCAAAAAGTATCTGATATTATCTGGCCGATCTGTTTTTTCGTAACTTTCTTTTTGTTCAGTTTAGATAAAGCGGTCATATTCTGAGACAAACTTAGATGACCGTAAGGGAGAATGTCATCTATCATAAAGCCAAAGATGTTATTATCAGGTTTAAGAATTTCACCGCTGTTAATGTCAGTGATTCCGAGTATGATCTTGAATAAAGTTGTTTTTCCGCATCCGTTAGGTCCTATTATCGCGGTTAGAATTCCATGTTTGATCTCAATATCAAAGCCGGTAAAGACAGGATTATCCGTAAAAGATTTTTCAATATTCCTGAGCTGAATAATTGGTGCAGTCATTAAATTTCCTCTGTGAACTGTGAACTATGCCAATATTAAACAAGTTAAATAGAATTATCAAGTATTAAGTATATAAAATTATATTTGATCGCTTGACTTGTACTGAACAAAATGATATAATTAATGTACGGAGGCAAATGATGAGAATTATCTTGTTAATACTTTTACCTTTAGCTTCATACGCCGGTATTTATTTCATATCAGAAGCTGATATAAATTCAAGAACTACCGGACTAAGAAGTTCTGATTTTGCAGTGGCCTCTTATGCCCCAAATGCCGTTTCTAATCCATCGTTCCTTGCCGAACAGAACAGTATTTATTTCATATCATCCTATCATAATCATTTTTCGGATGTGAATTCAGGCTCTATTACCTTCTCGCATCCTGATCTGCTGTACAAAAAGGTACCGCTGGCCGTTTCAATATTTACGATAAGTTACGGGAAATTCGAGGATATTGATACCGGCAGTGATTATTCTCCATACGAGACAATGTTCGTTCTTTCATCCGGTTGTGAATTGAATAAAGTTATGCTGGGAACAAACGTGAAATATATTTATTCTTCTATTAATAATGAATACAGTTCCTCCGGGATGGTTTTTGATTTTGCCTCTTCCTACAGATTGTTTTCAGATAAAATATATTTAGCTGCAGGTATATTTAATATCGGATTTCAGATCAGTGAATATTACGACAAAAATGAAGATGTTGGGGGATTTGTCAAAACAGGCATAGGATACAGGGTAGAGAAACTGCCTCTGAAACTGATGATCCAGAACGATCTTTATTTTGAAGGAAGAACAAGAACTGCAGCAGGAGTGGAGTTCGATGCCAAAGAAAACCTTACTGTAAGAGCAGGTTACGATCTTTCTTTAAGAGATATGAATATAGGAACAGCCACTAAGAATGAACAGTTTTCAGGGTTGTCGCTGGGAGCTACAATACTTTTTATGGATTTCGGGTTCGATTTTTCTTATCTTGTTAACGGTGAGATGAATAATGAACTTTCTATGACTATGAATCTTAATATGAATAAATATTTAAAGTAAAACAAGGAGATGGCGATGCCGAGCGTAAACAAAGTATTTCTTATCGGAAATCTTGGAAAAGACCCGGAAGTAAAATATACACCGAGCGGTGTTCAGATAGCGAAATTTTCACTCGCCACGAGCGAAAGGGTCAAAAGGAACGAAGCTTGGGAAGAGAAAACCGACTGGCATAATATAGTTCTTTTCGCAAGAAAGGCCGAGTACGCCGGTGAATACCTGAAAAAAGGTATGACGGTTTTCATCGACGGTAAGATATCCACCAGATCATGGGATGACGAGAATGGCGTTAGAAAATACATTACTGAGATAATCGGTAATGTTGTTAAAAATCTTTCAGTTAAAAGGGACGATACATCTTCATCAGAGAGTGATGAGAATCCCGGTAACGGTTCCGACAAAGAATCCGAACCTATGGACGATCTGCCTTTCTAGTAAAGGTTATGAAATAAAAAAAGCGGGATATTCCCGCTTTTTTTATTTCATTGATTTTGTTTAGAAACTGTATTTTGTAGTCATACCTACCTTGAACTGAAGATCCGTTGCGGGTTCAAGATCATCGTCAAAGTTCTCCAGACTTCCGACTTTGTTGTAAGCAAAGTTTTCTGAAGGAACCATGAAAGCAAAATAAGGTAAAAGCTGCAGTTTATCATACAGAACAATATCTGCTTTAAAATCCATCTCCCAGGCTATGAATACATCATCATTTACTACACTGTTAGGATCTGAGAAATCAATTCTTTTACCGTAGTCAAAAGAATCGTTCATAATAAATCCGAATCCGCCTGTAAAAGTGACATTGTCTCTATATTTCCAATCTACAAAAACTGAGGGAACTACCAAACCGAGCTCATGTGATATTCCCATGTATTCAACCTTGAATCCCTGCATAGGATTGTGATAATATATTCCGTTAGGGTTCTCATTCAGAATTTCAAGCCCGGTATCGTAGAAAGACTTAAAAGCTTCATAATTTTCCCATCTGTTTTCCTGACAGCCTCTGAAAAGAAAGTTTGCACGGAATGTTGTTCTCGAATCCATTTCAAATCTTGATTTAACGCTCATTGCCAGACCCAAAGCGTCTGGGTCTTGAGGCTGAACGAATCCGGGTACTTCACCAACATTTTTGTATTCGGCATACTTATTGTTGGCTATGAACTGGCCGTCAAGAAAGAACTTGCCGATGCTGATCTCCGCTCTGGGAGCAAAGAAAATACTTACTGCATCACGGTTTACTCCGTCAATATATTCAGTTCTGTCCATCACGAAAATGTTGTTAATACCCATTTTAAGGTATTTATTCAGTCTGTAGGACTGATCAAGCATAATTAAAGTAGTTCCCAGACTGTATGTATGTTCGTCAGCGTCATTGTATATTTCGTCGTTGTCCAGTACAGCGAACCATCCCATATTGACATCATAGTTCTCGAATTTTCCTTTCCACAGTAAACCCGCAAGGTCAGTGTCAACTATTACACTGTGAGCGTCTTTTATAGCCATAAGACCAAGTCTGAAAAGATGATTCTGCGTCGGTTTAATGTCTATGTAAACATTCTTGGTTTCGAGATTCTTACCGTCTGTACCCAAAGCACCGCCCGCAGAACCGTACTGAAGTTCTCCGATCTCAAAAACAGCTTTAACGCACATATAGTCATTAATTGTGTAGGAAATGTCAGGTCTTAACCTTACATCCACCATTCTGTCGTATATCTGCTTGTCGGCATTGGTGGAATTGAGGTTCTGCAGCTCTGAACGCATTCTCATATCCATACCGAACTTCACCTGTGCAAAAGCGGCAGCCAGGGATATCAGAATGAATGTTGAAATTAATTTTTTCATATATCAACCTTCCTTACTTTAGCTTTGTATTCAGAGTTATACCGAATTTGGTGAACGGCGCGTGATCTCCTTCATAATCATACCAGTCTCCCGCAAAAAGTACAGCAAAATAAGGTACGACATTCAGGTTATCGAACATTTGGATGTCGGCTTTAAGATCTAACTCAGTTCCGATGTAGGTTTCAGGCCTGTACTGTCCGTCATCTCCAAGCCTCTCTATCTCAACTGCCGTGAGTCCGTAACCGAGTCCCATTGAAAGAACGGTCTTGTTTATAAAAGGCATGCTTTTCATCTGTTTTGTGATGTCGTAATCGAAGAATACAGCTGGAAGGATTATCCCTGCGTTTCCCCAAGGAGCGAGATATGATGTTAAAGGGCTGTAAACCGTTTCGTCGACCTTATCAAGACCGCAGCTTGCTTCGGTCAATATGACGAGACCTGTGTTGTAGTATGAGTGAATTCCGTAGAATACGTTCCAGCCGGCCTCTTCGCTTCCGTCCCCGTCCCTGAAGAAAAAGTTGAATCTTGCTTTTGCTTCTTCGTTAATATCATATTTTGTTTTTAGGCTGAATGCTATCCCTGTATGCTCAGGAGTGTATCCTTCGTCACCGTCTCCGTAGATCACTTTATTATCAGGCTTAATGTTATTAGCTGCCACAACGGCTTCAACATAGAATTTATCGAATGTTCCTGCAAAATAAGGCGCAGACCACAAGTTTATAGATTTTGCGTGAATATTGTCAAAATCAGTTTTTTGTCTTGAGAATTCTATGATATTGTTAACACCGACTTTCATCCTGTCGTTCAACTGATACTCAAGATCCGCAACAAATTCAGTGTTGCCGAAACTGTATGTCGTATCGTCAATAAGTTCTTCATCCTGATCGGCAGATACGAACCATGCGAAGTATGATCTGAGTTCATTTCCTTTTACGGAATACTTGCTTCTCCATGAAACACCGGCAATATCCCAGTCAAGCAGAAGAGCGTGGAAATCTTTATAAGGCTGAAGACCTACGACAACTGTATGGTCGCTGTTAGGTGTTACCTGAAGGAACATGTTTTTGGTTTCAACATTTATTCCGTCAGTTCCCATTGCACCGCCCTGTGCCTGATTACCGAAACCGATGTCACCGATCTCGATTACCCATTTAGCGGAAAGATACTCGTTCTGAGTATAAGTCATCCAGGGTTTAAACCTTAAATCTGTTATTCTTCTCCAGACGGACTCGTTCTCGTTCATGCTGAACATCTCAGCTCTGGTCCTAAAGTCCATACCGCTTTTGAATTGAGCGCTTAAGCTTATTGCCATTGCAAGAACAATGACAGAGGCCACAAACTTTTTCATAAATCACTCCGTTTTTATTTTAATCAAGCTATTATCGTATTACTCTCCACCTTCACACATCAAGGGCTTGGCACTGCGCCTGCTCTCGAATGAATGATTGGTTTACAATTTAATAACAAGACACGCTTATGTCAAGAAAAAAGAAATAATTATTTGATGATTTTATCGAATGTTAATCTTGACAAGCGCCAAATTTATTGATAATTTGCATGTTATGGAACCGGTGATCGATAAAGAAATATTGAAAGCAGTGTCCCGGGTATCTGACCTGACAGGAATAAAATCCTACGCCGTAGGCGGATTTGTAAGAGACCATCTGCTGGGAATAAAATCTCAGGATATCGATTTTGTGGTCGAAGGTGATTCGATATCTTTTGCAGAAAAGACAGCTGAACTGCTCGGAAGGAAGAAGGTCATTAAATATCCAAGGTTCAAAACGGCAAAAATAGTGTTCAGGAAACAGTCTGTCGAGTTCGTTTCAGCAAGGTCCGAGAAATATATATCGGGATCAAGAAAACCGGTTGTTTCAAATTCAAGTCTTTACAACGATCTGTTACGGAGGGATTTTACTGTCAACGCACTGGCTCTGCCTGTTTTAAACGGTGAGTTCGGGGAAGTGATCGATCATTTTAACGGTTTGTCTGATCTGGAAAACAAAATTTTGAGAACACCCCTTGATCCGGATATTACTTACAGCGACGATCCTTTAAGGATGCTCAGATGCATTAGATTCTCGTCCGTACTCGGTTTCAGAATAGAAGGATCATCTTTTGAAGCTTTATCGAGAAATGCTGAAAAGACAAAAACTATATCAGCGGAAAGGATAACCGACGAGTTCTTCAAGATGATTTCTTCAGCCAGTCCGGTTAAAGCAGTATATCTGATGTACAAATGCGGTCTGCTTGAGCAGATATTTCCGGAATTAACAGCCTTAAAGGGAATTGATGAAATAGACGGTATAAGGCATAAGGATGGTTTCATTCATACGCTGAAAGTTCTTCACAGCATTTCAAAAGCAACGGATAAAAAGGAATTGAGGATCGCCGCTCTGATGCATGATATCGGGAAGCCCTCCACAAAATACTTCAAGAAAGGGCAGGGATGGACTTTTCATGCTCATGACGAGAAAGGCTCTGAGATGTTTAAAGTGATCGCAAAGAGATTGAAATGGTCCAACGAACTGACCGATTACGCCGTAAAGATAATTAAACTTCATCACAGGCCGATATCTCTTGCCCAGGAAGAAGTCACAGATTCAGGGGTCAGAAGGCTTCTTTTCGAAGGTGGTGATGCCGTCGAGGATCTAATGCTTCTCTGCAGGGCGGATATAACAACGGCTAATAAAAACAAATTGAGAAAATATCTCGAGAATTTTGATCTTCTTACGATTAAACTTCAGGAAGTGGAAGAAAAGGACAGGCTAAGGAATTTCAAACCGCCAATAACGGGTGAGGATATTATGAAGGCACTCAATGAGAATCCGGGTCCTAAGATAGGAAAGATAAAGAATATTATTGTTGAAGCTATACTTAACGGCGATATTGAAAATGACAGAAGATCTGCGGAAGAGCTCATGTACAGTCTAATCAGGGAGGGGAAGTCAGAAAATGAATGAAAAAAATGATAAAAAAAACAAGCCTGTTACTTCGAGTGACAGCGATATATTTTCGATAAGCAGTGAAGAAACTTTTTTCAACAGCATCGCGGAAATAGAAAGCCTCCGAAGCGTCATTCCTCCTCATGAAGAAACCGAAAGCAAAAAACTTCAGCAGGTTTTAAGTATAACCGAAAAGCTTATGACAACTTTCAGCAAGGAAGGTATTTTTGAAATAATTATTTCTAAATCACTGGAATTTACGGGTGCTGAAAGGGGGTATCTCATACTTGTCAGGAACGGTTCGGAACTTGAGATAGCTTATTCAATGAACATGGATAAAGAAAGCCCGGAAGATTCTGTTCAGGAACTGTCATCTACTGTGATAAACAAGGTGCTGCATGAGAAAGAAGTAATAATGATCAAGGATGCTCTGAACGACCAGGAATTCGACGGGAAGCGCAGCATAATCAACCTTAAGCTTAAGTCAATAATGTGCGTACCTATGATCAAGGAGAATAAAGTTCTGGGAATAATTTATGTAGAACACCGGACTATACCGGGCATTTTCAACTCTGAATCGGGCGAAGTTTTAAAGTTCTTCGGAAATCAGTGCGCGGTCGCTCTCGAGAATCTCGATCTCATAGAAGAGAACAGGCAGTATGCCCAGAATTTGGAGAAGCAGGTTGAACAGAGAACCTCAGAACTTATGTACGAGAAAGCTTACACTGAAAGAATTATTGAAAACATAGGCGAGATATTGGTCACAGTGGACAGAGAAATGAAAATTAAAAAAATCAATAGAGCTATGAAGGATATCCTTGATACTGATCCCGAATTACTGACGGGTAAGCATATTTCAGAACTGTATTCTACTGAAACATCCGAATCCGTTCTTACAGCCTTGAAGTCAGAAAAGAACTCATCAAATATTTCCTGTTATATAAGGAATAGCTGCGGGAATGAAATTCACTTTTCAGCTACCATCTCGCATCTGATAGAAAATAATGAGATCACAGGATCGGTAATAATTAATAAGGATATGACCGAAGTGGAAAAATATGAGCAGGAGAAACTTGAGTTAAAGGAGCTTGAGTCAATAACGAAAGCGGCCGTTACTGCAAACGATCAGATAAATACTCCTCTAGGTGTTATAATAGGCAGATCTACTTTACTTTCGGGACTTCTTCCTGACGATAAGAATGTTCAAAAGAACCTGACCGTGATAAAGGAACAGGCATACAGAATTAAAGATACGCTCAATGAAATGAAGAAGATCACTAAGATCAAAGAAAAGGACTACAAGCTAGACGGCGTTAAAATGATCGACCTCGAATAGTTTAGTGTTGTTATTTTGCACACTACTTTAATATCAATTATTTAACACTATACAAAATTATATAAGTTTCTGAAACCGAAATTATGGAAAATTTCTTTAAAATAGAGTTAATTTTTTTTAAAAGAAATGTTAAATTCTAAAAAAAATGTCTTGACTTAGGAAAAATATTATGATACATTTACGACCCGCTGACAAAACAGCGTAGTTCATTGAAATAGGCGAGATGAAGAAGAAAGAAAAAACAAGTACGAAGGCCCTGTTCTGTTGTTGTCGGCATACATATTATATATATATATGCATTGCGATAACGGAACTGTTAATTGAATTAGATCATGAAAATGAAATAAACAACGGAGAGTTTGATCCTGGCTCAGGACGAACGCTGGCGGCGTGCCTAACACATGCAAGTCTACTCAGCAATGGGTGGCGAACGGGTGAGTAACGCGTAGACAATCTGCCCTTTAATCACGGATAACCTAGTGAAAACTGGACTAAGACGGGATGTGGTCGCGATATGGCATCATATGCGATCAAAGACGTAGTCGTTAAAGGAGGAGTCTGCGTAACATTAGCTAGTTGGTAAGGTAACGGCTTACCAAGGCGACGATGTTTAGCTGGTCTGAGAGGATGATCAGCCACACTGGGACTGAGATACGGCCCAGACTCCTACGGGAGGCAGCAGTGAGGAATATTGCACAATGGGGGCAACCCTGATGCAGCAACGCCGCGTGTACGATGACACAGTTTATCTGCGTAAAGTACTGTTAACCGGGACGAAAAGATGCATGGACTGCATTTATATGACGGTACCGGTAGAGGAAGCTCCGGCTAACTCCGTGCCAGCAGCCGCGGTAATACGGGGGGAGCTAGCGTTGTCCGGATTTATTGGGCGTAAAGGGCATGTAGGTGGGACTTTAAGTCAGTTGTTAAATATTACGGCTTAACTGTATTATGCAATTGATACTGGAGTTCTTGAGTATGAGAGGGGACAGAGGAATACCTGGTGTAGCGGTGGAATGCGTAGATATTAGGTAGAACACCTGAGGCGAAGGCGTCTGTCTGGCTCATTACTGACACTGAAATGCGAAAGTATGGGGAGCAAACAGGATTAGATACCCTGGTAGTCCATACTGTAAACGATGGGTACTAGGTGTCGGGAGGACTAGCCCTCTCGGTGCCGCAGCTAACGCGTTAAGTACCCCGCCTGGGGAATACGATCGCAAGGTTGAAACTCAAAGGAATTGACGGGGGCCCGCACAAGCGGTGGAGCATGTGGTTTAATTCGATGCAACGCGAAGAACCTTACCTGGGCTTGACAT
>Ga0116162_10002246_pt1 | contig 12093 bp, 10 predicted proteins | sample AD_UKC105_MetaG_FD_89875 | JGI IMG/M metagenome (GOLD analysis project Ga0116162, IMG submission 89875) | Active sludge microbial communities of municipal wastewater-treating anaerobic digesters from Hong Kong - AD_UKC105_MetaG | ecosystem: Engineered > Bioreactor > Anaerobic > Digestate... | reverse complement strand
TCCAATGAACATTGTTACGGTCTCGACAATCCATCGCTTTGAATCTTCAGAAGAACATACCTCGGCGAACATGTTAGGGTACGCCATCTCAAGAGAAGTGAATATGAGTTTTTTGAATTCTTCATCATCTACGCCTACACAGCCAGCACCGAGAAGGTCTCGGACTGTGAGAATCTGTTGACTCATTTCATCCGTGGGATTAGATTCGGCGGTACCAACGAGGGTGATGATCCATTCAATAGCCCTGCTGGGATGGTTTGATAGCATTTTGTCTATGATCTCGCGGATATCCTCCTCTGGAGGGGCTCGATCGATGAGATTGCCGAAAACAACAGATAGGTCGTGAGTGCTCATATCTTCACTTCCATAAGGGATGAAACATTGTCACTCGTTTTGCCTGACTCCATGCTATTCATGAGAGTCATGGCTCTACCATAGTTCATCAGCGTCGAGACGATTGAGCCGAGTTTCGCATCCCTTTGAGCTTGGTGCTGCTGAACGGCGGCAGCTTCATTGGCTTTGAGTTCAAGCTCTCTCAGACTGCGCTGGTGCTCCTGTTCGAGCTTAAGTTTTTCAAGACTAAGATCCATCTCTTTCAGCTGAACGTCTTTGTCTGTAGTGTTAGATGCACTCGCAGCCCGGAGCTGACGAATCTCTGCAAGAAGCGGTTCCAATGAGGGCCCTTGAGGTTTCTGCTTCATCTCTTGCCGGACTGCTGCGAGTTGCTGTTCGAGCTTCTGAGTGTACCCATCCACGCGACTCAGCTGCTCCTGGACGAGCTGATCCTGGATCGCCTTTTGTGACTCAAATGAGGATCTTTGAATTTCCAAAAGTTTCTCATACATATGGTTCTGACCAGATCCAGACATAGATTCGATTCGAGCGAGGACTGCAGAATTGCTCTCCTGGACGGCTTTTGCGATCTGCGCTATCGCATTGACGATGGCAACATTATCCTGTTGGGATTGCTGTGGCTGGCTGAACATCTCCTTTGCGAGGAGGAGCATCTTGAACATGTCCTGCATGCCGGCAGACTGTGCAGATTGGTTGAGAAGACCCGTCTTCACCATAGTCTGGACGACTTCTGCAAACTCGGAAAGCTGACCACTTCCTTTGCCTTTAGCTTCATTTCCCATCATGGCGGTCAGGAAAGGCGCTTCATTACCCGCACCACCCATACCTGCTAGGAACTTGGGGACGATCTCTTTGTTCTTCTCTAGCCACTCGGATCGTTTATCTTCGGGTAACTTCTCCAGGAGGGACACGATCGGAGGGGCCTGAGGTGTAGGTTCCTGAGGCTTGTATGCCGATGGGCCCGACCCCCCATCCAAGTCCTGGACCATCTCTTTAAGCTGCTTCTGGGCAATCTTTGCCAAAGTTAGCGAATTAACCAGTTGTGTAGTATCAAGGAGATTGGCTATTGCTGTCGTGGGGTTACTAGGATCTGCTGATTTTTGAATATCCTGATGAACCTTAACCGACTCCTTCAGCCCCTCTGAGATCACTTGAGATTTTGGGGATTTAGTACCTTTGGGAGGCATGATATGTAAATGAATGCCCGTAAGATATAAATGTATTGTAATGATTACATGTAAGTAGATACATGCAAATCAGCCTATAATCAGGAGTCGATAATATGCCGGATAAAAAAACAGAGACGCCAAAAGATACACCTCCAGATCCTTGGAGTAAGCTCAAACCTCGAGGAAATACGCTCCCGATCCAAACTGGTGTACCCGTAGATATGACGGATAAGCTGAGGTTTGTGGGAGAAATCCTGAAGGAGTCAGGAGAAATCGAAAAACATACCGTATGGGCTGTAGCGGCTTGGTGTATTCGAACCACGGTAGACCTGATCTATGAAGATGCGATGAAGCGACTGGAGGAAGAGGGATTACTTGCCCGCGCATGAACTCCATTTGAATGTGGACCTGATCATGATCGGCAGAAAGTATCCTGCGGTCCATAAAACGCTCGATGCTCTCCAGGGGTTGCTTCAGTCAGGCCACAGAGAGTTCATGCACGACTATAACGCTGTGCAACAGGTGTACAAACAGACCGGTGACGTGAGACAAGCCTGGTCTGCGTACTATCACATCATTCTGGACAGTTTGTCTGATAGTTTCGGTAAGGATGAGTGCATTGCACGACTCCTGTATTTCGTTGAACGAAACGAAATCCCAAGGTTTTCCGATCGAAAATTACCACCTAAAAATCGATTCATTAAAGGGTGATCAAGGACATGAACGAAAAACAAGAAAGAACATGCGTTCGGTGCAAGATCGCACCAACGATAACATCGATGGCCCTCACGAATGCTGCATGCCAAATAATCGAAGATAAAGACAAGCGAGAGGCATGCATGCAGTTTGCGAGTGCTATCGACTTTTCTAAGCTGGAGGATTCAGCAGAACCCATTGCAAAGCTGATCGAAGAGTACGGATCCGAAGTCCTAGACCAGCTGATTGCAGAGATGAATGCAAACGTCAGAGCAGGGGTAGTGAAGGCAGTAGATAAGATGCTAGCCGAAGAAAAGCCAGTAAGCCCCAAGCTGATGGCGTTCTACAGGGAAGTGAAAGCTAGGCAGGCGGTCTGATGGCAACTGTCGATGAGTTAGCCCAATTTGCAGAAGCAAACGGGTTGGAGATATATCCAGGACAAGATCTACAAAATTGGGTTGACAACGTCCTGGATGAAGATGGGACTTGTCCATGCACAGGAAATGTATGTCCATGTCCACAGGCCCTGGAGAACATCAAGTCAGCCAATTCAGTAGAGGATCAACATTGTGGCTGCTTCCTCTTCGCATCAACTAAGCTACATAAGCAGGTGATAGATGAGCTAGGTGGATCTGAACCGATCGCTGTCGCCCCAGAAGTCGTCCAGGAGGTTATTGCAGACGACCCAATACCAGAAGTCGGTGAAGAAGCTGCTCGCATTTCAGCAGTTTATGCCAAAGCGGAGAAGCTGATCGCCGAGGGGAGGTTTGATGAGGCGAAAGATCTCCTAAAATCCAACACAGAAGGCATGAAATGTGACCTGTGCGCCCAAGCGATGGGTGTTGAGTCGAAACGAGCAGAGTTCGTAGAGCTGGTCTGTAGTTCAGGCGATGAGGAGACCTGCGAGTTTGATCGCAAACATGCGATAAAAGCCATGCAACAAATGCAGGAGATGTATAACGAGATCGCAAGAGAGAATGGTGTGGACGTCCCAGAGCCTCAAAAAAACGACAAGAAGCCCCAAAGTGAGTACGGAACATGCATGAGTACAATGCTAGGGGGCTCATCTGACCTGACGCCGTTTGTTGAAAGATTCAACGTATCTGACCAGCATAAGGCTGAGATGGCAATATCTGCGAAGATATGTAGCGGGAAGGCGGAGACACCTGAAGAGGCTGTAGAGATGGTCGTGAAGGCACACCCTGATTGGATGAAACCGGGGGTATGATCATGGCAAAAGGACCAGAAGCAGACCCGATAATCTTAGAGGCATTGTTTTACAACGACCAGGGATTAACCACAACTGAATTGGCAAGAATACTCTACCCAGAGGATGGTGCCGTCCCGGATTTGCGCCGCAATGCGAGTTTCATCCAGTACCGGCTGAAGAGGCTGGTCGATATGAAGTTGGTGAACGTAGAAGCAGGGGATGGTGGTCGGAAATATACTCTCGCAAGTGGTGCAGTGCTTGGCCAGAGCCTCCTCCTGGTCAGCCGAGGCGATGAGGAGGACGATATAGTCCAGCTCCCATTGGGCCGAGTCCTGGCCATAGTACCTGGGGAGGGGCAAGAGCCGAAAGTTATGTTCCTCGACGATACATAGGCAATATTATATATTGCTAACTTGAATATTGTTATATGTATTGAACGTGAATATATGGTGGTGTGATTATGAAACATACCACCTCACTATTTATAGCTCTGATCGGCATCGGCCTGATGCTCGGTATCGCAGGCGCAGAGACTAAAGGTGGTGGGGCTATGTGTTCCACTACCCTAGTCGGATCTGGGTCTGCTATTTCGGAAGATTATACCAGCGAAACCTGGTCACTACAGGGTGGCACGGGCCAGATATACCTCAGGAAGACGACTAATTGGGGCGATGGTGCATCAGATCAGATGATTGATTACACCCTGATCGCCGACAAACCCCTCATGAGCAACAGGTACATTGGAACCATTCAATCGTCCTGGGGAGATGTCCACAAGGTCAAGGCCAATTCTCTGGGATCAGCTATGATCAAGGCAGACCTCAATGTAACATCTGAGGAAGTAAGATCTGCACAAGAGCTCGTAGCTGAAAATGCGTGGGTTATGAACGAGGTCCTGTACAAGGATCCGGTTAAGCCTAACAGGATCAAGGATGCCACGTACACAGTGTTCGAGGGTCAGAACCTGTCTGCTCAGTTCGACTACCAGAACCTCAAGCCCGTGATTGTAACCCCTGACTGGCTGCCTTGCGTCGAACCGCTTCCCTCAACTCCAGTGTCTTGCAGGTGCAAGGGTGGGTAGTTGCCCCACCCAAAACTCATATTTTTCTCATAATATTAGATTCGGTATACAAGAATTTTTTTGAAACCAACTATATATATGTCGAAGTATATCTTAGGGTTGGTGAAGTAAGATGGCTGCAGTTCCTGTCAATGAACTCGGAAATGCGAAGGTTTACCTTCGAAACGGAAAGATGGTGCTGACTACGAAGACCCCTCCGAAGGGAGTAATCCCCAAGGCTCTTGAGGGATACACCCAGAAATTCGGCCAGGTCGCCTCCCAATGTTCTGCTGCTACCAGAGGAATGCCCACTGGTAAGAGAGGCGTCGCCTACAGGGGATGCATCGCTCAGAACATGAGGCGGTAAAGCTACTGAAAAATTGTCACTCACAACTCATTCATGAGGCAACGAGGTCCCAGGGAATGATCCCTGGGATCAAGCCTCAATGAGGTCTTCTTTTAACGTATATGTAACACCCAGGATGGGTGAGACCGTAACTGTTTTCGGATGATATCCTGCGAGTTCGAGAGATATCGTCGTTTCTATATCTGCAGGAATAGATAGAAGTAGAGGGCTTATGCCCTGGGATTCCCCATTTACCATGACGTTGGCACCGAGAGGGGAGGTTACTACCTGGACGAAACCCAGCTGAGAGTTGACCGGTTTGAGGAAGAATTTCATCTCTCGTAGTCCTGGTTCGACATCGATGATCTGGCCTTGGGGGGAGTGGTCCGGGGCAACAACCATGATCTCGTGAACCCCAAGAGAGAGCTCTAGTTTGGTAGGTGTCGTCCTGAAGACGTCTTCACCATCTACCCAAACTGCCGACTGCGTAGGATTGCTGTAGATAGACAACAGACCATATCCAGGAGTTGCCTCTTTGCATGGCTCAGCATCTTTCTTCCAAAGGTCCTGGTCGATGAACATGTGTTTGCCCTTGAAGCTTGGTGCTGCAAGGCATCGTCGAATGAGCTCCCGATTCAAGATCGTGCCATCGGGCGCCCTGACCACACCCAGGACCCTGGCATAAGTTCCAATGGGGTTGTGGGGGTCTACGAAAACGTCTACAGACTTCCCGAGTGCCAGCTCGCTCATAACATCCCTTGCCACTTGACCTCGTTCGGTGCCGATCTCAGGACAATCGATACCTACGAGTCTGACTTTCCGACCATTGACTATGAGGGTGTCTCCGTCTTCAACTTCTTCGACAACACCTTGGAGCAGCATCTTATTGGCTTCGTCGACGGATATTTGGGGCACGTTCGATGCGAGAGCGAACCCGTCGATCATCTGTCCTATGGCAACAACTTCGTTCTTTGCGTAGGTCAGATCTGTAGTTGATAATTTTTCTTCGGACTCGCTCACGAGACTCACGAGCTGTGAGTATAGGGACCGAACCGCATCGAGCCTGGTGAGGGTTGCGTAGTACAGGGGGATGGTGTTGTAGTGGTAGTTTGAGTTCGTTTGGATGTCATTGCGAATCAATCGGAGCTGGTAGAACTCCATGTTGATTTTGTTGATCAGATCATCGATCGAATCTATTGGGTCGGGCATAATTGACACACCTGAAACAGCTCATCGGGGGTGAACTTGAGACTCGTGGACAGCGGCTCATGAGGAGTGTCTTTGTCGGCTAAAGGTTCAAGCTCGATTCTGGGGGCGAAGCTGAACCTTCCGATCGGTACACTTATTTCCATAATAACTTATATATCTACCAACGTGTATTTATGGTTTATTACAAAATATTGTATATACAATTACCAGGAGATACATGCATGGATCCAAACACCTCACCCGAACTAGCCAAAAAGAAGCTCGAAGCTGAACAGGAGCTTGACAAATCTGCTCGAGATGCGATTGAGATGATTTCTGCGAGGCGATAACTAAATGGCAGTACAACTAAGCGGCTCAGCAGGGAAATCAATTCTAAGCTCGTTAAGAAGTGGTGGTAGCACTAGAACGACTACCAGGACGACTACCACTACTCGGCCAGCAACAACCCCAAAAGCAACGGCACCAACGCCGCCAAAGTCGACACCAGTTCAGTTGTCCACACTATCAAAGACAACGACACCCCTACCAAGCTCACCTGCCACAAATAAGGCTGCAGACATAATCAATTCAATCACCAGTTCGATGACAAAGGCAGCGAATTCTGGTGTAAGTCAATCGGTAAAAGCAGCATCATCTGTGAAACCAGTTTCTAACTCCATCGTGCAGAATGCAGCAGAATCTGCTGCATCAAACGTCCAATCTGCGGGCAATGCGATAATAACCAACTATGGGTCCGCAATTAGTTCGGGAATCAAGCTACCTGCAGATTTCTATAAAAACCAGATCCAACGCCTTGCAGACCAAGGCGGTGTAGCGGCGGGTTTTGAGAACATCAAGTCGATAGGTGACGTGATTCTCTCCAAATTCCAAGTAGAGGATAAAACCGCTGCAAAATCAATCGTGCTACCGCAAGTGGTAAAATCAACAGAACCAACGAAATCACTTTACAGCAGTGGAATAAGCCAAGTGATCTCACAGCTACCTAAAGAAAACCTCAGCAAAATGATCCAGCAACATGCGGATCAAGGTGGTGTGGCTGCAAGTTTGGAGAATCTCAAGAAGATTGCATTGACTCCAATTGTGAAATCTTCAAGCCCCGAGCAAGAACAAGTCATCGTAGAGGCGATCGCATCTGGTGCATCCACGGTAAACTCGGTAGCTGAGAAAGCATTGGATAAGTATAGCTCAACAATGAGCCAGATATTATCTCAATCATCCCAAGAGATTAGAAAAAGTCTGTTCGATCTCGATGCCAATCGTGAGAACTACTTGGCACAGATGAAAGGCGATGCGATCAGCGGAATTACCAAGATCTCAGATCTGATGAAGACTCAGTTGGCCGCTGCCAAAGACGAAACTGAGGTCGAGGAGATTAAAACAACAGGGACGTCTGCAATAGCTACCATCACATCTGCTTTTGAAGAGCTACAGTCTAAGGCCGACTCTCAAAACAAAGATGCTAAAAGTTACCTCTATGCGTTGGGTAGGTACAATTCGAAGCTCCCTGAAGCATACGCTGATTACATCAAAGACCTTTCTGAAGAGACTAAGCTCGACGTACTTTCTAACCTTGCCGACACTATCCAATCCCGGTTCAAGGATACCACCGTTCTGTTTGGAATATCTCCGATCGCTTCAGAACCAACAACCGGGCCGGTGCAGCTGAGCCGTGGCCGTGTCCAGGGTGCTGAAGTACACTACACAACTGACTGGAACACCGCTAATAACGTTGCAAGGGCGCTACATGGTGAAGGTGCAGACGGCGGGAACAAGGTCACTCCTACGACAGAAATCCGCATCAAAGAGGTGTTGGATCAATTCAAGAGTCCGACGCTACGAGCAAGCTACAAGAATCTCATCGAAACACAAGGTCTGAGAGAGACTGATGTGGTGTCGATAGAAGACCTCTCAACTGTTCAACGGGAAGTGTTGAACTCTGCAGCTATCGGTGCCGCACGGGCGATGTGGGACATCTCAGCGTCGAGCATGGTGACTCTTGACGACGATGGTAAGTTGTACACGCCCGAGATCGATCGGCGACCCTATGAAACGACATCCACGGGCTACAAGATCATGGCCGAGCAAGGTGGCGAAATTGGTGTAGATAAGAAATCCACCATGAACATGATCATGTCGACGATCACTAGGGTACCTTCAGGGGACTGGGCACGAGATCCAAATCAACCCCTATCAGTAGCCATTCGTGATCTCGTCTCAGCTACTGATTCGTCGTACATGACGAAATTAAAGAGCTCGGCAGGATATAATCCAAAAGATGACACGGTCGATCTGAGTAAGCTATCAGTGACCGAGTTGTATCAAATTGCAGCGGACACAGAATCTAAGAAGGCTAAAGATCTTGGCACTAAACCGCCTGCTGTGAGTTTGAGCACTCGTGATTCAGTTAAGACGCCTTACGTTATCGGCGGATTTGAAAGTCAAACCGAAACAGATAGCCTGTCAGGATTGGGATTGGAAACAACTAAAGTTGGAGAGAAATATACTGACATCAACATCCAGGACCTGTACCAAGCAGGCGGTATAGGGGCCCCGATGTCAGCAGGGTTCGCACAACCCATCCTTGAAGGGTCAGGCCCCCTCGTAGCAGCACCTGAAAAGGATACCACTCCTGGAGCGAATCTGATCGCTACGGACGCATTTGCTGGCCTGTTCAGGAACACAGAATCAAAGTTCTACGATCCAGACAAATTTGAATCCATCAAGAATTTCGGGCCTGACAAGATTCTGGACCCTATAGATCCCATCACTCCTGGTAAGAAGTACGGCTCAGCCGAGGACCTCGCCTTCAGAAAATCCTACGGGACATACATGATCCAGACTTCCGGTGGCAAGATGTTCACCGACGATAAGGAGGCTGCGATTGCAGGTGCTAAGTTCATAAACGATAATCTGGGCGCCCATGCAGAAGTCGTCGAATCATCTACCGGAGACAAATTGCTCGGTCTAGGCGGTCTTGGTGGATCTGGCGCGGTAGAATCTGTTGCTGCTCAATACAAAGGTGGCAAGCTAGTTTCTCCAGCGGGCCAATCTACCACAAGGTCTTCTACCTCCGATGTGGCAGAACTCCGCTCTGCTCTTCCTAGGTATACACCGCTTCCAGGGGATACGCCTCTTCAATTATCATCACTCAAGAGTGGCCAGAAGCCTGCAGAGATCCACTATACCACTGATGGGAACACCAGCAACAACCTAAGCCGAGCCCTCCATGGTGCAGAAGGTGCAGTTACACCTACGACGAAGGTATCAAAGAGCTCGCTGCTCAATTCGATCGACCCAAAGGCTCGGAGTCAGTACGAGTCGATGTTCAGAACTTGGGAGATTCCCGACAAGTTCTCTGTAGCAGATCTCACTAACGAACAGAGAGATATTGTGAACGCTGCCGGCATCGCTGGAGCTCAAACTAAGGGACTCAACCCCTCTGCCACACCCACTAAGGACAATCAAGGGAACACCTTCATCCCCGACCCCAACTCGATGGGTTGGACCACTAAGACTGATGGTAGTGTGCAGGTTCTTACCTCACAGGGTGGGACACTCCAAGGTGCTCAGGGCATTGCCCGGATATCTGCACGATTTGGCGGCGGAGATGTAAAATCCAGTTTTGAAAACATTAAATCGATAGGAGACACAATCCTATCCAGATTCCAACCCTCAGATGGTGCTAAAACAGCCGTCTTTGATCCCAGCAAACTCGCACAAGCGATGGAAGCCCGAAAAGATCTCGGCTTTGATCAAAACTACATAGAGGGCCTGATCGAATCGAGCCAACTATTCAAGAGACCTACTGTCGGAGTATCAGCTATCCTCTACAAAGATGCCAGCGGCGGGCCTGTAAGCAGCATCAGTGGCGTCAACAAACTATTCCAACCGGCCTATATGTACGACCCGGACGAGCAGGAATTCAAACCTTCTGACCTCGGGAGATTCAACAGCGAGACGCCTCCATCTGAACAGCAAACGAACTTGTCCAAGCTTCAAAGCTTCGCCAACCGCAACAACCTCGACTCCCAAGGATACGATAGCGAGAACTTCAACTGCGACAATTTCACTAAAGCATTCATCAAACAAGCATCTGGTGCAGTAGACCCTGTAACCAGGACGGCACAGTTCGACAAAGATAACCTTCGATACGGGTACGTATCCTGGAAGGATGGAACCGCTCATGCAGCTGTACTATACAAAATAGGTGAACAGCAGTTTGAGAAGGGCTCTGAACCGATATATGCTCTATACGAACCGCAGACAGACACTTGGCTCAATACTGGTGATTTCGGCCAAGACATAGACTATGTTGTAGTTACTAAGGACGTCGACTCTGAAGGCGTCGGCAAGGATGTTACGTTTGTAGCACCTGAATCAGTGTACCTTGGCAAAGACACCACATATTCTGCGAGAGATTTCACGGAAGGCATCCAAGTAGCCCCCCAGAGCCAACTAGCAAGGTCTACGACAAGCCCCAGAATAACTAATTACGGCAGTGGGATCCAGTTACCGACAGAAAGCCTTGGTAAAATGATCCAGCAGCATGCGGATCAAGGTGGCGTAGCTGCAAGTTTTGAGCGTATCAAGTCGATAGGATCTACAATTACATCTCGTGCTCAACAGCCAACCTCTGGAAATGTGGCGCCTGCAGTGCAAAGCATAATCCAAGCATATCAGAGGGGCGCACCTGGCACAACTAAAACCGTGTTTGGGTGGACAGATGTTGGCATTGCAGATACCCCCTATGAGTACAAAACCTTCAGTCAAGCAGTCAATGAACAGCGAGCGGCTGAAGGACTAGATACAGGGGTAACACCGTACTCCTTACTGAGAACGAGCGAGGAAACGAAGTGGCTCGATAAATACGGTGAAGCAGTCAAATCAGAGCGCAGAGAGTGGTCTGAAAACGACAAATACGCTGTAGTGACTGATATTGGTACAGTATATGCACCAACATTGGCTGAGGCTCAAGCAGCTGCACAACAGATCCATGACGCAACTGGAGCTCATGTAGAGGTCAAAGAAGACGTCTTGGGAACAAAACTGCTAGGTCTTAATATCGCAGGTGTTAGGGAATTCGACCGAGCACCACATGCACCGACCTCTAAGGCCGATCAGATACAAGGCAGGGAAAACGCTGATGGGACTTTTACTGAAGCAGGCACAGGTCTGATCTATACCAAATCAGGATCAATAGTAGGTCAGACCACTGAAGCTGCTGGACGGCATGCTACTATTGATCGAGACTCTGCAGAGGCCCCAGAGATCCTGAAGGTTACAGCACAAGGTGGCGGCGCCCCCGTAACTAGCATTGGGGACCTCGTTCGGTTTTACAACCCGCAATCATCAATCCTTCTCCAGGGCCTCCAGGCATCCGGTGCAAGCCAGGAAGAGGCAGAGAAACTAGCCACCAAGCTCCAGGTGGGTAAAACAGAAGCATCCCCCAAAGGTAAGGCGTTGGTGGATCGGGTCGAATCAAAGATTGCTGCAAGCGAGCCTCAGCAAGGTTGGTTGGACCGGCTCAAATCCAGCGCGTCCCAGTTCTACAATCAGAGCGTGGTCGGTCAGCTGGCTTACTCGACCGAGCAGAACCAGGTGAGAGCCGGCTGGACCAAAGTCGCTGATGACGGTAAAGGCATTCTTGGTGGTAATTACCAGCTCACATCAGCAGGCAAGCGTGAGATCAATGACATGACAGACGGGCTGATTTCTGGTAAGAAGCTCGACGAGGTCCTCACAACCACCGAGATACCCAAGATTGATCAGCTCAAGTTCTGGGTAGATCACACCACCCCAGAGGACTTCGTAGCTGCATTCAAGGCAAACCCCGAGATGGCACGAGACCTCACCATGAAGCTGCCCTACTCCGGGAAGTCTATTGAAGCCAAGCTGGAGGCTGTAGATTCGTCACTGGTCCAAGACTATGCGATAGCAGCCAACGCCAAGTACGAAGGCCGCAGCACTGTAGGAGATGTCGCAGGAACCTTTGGTGGGATCTTTGGTAGCATCGGAAACGTCCTCACAGAACCTCTGGTCTCAGGATCTG
>Ga0116162_10002240_pt1 | contig 12106 bp, 9 predicted proteins | sample AD_UKC105_MetaG_FD_89875 | JGI IMG/M metagenome (GOLD analysis project Ga0116162, IMG submission 89875) | Active sludge microbial communities of municipal wastewater-treating anaerobic digesters from Hong Kong - AD_UKC105_MetaG | ecosystem: Engineered > Bioreactor > Anaerobic > Digestate... | reverse complement strand
GTGGATGGTGGTTGTAACAATGACATATAGAAAATTCATGAATTTTCTCAACCAAACAGATAAATGATGCACGAAATACGTCTGGTCAAAAAATTGGCCATCCGATTACCACGACCATGTCATTCGCGACGATCAATCGTATTTGCGTATATTCGTTTTATTCCAAATGCAGAATAAATGATTAAAGTCATTTAAACTTAATTAGCGTTTTGCAGTCTATTATAAAGCTTATTTTTTTCAATCATAAACACTGTAGAATTCTTATCATGAACATTAAAATTAAAACTTGTTTGCCATTAGTGGGGCTTGTGATACTTGTAGCTTTGATACTGCAAGGCAGCACAAATTCATTGGATGGTAAGGTTGATGGTATTGCCCCGGGCGATAGTCAACGTAACATTGCGCCGTACTTTGTGCCGGCTACATCGAAAAACCTTACGCCCGATGCCGATGGCTTTATCCAGCGTTGGTTGCTTCTCGAGCCTATTAGTAAACCAAACCGTAGCAATACGGTATTTACTGATACTTACCTTAGAGAAGCTTTTTCTAAAGAGTATTTTAAAAATCAGTTCTCAGTTCTTCCAAAAGATGGTGATAAGGTGACCGTTACTGTTCCCAAACCGCCGGCTGTTACTGATTTCAGAATGCGTCCAGGTCAGGCTGAACCTGCTGAACCTGAGATGGAAACAGTAGAACTCAAATGGCATGCACTCGAAAGCACCAATTTCAACGTTAAATTGTTTAGGTTTGCCACAGGCCTTCAAAAACAAGAATATGGTGTTTTGTTTTTGGCAGTAACAGTAGTCAATTGTCCCGAAGAAATTAAGGATGTAAGAATGGCTGTTGGTTCAAACTCGGCTTCGATGTGGTGGCTGAATGGCGAAGAAGCCATATTAATGTCGGGCGACAGGCGCATGGTGATGGACGATTGCGTTTCGCCTCGATTAACGCTTAAAAAAGGAAAGAACATCGTTAGGGGTGCAGTGATCAATGGTCCCGGAATGAGTGATTTCTGTGTTCGTTTTATTGATGAAAACGGGCAGCCGGTAAAAAACATTACCATTACCTGCGAGTAATTTCAGCCATTAATCATTTTTAAAAAATAAAATTTAATTACGAATGAAACGAATAAATATATTGGGCATTGTAGCCCTGTTTTCGTTGTTTTTAGTTCAAACAGCGATGGCTCAAATTGGCCAACCATTTATACACGACCCGTCAACAATAATGCAGTGCGATGGTAAATATTATACTTTCGGAACTGGCAGAGGTGGTTTAATTTCGGAAGATGGATGGACCTGGAACGGCGGTGGCGTAAGGCCCGGCGGAGGTGCTGCCCCCGATGCAATGAAAATTGGCGACAGGTACCTGATTGTGTACGGAGCAACAGGCGGCGGCTTGGGAGGCAGGCACAACGGACGCATATTAACCATGTGGAACAAAACTCTTGACCCAAACTCGCCCGATTTTGAATACTCCGAAGCAATTGAGGTGGCATCGTCGGAAGGGGAAGAAGATTGCGATGCAATAGATCCGGGGCTTTTGATGGATCCCGATGGCAGATTGTGGTGTTCATACGGTACTTATTTTGGATTTATAAGGCTTATTGAACTCGATCCTAAAACAGGAAAACGTGTTGAAGGCAATAAAGCGATTGACATTGCTATCGACTGCGAAGCTACAACAATGATGTACCGCAACGGCTGGTATTATCTGCTCGGAACACACGGCACTTGCTGCGATGGCGCAAACTCTACCTACAATATTGTTGTTGGGCGTTCGCGTAGTGTAACAGGGCCTTACCTCGATAACATGGGGCGCGATATGCTTAAAGGTGGTGGAAAAATGGTGATTAAAGCCGGTGGAAGGGTAACCGGTCCCGGCCATTTTGGTCACATCCTTATCGACGAAGGCGTTGAAAAAATGTCGTGCCATTACGAAGCTGATTTGGATCAAAGCGGACGTAGCGTGTTGGGTATTCGCCCATTGTTGTGGAAAAACGATTGGCCGGTTGCCGGCGACAATTTCAAAGAAGGAACTTACGAAATTGAATCGGAAAGAAGAGGATATGCCTTAGAGCTAGCTGTTGATTTTGTTCGTATGCAAGGCGGAATGCGTGGGTTTAACCGCGATCCGAACGAGCCCATTGTTTCGATTCCTTCGCAACAATTGTCAGATGTTATCGATACTTGGCCAAATGGGGATATTGGTGTGCGAATTGGCGACTACATGTTTCGCCCGCACCAAAAATGGACCATTACGGCTGTGCCCGGCGCCGGAGGCTACCTTGGTGGCCCGTATTACAAAATTGTAATTGCCGGTACCGACCGCGCATTGGCCGCAACAGCTAATGCCGAACTTGTTACAGTGCCCGCTTTTACCGGCGCTCCCGAACAACTTTGGCGAATTGAACAGTTAATTGACGGAACTTACCGCATTATGCCTAAGCAGGTGCCTAATTCAACCGAGCAATATGTGCTCTATTCAATTGGCGACAGTACCCCAACTTTGGCAAAATATGATTTTAATAGCGATAATTCTAAATGGAATTTCAGGGATCATTAATATCGAAGTAGATCAATTAGATTACTTCAAATATTTTAAACAAAAGGCGCATTGCAACACAGTGCGCTTTTTGTTGTTAATAGCTGTTGGTTGCCAACAAAACCAAAGTGCAGGCATCCTCAAAATCGATGTTGTTTTCGGCTAAAATATTCTGAAATTCGGGGTTTTCGGTACCCGGGTTGAATATAACACGTTTTGGTTTGAGCGATAAAATATAATCGTAGTATTCAGCCTGAAATTTTGCCGATAGGTATAAGGTAACCGTATGCAAGTTGTCGATTGCGATTTTTTCAACATGAATTGGCTTGTCAAATAAATGGTCTTTTCTTCGGCCAATCATTTCAATGGGATGCCCATAGTTCAATAACTTTTCGGCTGCTTTATATGAATAACGTTCGGGGTTGGTGCTTGCTCCAATGATTAATGTTTTCTTCATAACTGATATTTTTGAACTGCAATTTTAATCAAATTATTTTAAAAGTTTTAATTTGAACACTATTGTCGATTTGTTTGTAGTTCAGAACTTTTTTATGTGTAGTTTTGCAGCAAATATTTATACTCTTTTTATTAATGGACGGTACTTTACGCAAAAATATTCAGCCAGGCATCGAAGTTAACATCGTTTTAAAAAACGATCAACGCACCAGAAAGCTTACCTGCGGCATTGTTAAGGATATTCTTACCAAATCGGCCGTTCATCCACATGGAATTAAGGTGAGGCTCAGTAATGGCCAAGTAGGGAGGGTGAAAGAAATAATCAGCCAAATTTGAAGAGCTTAAGTAGAGGCTTTAATGATTTATTTTATGGAAAAAAAGTTCAGAGCAAAGGTACCCGCGGATATTGTATTGCAAATAACATCGGAAAACGAATTACTTAAATATTTGTTGGCCGAGTTGAAAGGCAAAAACCGAAACAATGTTAAAAGTTTGCTAACCAACAAACAGGTTTATGTTAATGGGGTAGTGGTTACCCGCTACAACCATTTGTTGAAACCGGGCGATAAAGTGCGAATCGATCATCAACGATCGAACACTGAAAACATAATAACTGCACGTGGTTTTTCTATTGTTTACGAAGACGAGCACCTTATTGTTATCGACAAGCATGCAGGTATTTTGAGCATTGCAACCGAGAAAGAAAAAAAATACAATGCATACAACTTTTTAAGCCGCCATGTTAAATACGAAAACCCATCGAACAAAATATTTGTTGTGCACCGTCTCGATCGCGACACATCGGGTTTGATGATGTATGCCAAAAGTATTGCAGTTCAGAAAGCTTTGCAAGAGAATTGGAACGACATTATTACCGAACGTACCTATATTGCCATTGCCGAAGGTTTGGTGAAGGACGATCAGGGAACCATAAAATCGTATTTGCACGAAAACAAAAACCTTTTGGTGTATTCAAACAACAATCCTACCGATGGTAAACTTGCCATTACAAACTACAAAGTTTTAAAACGTTCGGGCGAATATACCATGCTCGAAGTGAGGCTCGATACTGGCCGCAAAAACCAAATTAGGGTACACATGCAGGATATTGGCCATAGCCTTATTGCTGATAAAAAATATGGGGCAACAACCAACCCAATTGGCCGTTTAGGCTTGCATTCGCGGGTATTGGGATTTATCCATCCGGTAACTAAAGAATCGTTGCGTTTTCAAACGGCTATACCCCGTAAATTTACACGCTTGTTTTAATTCGTTGTTTTACCAAAATAGATGTTGGGCACAGGAGGTTCGGGCATGTTGTGCCCAATAAAAAAGCCTGTGTGTGGTGGTTGGTTGTATCCAACATTTTGCCATGCTATGCTTAGCCGATAGATGGGGTCGTGCATTAAGGTGTAAAGCCGCCTTTTACTCGGTAGGGTTGTGGTATAAATCCGAATGGCTTTGTTGTTTGTTGTACGCCATATTACTTCTTCGCGCCAGTCGCCAAATAGGTCGGCACTGAGGTTGGGGGTTGCTTTGCTCCAGTTAATTGAGCTGCAGTCGTTGGCTGTAAACAAACGGCCGTAGGCAAATTTGTCGATGTAGTTTTTATCGAGCAGTTCGCGCAGCTCGTCTCCGTCCCACCATACCAAAAAGTTGTACGATTGAGGTTTACCTTCAATAGGTTCGCCCTTTACATTGTATGGGCCAAGACCCCAGATAGCCCAAGCCTCGGCTCCTCGGTGTTTGCTGCAGATATCGGCAGCAACGCCACGACCAATATCTTCGGGGTGTTTGTATTCCCAAATAATTTCGCCTGTACCTGCATCGCGGAACGATACCCCGGCAGCATCGGGGCCTTTGGCTTCGTGAGGCATAAAAAATTCCAATCCGGGGCGGTCGGGATCAAAGTCGCTTAAATGACCTGCATCGCCATGTCCCAAATTGGTACTGTAAAGGCCTTCTCCGTTGTGGTCGATTGCACAAGCACCGTAAATTATTTCGTCAAAAGAGTCGTTGTCAACATCGCCCACTGCCAAGTTGTGGTTGCCTTGTCCGATATAAGCTTCGTTCCCCGGTGTGTTGCTGTCGAAAGTCCATAAGTGGCTTAACTCTCCGTTTCGCCAGTTCCAAGCGGCCAACACTGTGCGTGTGTAGTAGCCTCGTGCCATTACCAAGCTGGGGCGCATACCGTCGAGATAGGCAATACATGCCAAAAAACGATCGGAGCGATTGCCGTAGTTGTCGCCCCAGGTTTCCTTTAACTTTTGCTGATTGTAAGCCGTTGTGCCATCGAGCCTTGCAGGTATGTAATAGGTTGTTGCCAATTCTTTGCCGGTTTTTCCATCGAAAATGGTAAGGTATTCGGGTCCCGAAAGTATGCGCCCGTCAATTCGCCCACCTACCGATCGGTAATCGGCCATGTCATCGTCGGTTGCTGCCGGGCCAAGGTTCAGGAAACTGCCGCTGCCATCGGTGGTGCCTGGTGCAGTTTTACATGCTATTTCGGCAATACCGTCGCCATCCAAATCGTACACCATAAATTGGATGTAATGTGCTCCTTCGCGTATGTTTTTACCTAAATTTATTTCCCACAACAATTTACCGCTTATTGTATATGCTTGCAAAATGGGCTCATCGGTAAAGCCTGGGTGCGAATTGTCGCGTCCACGACCGGTTTGGTGAATCACTATTTCGTATTTTCCGTCGCCGGTAAGGTCGCCTGCCGATGCATCACCGGGTGTATAGCCCTCGTGTTGTTTTAGCGCTATTTCGATGTAATTGTTGTTGAGCGGAACTGCTGTTTGGCTTTCGTTCAATTCGTTGTTGTTCACTACAGGTTTTATGGTATAAACCGATGTTTGGTGTCCATCTTTATCGATATAATTCGATGCTTCGGAAGCCGAAATGAATGCAATTTTTTGGTTGTCGCGATAAATGTTAAAGGCAGTATTGTTCATCTCGGTGGCTAAAATGCGCCAACTTAGAAAAACTCCTTCGTCGGTTTTAACAGCAACCAAACCCCGGTCAAGTTTTTCCATTTGACGTTGGGCATTTACTGAAAAAAATGCAGAGAGGATTATCAATGATAAAATTAAGTTTTTCATCTTGATATTTTTATTCAGTTAATTTTCTTAATGAGGTCTTTTTCGATGGAAATCCACTTTTCGTAGCCTTTTTCGCTTAAGTGTAAACCATCATCTGTATATTCCTTTTTCAACAATTCCTCTCCATTTGTAAAATGTGAATAGAGGTCAATTAATGAGTAATTTGCTTTCTTCTCATATTGAGCAAGTAGTTTGTTAACTTTTATAATATCTTCTTTCAGATATGTTTGGCGTGTTGGTAGTATTGTTCTTACATAAATTTTTGTTTTGGGCGATTTATGGTTAATTTCCTTTGTTATTTTCAATATGTTTTTGGCAACATATTTGGCTGATGGAATGATTTTAAAATATTTGAGGTTGGATTTTCCGGTTTCATTGTGATGCAGATTGTAAAGATCATTAATCCCAATTAAGATAAAAACGGCTTTTGGTTCAGAATACGTTATTTCGTCGAGACGTTTTAGTACGCCGTCGGTTAAATCGCCCGATATACCTCTGTTACGGATATGGTCAATATCGAATTTCTCACTCCAGTTATGGCCTTTTTCAGTGATGCTGTTGCCTATAAAAACAATTTCGTTTTTTAAGAGGGGATCTTTTTTAAAGGCTTCTATCCGTTTTTTATAATGAATACGTGTCCAGTCGTTGTGATATTTTGAAACAATGTTCTTCGTGGGATACAGATGTTGCTGAATGGCTGTATTATCTGTTTGTGCCATAGTAATTATAACACAAAAGATAAAAGATATTGAGATAAGAAATTTGTGCATTATTATTTACTTCTGTAATTGATTGTTTATTTGCTTAATAAATTGATGTTTATCGGTTTGTTTCTATCGCATACAATTTTGCCATCTTCATAAAAAAGTTCGGTAACCTGTATTGAGCTGCGGCGTTTTTCGTAAGTCAGCGAATCGGGTACTTCGGGCCTGCGCCCAGGGTGGGTAAAGTAAAAAACAAAAGCACGCTTGCCTTGTACCACAACATCGGGGTGGCCTCCAATAACTTTATCGTCCTCGCCTATTCCTGGTTCTTGTAAAATATTTTCGGGTTGCCGGTTCCAGTTTTCAAGGTCGTCCGACTGGTAAACGGCCAATCCTTTCCATGCATCAATAAGCATCCACCAAGTGTTTTGCCACTTGAATACCTTGGCGCCTTCGCCACGGAATTTACCACCGGCCTTGCCTTTATCGGTCCAGTTGTAAAGGTCGGGGCTATCGGCATAGTACATGGTTTTGCCTTCGGCTTCGTTGTTGTACCACATGCGCCAGTTGCCATCGGGTTTTTGTGCCACACATGCATCGATTACTTTTTCGGAAGCCAGTTGCAGTTTCGATTCAAAATTCCAATCGACACCATTTTTGCTGCTTAAGTGAACTATGTAGCGAGGATGCCGCCAATCAGTAAAAATACCCGGCACATAGGTGAGGTACATGTGGTACAGTCCGTTGTGTTCAATTACTTCGGGCGCCCAATGGGTATATGCTGTATCGGGCCTAAAGTTGATGTTGCAAGTGTCGCGGTACTGCCATGTTGCCCCTCCGTCGTCCGATTGAGCGATACCAATGCGTGTGCCATGTACCCAGTCAACTCCAATCGAATTTTCGATATTTGCCCTGCGGTTGGTGTAATACATGAACCATTTCTCTTCTTCATTATTCCAAATAACAACCGGATCGGCCGCACCATCGTAAACCGGGTCGCGGTACAATGGTTTGTCGGCCGTATTTGTTTGGCTCGATTTTACTGTGCATGCTGAAAGCGCAGTAAGAATAATCAGTAAAAAAAAGGTGCCATGTATTTTTTTCATTTGAGTTGAATTTTTACAATGGTTAACGAGTGTTTTTCAATTTCGAGCTGCGGAACGCCTTTGTTGTATTCAACCTTTTGTTGCTGTTTGCTGAAATTGTTTTTGCTGCCAACTTGGTTAAACGTATCTAATTGTCCGCTTAATGTTTCAATAACAATTTGCGAATTGGGATCAACTTTGCTCCCTTTTGTATTAATTTTTATCGATTTTGAATTGCTTGAAACATTTACCAATTTAATAAGCAATTGGTTGTTTTTGCTGTCGATAGTTGAACTAGCGTAAAGGCTGTCTTGCCCTGTTAATGCTATCCCGTTTTCGGTAATTGGCAAAGCTTTATCGCCTTTGTTCAGCGAAAAGGCTTGTTGTACCATATAGTTTGGAGTAGGCATGGCTTCGAGGTTGTTGAACCAAATCATATCAGGGTTCCACTGCCAGGCTTCTTTGTGTGCAAACAACGGGGCGTAAGCAGTCATGATTACCACGTCGGCATTACGTTCGAGACCGGTCATAAATGCGGCTTCGGTAAGTGCGGCCAGCCAGTTGTTGCGCGCTTCGGGTGCTTTATTGTCGGTGTTTACATGTGAAGCGTATTCGCCTGCAAAAACTTTAGGCCCGTTACGGTCGAACGAGTCGTAGCGTGTTGCATTCTCCAAAAACCATTGTGGGGGTTTGTAATAGTGCTCGTCAACAATGTCGGCGTCCAGTTTTTTTAATTCGTTCCATAAATAGGTGTTTCTTTCGTCGGTGGTTGGACCAGCTGCCGAAATGATTTCGATTTCGGGATGTTTTTCCTTTAAAACACGGTGGAATTCTTTGTAGCGTTCAATGTATTGTGGTCCCCATTGTTCGTTGCCAATGCCAATATATTTAAGGTTGAAAGCATTGGGGTGACCCATTTCGGCCCTGAGTTTTCCCCATTTGGTTTGTGTTGATCCGTTGGCAAATTCAATTAAATCGAGTGCATCGTCGATGTATGGTTGTAAATCGTCCATCGATGCGACTTCTTTTGAGTTGTATTGGCATGCCATGCCGCAATTTAGAATGGGCAGAGGTTCGGCGCCCAAATCTTCAGAAAGCAAAAAGTATTCGTAAAAACCTACACCGTACGATTGAAAGTAGTCGGGTGCTGCTCGGTGCCTGAATTCGTCCATCCAACGCGATTTAATGAGAACTCTGTTTTCGATAGGGCCAACGGTTTTCTTCCATTGGTAACGTTCGTCGAGTGTGTAGCCTTCGACAATACATCCGCCGGGAAAACGGACAAAGCCGGGGTTGAGCCCATTGAGCAGTTCAACCAAATCGGCACGTAGCCCTTTGGGGCGGTTTTTCCAGGTTTTTTCAGGGAAAAGCGAAACCATATCGATATCGATGATGCCTTGCCCTTCGAAAAGTACCCTTAGCTTTGCTTTTTCGATGGTTCGATTTGCTTTTATGGTTGTAGTATATTCATTCCATTGCTGGCTCAATGTAGCGTTTATGATATTGCTGCCAACTATTTGATCTTCATTGCCGATGATTTCAACTTTAACTTTTACGTTTGGCTCAAGGCTACGCAGCATGATGTAGAACTTATAGTTCTCGTTTTGTTTGATGCCCATGCCCCTGAAACCTTCGTTTTCGAGCCCTTGAATTTCGTTTTCTGTCGAGAGTGTGGCACGAACAAATCTTGGGTTGATTTCTTCGTTTTCTTTTTGGTTGATAATGAGTAGTTCTCCTTTGTCAACACTAAGCCCTTTTACTTTCCATCCCATAAGCGGGTTATGAAATTCGAACGAACGGTTTTTTACCAGTTCGGCATATATGCCTCCATCGGCAGCAAAATTGATGTCTTCGAAAAATACGCCCCACATTGTAGGTGCAATATCGGCAATCGGTTTTTGCGTGTCGATTACAAGTTGATGCTGTGCCGAGGCTACTTGAACAGTAGCTGCTATTAAAAATGTGCAAAGAATGATCTTATGTATTCTCATTGTATCAAAGATTAATGTTTTCAATTTCCGTCAGGTTTGGTGCTTTCAAAGCGGGGGCTCATAGGTACTTTCCACATTTGATGCATATTGGGTTTGTAGGGTGTGTAGTTTTTGTCAAAGTTAATAATGTGTTTTTCAAGTTCAAGTTTGTTATCGCAAATTCCATTTAAAACGCAAAGTGCAATTTCATGAGCACCAAAGGGGCTAAAGTGGGTGTTGTCGGCAAGGGCTTTGCTTTGTCCGGGGAAAGTATTGGCATCGAAATGAACAAAAGCAGTTTTTGAGGTTTCGGGACCCCAGCTTTCGTACAATTTTTTTGTCATTTCGTTTAAATCTATTAAAGGAACTTTGTAGTTTTTGGCCACTTTTCGCATGGCGGCCGGGTAATCGTTGTGGGTGTACTCAATTTCTCCGTTGCTGTTGAACGACCTTCGTTGGGTGGGGGTGATTAAAACCGGAATTGCCCCTTTATTGCGTGCTCTTTCGATGTATTCAATTAATAAGTTGCTGAACGATAGCCATGGACCAATGCCTTCGCCCTGTTGTTTTTGGTCGTTGTGGCCAAATTCAATGAACAGGTAATCGCCCGGCTTTAGCAGCGATTCTATCTTATCGAGCCTGCCTCGTGCTTTAAAAGTGTTGAGCGCTTCGCCCGATTCGGCATAGTTGGCCACAACAATTTGTTGGTCGAGGTAAGCGGTAATCATTTGCCCCCACGAGGCCCATGGTGCGCAATCCTGATCTGTAACGGTTGAGTTTCCGGCCAAAAAAAGTGTTCGAATACTGTCGATTGGGCGAATGCATATTTTTTGGATGGCAACATTAGTGCCCGAAAACTCAAGTGTTAAGCGATTGTCCCAGTTCATGTAATTTTCTTCGCGTGCTTTAAGCTTAATTTCGCGATTGCTATCGATTTTGGGTGAGCGTACGTTAACAACAAACTTTTTGCTTGTGCTTTCACCGGCTTTTAAACTGTAATTGTTAAGCAATAAGCGCCGTGCTTCGGCTTTAATATTTGTTAATGATGCCACCAATGGGTTGCCAAAGGTAATCTCCACCTCGTAATTGCCTTCGGGTTTTTTTACCGAAAAATAAAAAGGTACATCGGCACTTGCAAAGCTGTTTATCCCTGGTTTAACTTGAACTTTATCTTTATTTTCGAAGTCGAAACCATAGCCGGTTTCGTTTGAGTATTTTGCATGATTTTGAATAGCTGTGCCACTTGAAAATAATTTCTTGCTGCCAAAATAGTAGCATTCGGTTTGCGGTTTGGTATTGCACGATACAAGCGCAAACAGAAATGTAGTTATTACAAAAAGTGCTTTTGAAGGCATATCGGGCAATTTAATTATTCGTTAAAAACAATGTATTTACGTAAATCGATGTTTTTACATTTGTAAAGTTCGCCGGCTATTATTCCCGCGTTGAAAAGTGCACCAGTTTCGTTGGTGTGGGTGTGGTCGTTGGTGAAGAATTTTTTCACTTCGTCTTTTCCCATTTCTTCGTATTTGTCGGCAATAATGTTGTTGATATCGATAAACAGGGCGCCTTCTTTTTCAGCTACTTGTTTCGACCATAGGCCATAGCTGTCGTTAACCCTTTCAACTTTTCCATTGTTCCAACGGTTGCGTGTTACCTGGCTTATTACAATTGGAGTAGCACCTTTCGCTTTGGTTTCGTTAATGTATTGCTGCATGTACCAACCGTAGGTGTGAACGGTTTCTTGTGTGCTGTCGGGGCGCGATATTACAAGGGAATCGTTGCCTATTCCTGTTAACGATCCGCGGAATTTTTCTTTGTCGATATTGCCGCTGTCGTTGTGGCCAAACTGAAAGATCACATAGTCGCCGGGTTGCAGTTGGTCTTCAACTTCGGCCCATAAGCCTTCGAAACGATAGCTTCGGCTGCTGCGCCCTCCACGAGCCTTATTGATAATGCTTACACATTGTTCGATAAAAAAATTGGGCAGCATTTTTCCCCAGCCAATAATGGTTTCTTTTCCGTTTGCCACTGTCGAATCGCCAACAAGGAAAACCCTAATTGGCTCAGGTAATACGGTTTGTTTATTGGTGGGGAAGTATTTTGCTATTTTTAGCTCATCGGCTTTTCGCACTTCATTGGCAATAATAGTAGCTGCAAGTGCGGCACCTTTGGCACTTGTGTGCGTGTGGTCGTGTTCGAAGAAATAATTGCCTGTAACATTTTGTTCGCCAATTTCT
>Ga0116162_10002236_pt1 | contig 12115 bp, 7 predicted proteins | sample AD_UKC105_MetaG_FD_89875 | JGI IMG/M metagenome (GOLD analysis project Ga0116162, IMG submission 89875) | Active sludge microbial communities of municipal wastewater-treating anaerobic digesters from Hong Kong - AD_UKC105_MetaG | ecosystem: Engineered > Bioreactor > Anaerobic > Digestate... | reverse complement strand
GACAGGTGGGCCAATAGTTTTGAAAAATATGCAGTACCCGGAACCGAAGGCAATGAACCTGATGGATTCCTGTGCGGCTTCCTTAACAGATGTTCTCTTGAGAGATATATACTTCCCCGGATACCTGAAGATCACAGGCTTTTCCCTCTGATAGCATTCTATCGCAGCAGGATGCTGATTGCAAGGCTGATCCAGAGTGGTAACATCATAAATGTTCCTGATGTTCGCGACAGATACCTGGATGAATCGTGGAGGCTGATGAGGATTGTAAAGACTGCCTTTCCTGAAAACGAACTAGCCCGTAACTACCTGGGAGAATACAAACCGTGGGAAGAAATTGTTTCATTTAACCCGGAAGCACCTGAATGGGCTAATTATCAGAGGATGGTACTTGAAAAACTTACAAGGCTTATCCATTGGTGGGTCGATAACAGGCAGATATCCGACGGTCAGTTCGGGGGAGGCTGGGGCGACGATGTTGAAATGTGGCGGGTATGGGTTCCTCTTCTCTTTGCTTTCGATGATGATAAAGCAATAAAAAGCCAGGAAAAACTCTTCAATGGTTTGTACCGCCTTTCACGGATGCAGAAGGGATACACGACCATAATGACCGATGTGGAACACACTGCAGAAGAATATGCCGATCCACTCTATTGCATGCTTAACATGCAGCCGGAGAATCCTGTATGGGAAGAACGCTCTCTGAAAGTCATGGATTTCATTGAAAACCTTTGGTCAGGTGTCAATGAGAGAGGCCAACTGCAGTTCAGGTCAACCTGGTTCAATGTGGAAGGTGTGCATCCTGATGTTACACGGGCCTGTGATACTCCATACCATACCAGACTTGTTGAACCCCTGATGCTTTTATGGCTCCGCAAGGGGAACAGGAGAGTGGGTGATTTTGTCACAAGGTGGCTACGGACATGGGTGGAGGCTACCTTTACCGAAGAAGCAGGAAAACCCGCAGGAATTATCCCGGCAGCAATACACTGGCCCGACGGAAAGCCCGCAGGTGTCGGACCTAACTGGTGGGAGCCTCAAAACCACACGGAACCAACTCTCTACTTCTTTCCTACACAACAAAATATGATGTATGAATGCTTCCTGCAGGCGTATCACATGACAGGCGATGATTATTTTCTGAAACCACTCCGCTTTGTAGCGGAGAAAAGATTACAGGGAGCCGGTAACGGTAGCCCCGGCGATTACACGACAGGAAGCCTTGAATGGAGCCTGGCGGTCCTTAAAAGCCGTATACCCCCCGTATTGATTAAATACAGAACCATTACGGGTGATAGCTCTTTTGACGAAATTATCGAAAAAGATGCAAGGGGCTATGAGAGATATATTTTCGACAAGGATGCTGACCGGCTGACAAAAGAAATGGATAGCCAGAGAAAATCACTGTCCCTGCCTCAGGAATGGTATACGACCGAGGTAAGATGGACTGATCGTCTTTTCAGCTCGGTACGCTACTTTAACTTTATTCTCAAAGAACCTCTGCCTGGCTTCAACGCTGGTTTCCTGTTCTCCTGCCTTACGGGTAACGTCGGGAATTACCAGATCATGCCGGTGTTTGGTGTTAAATGGTTAACAGAACCAGAAAATATCGCTATCTTAACGGAAGAAAATTCCCCTGAAAGATTCGCGGCCCGTCTGTACCATTTCGGAAATGCTCCCAGGAAGATGAAAGTCAGGTTTCTTAATCTAAGGGATGGGAAATACAGGTGGCAGATCTCGGGAGGCAAAAAGAACAGGATCACGATCGGCAGGGAGAACAGGGAAATTGAGTTTTCAATACCTTCGAAGGAGTTATCTTACCTGATTGTAGAATAAAAAAATAATACCTCATTATGAAACGAAAAATCTTTTTACCATTCATTATCATTCTTTCGGGCCTTATGCTTACACAATGCAGTCAGTCGGGCAACAGCCTTACTGCACAGGAAGCTGATGAAGGCTGGATACTTTTATTCGACGGAAAAAGCCTTGACGGATGGCGCGACTATAAGGGTGAAGGTGTGACAGCACCCTGGAAAGCCGAAAAGGGAACTCTCACAGCCCTTGGCGAAGGAAGCGACAGCACGGGATATATCGTAACTGACAGGCAGTATGAAAATTTTATCGTCACTTTCGACTGGAAAATTGAAAAAGGAGGGAACAGCGGATTTCTGTATCATGTCGTTGAACGCCCTGATTTTAAGGTCCCATATGTTACTGGTCCCGAATTTCAGGTAATTGACGACATAGGATTCCCTGAGCCGCTGGAGGAGTGGCAGAAAGCAGGTGCCGACTATGCAATGTACGTATGCGACAACGACAAAAAAAAGGTTAAAAGAGCCGGAGCCTGGAACAGCTCAAAGATCGTTTTTGACAATGGTAAGGTTGAGCATTGGCTGAATGGTCAGAAAGTACTTGAATTTGAGGCCTGGACCGATGACTGGTTTGCCCGCAAGGAGAGCGGCAAATGGGATTTTGCACCTGAATATGGGCTGGCCCGCAGCGGTCACTTTGCTCTGCAGGATCACGGAAGCAGGGTCTGGTTCAGGAATATTAAGCTTAAGGAACTGCCCCGTAAACCTGTACAGGAAGTGCTCTTTAACGGTAAAGACCTCAAGGGATGGGATGTATACGGAACCGAATTATGGTATGTCGAAGATGGAGAACTGGTATGTGAGAGCGGCCCGGATAAAAAATACGGATACCTCGGAACCAGAAAATACTATGACGATTTTAACTCACTCTCGATTTTAAGCAAACCGACAACGGGAACTCCGGCGTTTTCATCCGTTCCTTTATCCGTTCAGGGGTAAACATTTCGGGATGGCAGGTTGAAGTGGCTCCTCCGGGGAATAACACAGGCGGAATTTATGAATCCTACGGCCGGGGATGGATAGCAGAAATACCTGATGAAAAGGAAAATATCCTTAAAATGGGAGAATGGAATAACATGAAAATAAGGGTTCAGGGCGACAACGTAAAGACCTGGCTTAACGAAGAAATGATGACTGACCTCACTGATGAAAAGATAGGAATGGGCAGGGGCCGGATCATGTTGCAGATACATAGCGGTGGAGGGATTAAAGTAAGATGGAAAAATCTTAATCTGACAGAATTGTAAGCCGATCAGATCGCAGAAAGAGATATTTTTAACAGGGACATTTCTAAAAAAAAAGCAGCAAAGTATGAAAAGACGCAGATTTGTAAAGATGACGGTAGCAGGATCTGCTGCACTCGGAAGCGGACCGGTGATCCTTGCAGGCTCAGGATGGAAAGGAGCCAACGACAGGGTCAATGTTGCAGTAATAGGAATACGGGCACAGGGACAGTCGCATATTGTGGAATACAATAAGCTCGAAAATACAAGAGTTGTAGCAGTGTGCGATGTTGATACCAACCTGTTCAGGGAGAGAATAAAAAAGAACTTCACTGATAAATCATTGCCCGAACCAAAAACTTATGTCGATCTGCGTAAGCTCTATGAAGATAAGGACGTGGATGCTGTTTCTATTGCAACACCCAACCACTGGCATGCCCTTGCCTCCATATGGGCACTCCAGGCCGGAAAACATGTCTCGGTTGAAAAACCCTGCTGTCATAATTTCTTTGAGGGAAGGAAACTGGTGGAGGCAGCCGACAAATATAAGCTAATCGTCCAGGACGGGGCAGAACAGAGAAGCAATCCATGTGCGATCAGCATGGCCGAGTATCTCCATTCAGGGAAATTGGGCGAAGTGTATATGGCCAAGGGTCTGTGTTATAAATGGCGTGATACAATAGGAAAAACACCCGACAGCCCCGTCCCCGAAGGAGTCAATTATGATCTGTGGCTTGGTCCGGCACAGAAAAGACTCTTCTCAGTGAACAGGTTTCATTATAACTGGCACTGGAACTGGGAGTACGGTAACGGAGATATGGGCAACCAGGGTGTGCACGAAATGGATGTTGCCAGGTGGGGACTGAATGTGACACTGCCGGTAAAGATCAGTGCCATCGGTGGCCATCTCATGTTCGACGACGACCAGAATACACCCAATACCCTGATGGCAGTCTTTGAATTCCCTAATCCTGCAGGAGGCGGCGACAAAAAAAAGATATTACAGTTCGAAGTGCGCCACTGGATAACGAACCGGGAAGGGATAAAGAGCGATAATCCCGGTAAAGATGAATATATGGTCAGCTCAGATAATGTCATAGGTAACCTTTTCTACGGATCAAAAGGTTTTATGACCAAAAATGTGAACGAATGGCAGGTCTATTACGGGAAGGAACGCAAAGAAGGCGAAAAGGGAAGCGGGCTCGGAAACCACTATAAGGCATTCATTGAAGCAATAAGGGCAAACGACCGCAAACTTGCCAATGCCGACATCCGTGACGGATTCTATTCCTGTGCTTTGATGCACCTGGGAAATATCTCATACAGACTCGGAAGATCACTTGAATTCGATCCTGTCAGAATGAAATTTGTAAATGCGCCTGACGCCGATGCTCTGCTCACGAGAGAGTACAGAGAACCATTTGTTGTACGGGAAAATATTTAGTATACGCCAGTTAAAAAGTTGCAGGTTATAAATCCTGAAAACTCTTAATGAAATCAGAACAGGGCACTTCCAAAACCAGGTGGATAATCCTTCTCTTCCTTTTTATTGCCACCACCCTTCTTTATCTCGACCGGTCGGCTCTCGGGATAATGGCACCATATCTCCAGGACGATATCGGATGGACCGAAAAACAATATGGAAATATAAACAGTGCATTCATGATCGGTTATGCGCTGTGTTTCCTCATTATGGGAGCTGTTGCCGACAGGATTGGAACAAAATCAGGATATTCCATATCTGTCGGATTGTGGGCTGTCGCTCAGGCATCGACAGCCCTTGCAAAATCGTGGATAGGTTTTGCATTCGCCAGGTTAGGCCTTTCAGTGGGACAGTCAGGGAATTTCCCTGTAGCTAACAAAGTTCTGGCAGAATGGTTCCCGAAGAAAGAAAGAGCTTTTGCAACCGGACTGTACAACGGCGGAGCCAATGTGGGCACTCTCCTGTCTCCTCTCATCATTCCCGTCGTGGTTTCTGCCTTCGGCGATGACTGGAGGGCAGCCTTTTTGTGGACTCTTCCTGTAAGTGCAGTATGGATTTTCTGCTGGATGATTTTCTACCGAAAGCCGGAAAAACACAGGATGGTAAGCCAACAGGAGCTCATGTACATCAACAGTGATCCTGAAACAGGATCCCGTGGAAAAATTAACTGGATATCATTATTGAAAACCAGGGAAGTGTGGGGCATCTGTGTTGGAAAGTTCATCGCTGATCCCATCTGGTGGTTTTACCTTTTCTGGGGGGCAAAATTCCTCTACGGTAAATACGGACTGAATCTCAGAGAGATAGGAGTTCCCTTTTTTACTATTTATCTTGTGTCATGGGGAGGGGGAATATTCCTTGGATGGCTCTCTTCAAAGTTCCTGAAAAGAGGATGGTCCCTGAACAAAGGAAGAAAGATGGGATTCCTTATCTGCGCACTTTTTGCAGTTCCGGTGATGATGGTGCCCCATGTAAATAATATGTGGATCGCTGTGACACTTATTGCACTGGCAGCAGGAGGCCACTGCGGATGGTCTGCAAATATTTTCAGTCTTATGTCGGATATCTTCCCGCGCAGGGCAACAGCATCCGTTACCGGGATAGGAGGTTTTGCCGGAGCAGCCGGCGGCGCCCTGATTGCCCAGCTGGTTGGAGGACTACTCGAGAGTCTGGGAATGCAGGGATATATTATTCCGTTTTTAATTGCATCGGTGGGTTATCTTATCGCCCTGGGAATAATGCATCTTTTAATTCCAGAGATCAAACCATTGAAAATATGAACTATAATGAACAGCTTCGAACGTCTGAATACCGCACTTAATCACAGGGAACCTGACAGGATCCCTTACGATATAGCAGGTACAACCGTTACCGGCATCAGCAGGAAAGCTTTTATGCGGGCAATGGAATTCAGAGGATTACCTGCAGACTATGATACCAGGGAGATCGATCCTGTCCAGCAGATAGTCACACCGGTCGAAGCCACACTTAAAAAACTCAATTGTGATATCAGACGACTGGGCGCCAGAAGAATCCCCGATTTTGAAGATATCGTGAAATCACAGGGTAACATACTTGAGGTTACCGATCTATGGGGATGCCTCTGGAAGATGGATAAACAAAAGGATATCTATTATAACCAGTATACATATCCCCTGGAAAAATACAATTCAATCGATGAGGCATTAAAGAACTACAGGATCCCCGATATATCAGCCTATGCCGGCATTATCAGAGAAGACCTTTCCGCTCAGGCGGAACAGATTTCCGATTCGGGGATTATTGCTGACAGGAACGTTGCCGGACTGACTGAAACTTCACTGCGGTTAAGAGGTTATGAGACATGGTTTATCGATACTGTTACTGATCCTGAAGGTGTTGAAAAACTTCTGGATGTTGTTCTGGATTATAAATTTCAATACTGGGATCTTGTCATCGACTGGATTCTGGAAAACGGAATGGCAGACCGTGTAAATGTGATCGCTGAATGTGATGATCTGGGAACCCAGACTTCCACACTCCTCGAACCAGACTTCCTCCGTAAGACGGTAATTGCAAGGTTCAGGAATTTATGGACTCATATCAAAAGCCGGCTGCCCGGCATTAAGATCTTCATGCATACCTGCGGATCGGTGCGTTCTCTTCTTCCTGACCTCATAGAGGCCGGAATGGATATTTATAATCCTGTTCAGTTTACTGCTTCCGGAATGGACCTGAAGGAGCTTAAGAGAGATTTCGGAAAGGACCTGGTCTTCTGGGGCGGAGGAGTAAATACCCAGTCAACATTGCGCGACGGTTCACCCGCGCAGATAAAGGAAGAGGTGAAGAAGATCATCGATATACTTGCTCCGGGAGGAGGATTTGTATTCACAACAGTGCATAATATTCAGGAAGATGTACCGCCTGAAAACTTCTGGGCAATGTGGGATACGCTGATGGAATACGGGAAATATTAATGATATCTTTAAAGTCTTAACTTTAATTATTCAGAGACTTTGTGTATCCTTAGTGCCCTTCGTGGTTAAAAATTTTTAAACCACAAAGTATCACTAAGGTAAGCGCAAAGTAACACAAAGGTATTAAGTCATTTAAGTATGTTAATAGATAAAAACAATTAATAAAAAACATGTATTATATGAAAAGGAAAGCTTCTTATTTGTCAGTAGTATTGGTGATGATATCGATAACTGCCTTTTCCCAGCAGGCAGACCAGTCCTTAAGGTTTCGCGATCCTTCCCTTCCTCTGGAGGAAAGAGTCAGCAACCTGGTTTCGTTGATGACCCTGAAAGAAAAAGCCGACCAGCTTTTATATACAGCTCCTGCCATACCGCGCCTCGGGATCCCTGCTTATAACTGGTGGAATGAAGCATTACACGGCGTAGCTAGAGCAGGTTATGCAACCGTCTTCCCACAGTCGATAACCATTGCCAACTCATGGGATGAAGACCTTATGTTCAGGGTGGCAAGCGCCATCTCCGATGAGGCAAGAGCCAAATATCACGAGTTTCAGCGACGGGGCAAGACCGGTATTTATCAGGGCCTTACTTTCTGGTCACCAAATATCAATATATTCCGCGATCCGAGATGGGGAAGGGGTCATGAGACCTATGGCGAAGATCCCTTTCTGACAGGGGCAATGGGATCACAATTTGTCACCGGAATGCAGGGCGACGATCCGAAATACCTTAAAACTGTAGCTACTGCAAAACATTACGCGGTTCATTCAGGACCTGAACCCCTGAGACATTCATTTAACGCAAAGGTCAGTGAGTCGGACCTCAGAGAAACATATCTTCCGGCATTCAGGAAGCTTATTGTGGATGCAGGCGCCTATTCGGTAATGGGAGCCTATAATATGTTCCGTGACTATCCCTGTTGTGCAAATCCGGAACTTTATGGGATTCTCCGTGACGAATGGGGTTTTAAAGGATATATAGTCTCAGATTGCTGGGCCGTTTCTGACTTCTGGAAATACCAGAATTTCTCGAAAGATGCTGCCGAATCTGCTGCAGCAGCTGTGAAGGCCGGGACCGATCTTGAATGCGGCGTCGATTACCGTCACCTGATGACAGCCGTCGAAAGAGGCCTGCTGACGGAAACTGATATTGACGTGGCAGTGAAGAGAATCTTTACAGCCCGCTTCAAACTCGGTATGTTTGATCCTGATCCTATGGTGCCTTATGCACAGATACCGTATTTTGTAAACTGTTCCGATTACAACAATTCCCTTTCAAGAGAAGCAGCCAGGAAATCAATTGTGCTTCTGAAAAATGAAAACGACATGCTTCCTCTTGATAAGAACATTAAAACAATAGCGGTTATCGGACCAAATGCCGACAACTTCGAATCGCTGATAGGTAACTACAACGGGATCCCGAAAAATCCGGTAACGGTTCTTGAAGGAATCAGGAACAAACTGAACCCTGAAACCAGGATACTATACGCAGAGGGATGCGACCTTGCTGAAGGAATTCACAATATGACAGTGGTCCCGTCCAGATATCTTCAGACACCTGACGGGCGCCAGGGCGCTTTCGGTGAGTATTACAGCAACAGGGAAATGAAGGGCGAACCTCTTTTTACAAGGGTTGACGATCAGGTAAACTTTTACTGGGAGCATTTTTCGCCACATGCCGGTATGCCCGATGACGATTTCGGTGTTAAATGGACCACCTACCTTATCCCACCCGTTTCAGGAAAGTATTCGATCGGAGGGTGGGGATCTTCCGGTTATGAGATACGCTTGGAAGATAAACGGATAATCTCGTTCAGGGATGAACATCATGCATTTGTGAGAGAATACCAGGCCGATCTGGAGGCAGGTAAGAAATACAAGGTGGAGGTTCTCTACAGGAACTATTCAGGTGATGCCGACATGAAGCTTCTGTGGTCGCCGCCCAGACCCGCAATGACTGAAGAAGCTGTCAGCCTGGCAAAAGAAGCCGATGCCGTTATCCTTGTCCTGGGACTTTCCCAGCGCCTCGAAGGCGAAGAGATGAGCATTAAAATCGACGGATTCCTCGGAGGCGACCGTACAAACCTGAACCTTCCGGCAGTGCAGGAACGACTGCTTGAGGCTCTAACAGATACAGGAAAGCCTGTGATAGTGGTGCTGATGAACGGAGGTGCACTTTCTGTAAACAAAGCTCAGGAAAAGGCTTCAGCAATAATTCTGGCAGGATATGCCGGACAGCAGGGAGGGAATGCCGTGGCTGACATGCTCTTTGGTGACTGCAATCCCGCCGGACGTCTGCCGGTTACATACTACAAATCTGTCGACCAGATTCCGGCCTTCGAAAATTACGACATGGAAGGCAAGACATACAGGTTCTTCAGGCAGGAACCACTATATCCCTTCGGATACGGACTTAGTTACACCACTTTTAGTTATTCTGACCTTATTATACCTGAAAGAACTGTGGCAGGAGAAGCTGTAAAGGTTTCAGTGACTGTTACGAACACCGGTAAGAGGGCCGGTGAAGAAGTTATCCAGCTGTACCTTACCGATGAGAAGGCCAGCACTCCCAGGCCAATCCGTCAGCTTGAAGGTTTTAAGAGGGTAAACCTGGCTCCCGGTGAAAGCAAGGTGGTGGAGTTCAGCCTTGATCCAAGGCAGTTTTCGATAATTAACAACAGGAATAAAAGGGTTATAGAACCGGGATATTTCACAATCTCAGTCGGAGGAAAGCAGCCTGGTTTAAAAGGCTACCTCGATCCCCCGTTCACACAGGTGCTAATAGGAAGAATACGACTTACCGGTAAGCAGGTCGCATTCGACAACTAGTTTATGTCAGTGAGTTTAACCACGGAGTTACACGGTTTATATTAACAATGTAGCTCCGTGTAATACCGGGGTTAAAAAATTTTCTGAAGCTCTGCTTTATTTTAATAGTTTCTCCCCCAGCCATGCATTTAGTATCTCATACTGTTCCGGGAAGGTCCAGTGCCCTGTTTCCTGGAAGATATGAAGCTCTTTCGGAGCCGTTATCACATTATAGGCTGAAAACATTGAAGTGGGTGGACAGGTAAGATCATTATATCCCCATGTGTAAAATCCCGGGGCTTTCACCCTGCGCGCAAAATTTACAACGTCGTAATACTGAAGCGTTTCAATTTCCCCCGGCTTGGGCTCGGTATTCCTGAAATAATGAGGCCATCCCCCTGCTCTTTTATTGAGATATCCGGTGTGATCGCATAAGGCCGGATAAAGCGCTGCAGCGAATTTGATCCTGCTGTCGAGGCCGGCAGTAACAATAGTCAGGGCCCCTCCCTGGCTGCCTCCGGTAACTGCAACATTGGTGCCGTCAAATTCCGGAAGTGTATAGATGAAATCTACAGCCCGTACACATCCTACATACACTCTTTTGTAATAATGTGTGTTTTTGTCATTCAGTCTTATGGCATTGTAGCCTGCCAGGGCTCCGGCATTAAGATTAGCATATACCTGGGCATCGAGGTTCACGGGGATGCCGTGAATGCCGATCTCCAGTGTGATGAATCCCATGGAGGCTAGTCTGGTATCGCCTGCATAGGGACGGATCCCTGCACCGGGAACCCTCAGTATTGCCGGGTATTTTCCTGGTTTCTTGGGTATAGCGAGCATGCCGTAAATCCTCGATCCGTACGAGTTGTTCTGGAAGCTTACGTGGTACACATTTGCGTCGCTGGTGCAGCGTTCAGGCACCAGTGTGAGAATGGGATCAAGGCTCAGTTTTCTGGCTTCGGCTATGGCATTGTCCCAGAAAGCGTCGAAGTCGGAAGGATCCTTGACGGTAGGGGTTATCTTTTCGGGGCCAAACCCTGCGGTGGCCAGACCTTCATATCTTCTTCCGTCGACTACGGCCCACACTCTTACCCTGTAGAAACCCGGGACTTTCATGGTGCCTGTGAATTCTGTCTTCCCGTTCTTCAGTACCACACCCTCTTCCTTTATGTCGGGAAGCGCTTCAGGGCCGGCTTCATAATTTATTGTCACATTCTCCATCAGGTTACCGTACTTCAGGACCTGAACAGTGAATCTGGCTTTTTCATTCACCTTGTAGGTCCAGTCGGCATGATCGGGCGATACAATGACTTTGATCAGCTGTGTCCCGCCCTGTGCTGCTGCATTTATTGTGATTGCCAGGAGCAGAGCGAACTGTGCAATTACACGGAAGACTTTATTTTTCATGATGGTTTATTTTAGATGTAATAACAAATATAGCTTTTTCAGAGATATTGTTAACGATAAAAGGTATATTGAAGAATCTGTGAGAGCTTTCTTAAAAAAGGGATTTGTCAAAAAAATAATAATACAGAGTACTTTTAGTTTCATGTCTCGAATGAATCCTTATTTTTACCGGATATTTTTGGAAAATGCCACAGGAAAACCACCTTCTGAGGAAAAGAGTCAATTTGTTCGACGGTATAATGATTGTTTCCGGTGCCATGATAGGCTCCGGTATTTTTATTGTCAGCGCCGATATAGCCCGCAACGTAGGATCGCCCGGATGGCTGATGGTTGTCTGGCTCATAACCGGAATCCTTACGGTTATAGGTGCGATCAGTTATGGAGAGCTGGCTTCAATGATGCCGCATGTGGGGGGACAGTATGTTTACCTCAAAGAGGCTTATCATCCTATTGTCGGATTTCTTTTCGGGTGGACTACCTTCCTGGTGATCCAGTGCGGATCTATCGCAGCTGTTGCAGTTGCTTTTGCCAAATTCACCGGTGTACTCGTTCCCTGGATATCCGACAGGAATATCCTGTTTATGTTGGGGCCTTTAAAGATAAACAGCACCATGGTGGTGGCCATCTCCATGATCATATTCCTTACCTGGCTCAATACCAGGGGAATAGTAACAGGCAAGACCGTCCAGAATATTTTTACATCCACAAAGGTATTATCGCTGCTTGGCGTCATCCTGATTGGATTCTTTGCCACAAAAGCCATCGGGTCCTTTGAAATAAACATGGAGGTTTTCTGGAATGCAGGTCAGGTAAGCTCCGGCGGGAAGCTTATCCCGCTTGGAGGATTTACACTTATTGCTGCAGT
>Ga0116162_10002232_pt1 | contig 12128 bp, 24 predicted proteins | sample AD_UKC105_MetaG_FD_89875 | JGI IMG/M metagenome (GOLD analysis project Ga0116162, IMG submission 89875) | Active sludge microbial communities of municipal wastewater-treating anaerobic digesters from Hong Kong - AD_UKC105_MetaG | ecosystem: Engineered > Bioreactor > Anaerobic > Digestate... | reverse complement strand
TTAAATAAATTGATTGAAGATATTGAAAAAGAGAAAACAAAGTACATAGACGCTATACTAAGTTAATTTATGAACACAACGTGAATATTGTGTTCAATTGTATTTCTTAAGTGCATAATGCCCAATAAGAATAACCAAGAATGTCTAAAATAACAATTTGTTAACAAGTTTCATGTGTTTTTTTACGTGAACTTTTTCCAAGTAGAAGACGTATGATTATAATATAGGTTAGAAGTTAAAGAGGGACACTTTGGGTCAGTTCTCTTCTCTCCCTTAGCGTCCCTTAGCTAACTGAGCTGGAGATTAATCCCGCTCATACATAGCTTGAAAATCAAGCTATACTGTAATGTATAGCAGTGATCACTGTTTTGTCAAGTCTTGGATTTAATACTTATACGGGGTATACCTATATGCCCTTTCCATTATCCTCTTTTAATCGACTGATTAGTTTGTCAATATCTCTCACGTCTATTCTTGCTGATTTTCCAAAATGAATTACTTTAAGCAATCCATTTTTTACCCACTTTCTTATCATACCCTCTGAAAGGTTTAAGTATTCTGATGCTTGACTGTATGTAAGCAATCTTGGTTGTATCGTATTTTCTTCCTTCATCATTCTTCACTATCCTTTACTACTTGACATTATAGATTACTATGCTATATTGTCACTTGTTGAGCGAAGCGCCAGATTTAGGACTCGCAATCTTCATCTGACACCTCGCTTTCCGGGAGTCCGTATTACTGACTCGCCACTTACTTTGACACAAGTTGTGCCGATTTGTTTATACACCAAACTACAAGGTAATACAATACGCAACATCTAATATATTATGCAACACAGGGTTGCATTTTTGACTATCTCTCCCCGCCGCGGGAGAAAGGAGAAAAACAATGAACACAGCTTTAGCTTTACCTATTGTTGAACAAGAGGGTGAACCCTGGTTTGACGCAAGAGGGTTGCATGGATGGTTAGATTTAAGTAAGGACTTCACTGACTGGATAAAATACCAAGTCAAACGTGGCATGCTTGAGAAAGACAGGCACTACCAAGTTTACCACAAATTTGGGGAAAACCCCAGCGGTGGGAGACCAAAAAAAGAATACCTACTCTCCGTCGAAGCCTGTAAGAAAATCGCCATGATGTCAGAAACAAAAAAAGGCAACGAAGCACGAGAGTATTTCATCGACATCGAGAAGAAATATCTCTCTGAACGCCAAACACAGGTCTCACTCCCCGGAACCTACCTCGAAGCTCTCAAAGCTCTCGTTGCACAAGTTGAACTAACCGAAAGACAAAAACCAAAAGTCGAATGTTACGACCAACTTATCGACTGTGAAGGTTACTACATGGTTGAAGAGGTTGCAAAACTTTTGGGCTACAGCAGAACCACTTTTTTCTCTCTCCTCCGCGAAAATGGTTACCTCCAACACGCCAAAGGCAAATCGTGGAATCTCCCCTACCAGAGAACAATCGAAAAGGGCTGGTTTGTCGTGAAAACTAACTACTACTACCACGGCGACACGAAATCACCTTACACCAAGACACTTGTGACGCCAAAGGGAGTTGATGAACTCACAAGATATTTTGGAAAAACATCGAAAGCGCTGGTGAACGCATGAAAACTTGCAGAGTTTGTGGCGTAGAAATAACTGAAGAGAACACCTATGTAAGAATCAGATACGACAGCAAGGGTGAGGAAAAGATTATACACAGAACCATTTGCAAATCTTGCCATATCAAGGAATCGCTGAACCGTAGGAAAACTTACAACAAAAACAAAGCTGCTAAAAGGTATATCGACTTCCTTAAGGAATCAGGCAAACCAGAAAAAGCTAGATACTTGGAATTTAAAAGTGATAATTGGTATAAAGAAGCAACCGACACTGTCCCGATGACAAAACAAGAAAAAGACGATTTGCAATGGGCAAGAACAACTGACCTTTACCATGCTTTTGATCTACCACCTTTGAGGGAGCCGATTGGAGTTATGGTATGAGCATTCAAGAGTCCAAACTAGTCAACACCATCGACAGACAACAGACATTTATTCACTGGCTTATTTCTCAGACTCAAGAGTTTGCCTGTAGACTTGATAACGATGTTCAAAAGCCGGAAGGTTGTATACTTAGGTCTACTGCACAAGCTATTCAAGAAAAAGCCTTAGAACTTGGGATACAGTTGTCTTGATTTTTAGTAGCATTTTTATTCATTCCCCCGCGCGGGGAGAAAGGAAAAAACATGTGTGATTTAATTAGCTGGATAAAAACAACAAATGGAGATATTAAATATCTCACAGATGATGAGTTCACTGTGTTAGTTGAACAAGGGAGAGACCCGTTTGACCTTATCGGACATCATGCGATTGAGGGTTACTACAAAACCAGAGGGAAACATTGCCAATTTCCAGTGAATGCTCAAAATGCAATTGAACTCCCACCACAAATCATGAGGGATTTCAAAAACGGCAAGTTCAACAAAATGATGAAAAGTGTCAGGCAAAAACTAACACTCAATAAAGATGGGATTTGGACACATGAAGGCTGGTATGAAAACGGCCAACAGGAATACAAACACAACTACAAAGATGATAACCGTCATGGACTCTATGAAGGCTGGTATGAAAACGGCCAACAAAAATACAAACACAACTACAAAGATGATAACCGTCATGGACTCTATGAATTCTGGTATGAAAACGGCCAACAAAAATACAAACACAACTACAAAGATGGCAACTGTCATGGACTCTATGAAGGCTGGTATAAAAACGGCCAACAGGAATACAAACACAACTACAAAGATGATAACCGTCATGGACTCTATGAAGGCTGGTATGAAAACGGCCAACAAAAATACAAATACAACTACAAAGATGATAACCGTCATGGACTCTATGAAGGCTGGTATGAAAACGGCCAACAGGAATACAAATACAACTACAAAGATGATAAATTGATTAAATAATATATACAATAATAAAGGAGACCAATGCCTTTAATAAAAACAAAACTAACAAGCGAACAAGCTGTTCTTCCTTGCAAAACATACCCCACAGATGCAGGGAACGATTTGACTATCTCAGAAAGCCGTGTGCTAGCCCCAAACAGAGCAACCAAACTTCACACAGGTTGCATTGTTGAAATCCCAACTGGCTACTATGGAGAGATTAAGCCTCGCTCCTCTACAATGTTTAGACACGGGATAATCGTCGTTGATGGAACAATTGACTCTTCTTACAGAGGAGAGATTATGATTTCTGTTTATAACCCAAACTCTCATGAAGTTCACCTCGAAAAAGGTTCAAAAATTGCTCAACTTGTTGTATGTCCCTGTTTACTCTGTGACTTTATACAAGTTGATGATGTTTCTGATACTGACAGAGGAGAGAATGGGTTTGGGAGTACAGGTAAGTAACCTTTTTGTTCACTTCCCCCGCGCGGGGAGAAAGGAAAAAACAATGGACACAATAATTGCAATCAGTCTAGGCTTAATTGTCGGTGCTTTCTATCATATAGCTATAGGTGTTATTCGAATAAACATTAAACTCAATGAACTCATAATAATTCTTGAAAATAAATCGTGTAAATAATTCACACCGGAATAAAACACCGGCTTGACTAGACACCGTGTCTACACTCTTAAGAAACGTTGGTAAATCCCACAAAACTATCGCTCGTTGGATTTCTCTTTTGAAGCTTCAACCAGACGTACAAAACATGCTAGATGACCCCAACGGAATCTTCACACCCAAACACGCTGGCGAAATACTAAAATTGAAAGATGTTGAAAAGCAACTTGAAGTTGCAAGGTTGATTGAAGACGAAGGATTATCTGTTGCTGAAACAAAAACCATCGTTAAAGAAGGCAAAAAGGAACATGATCTAAAAACGCCCGTGAACTACCTGTTTACGAAATCGGCTGGTAAATGGATTGTCAGATACAAAGAAGTAGCCAAAAATGCGAAAAAACTCTCACAACCTCAAATCGGAAGACTTATAAATGACCTTGAAAAACGCATTGCTGAACTTCAAAAAATCAAATCCAGTTTACAGCCATACTTCAAAGGAGCGGAACTCGAAGAAGTAGAAAACGTTAGAAAATAAAAAAAGACACCCTCGGGAAAGAGTGCCTTGATTTTTAGTAGCAAACAGATTGTACCATAAATCTGTTAAAAGTCAAGCCCTTTTCCGAAGAAAGGAACTAAAATGCTTGAGCTTAAACAGGCTTATGATACAATAGGTCTGGAAACTTTTCCAGTGCCATTCGGTCAGAAAGCCCCACCACCAAAGGGTTGGCAAACAGCCGACAATCTTTGGGATAGAGATTATGACATCTCAAATATAGCCATTAGATTAGGCAAAGTTGCTGACCTTGAATCTGACAACCAATCCGCAGAGGGGTATATATCGAATCGACTTGATGATTTAGGGATACATCGGGTGCCTGTTTTTTCCTCCCCCCGCGGTAAACACCACTTTGTCAAAATAAAAAACGCCCCAACCAACACAAACTTTTCACTCTGGAAAAGCTCAATCGGCAAGGGCGAATGTAGGATACGCAACTGTTATTCATTAATACCGCCATCGGTTGTTGACGGTCGGGATTACAGCTGGAACGAAGGCTGGTTTGAGTCTTTTAAAAACCTTCCAGAAATTGACTGGAATGATTTGAAAGATATGGTCAACGAATCGATTACAACCGAACCAGTCGACACGCTCCCGAAATATCTAAGCTTTGAGCCTAAGGATTGGATTTACGACACACTCGAAACTCTAACGACGGCGGGGAGAGGAGAAAAAATCACATCCCAAAACCGCACATGGAACTCACGCTCCGAAGCTGAATTCGCTATCGCTCTCACATTAGATATTTGTGGATTCTCTAACGAACAAATCACTTCAATATTCGACGAATACAAACCAGGTCACTATAAAGAAGCATCGAATCAAAAGTACTACCTTAACCTACTATTTGACAAGATCGCAGCATACGGAATACGACCCGAACTTGTTAATCTATACAACCAAACACCAGATAAATTCGTTTATCATCGAGTCTACAAAGCTCTTATCTCAATGTCACACCAAGTTATATCAACAAGGATTCACACCACACTTAGAATCTTAAAACAAATCACTAATAAAGATGCAAAGAATCTCATGAGCATATCAAAAGCAATCACTAAACTTGAACAAGACAATCTCATAAAAGTCGATAAAGGATTATCTTGGAACTCTGGTATAAAAGGGAAATCTAATTCTTATACTCTTCTACTGAATACCTAAAGGTATACATAAAATAATAATATATATATTTATATATTATATATAACTGTGAGTATATGTATACCAAATCGAGAGATTTTGAATAAGAGATTTTGGAGCCGTTTTTTACACTTCTCCCCGCCGAACGATAAATCATAAGGGCGCGAGGGAGAAAAGCCAAAAATGACCCCCAAAAGGGGCAAAGAAAGGAAACTAGCCATATGAAGTATATAAAAGAAATCACATTACCCGACATACTAACACAAGCTTCTAAAGAAATGAAAAACCAAAAAGAGGAACTCTATATAACAGATATTTACGATCGAGGACGTATAGATGGTATCGCTGATTGTTTTAATTGGATTGCAATATTTCTCAAAGCGATAACAACAATTGATAACCCAGAAACTTTTCTAATCAAAGCTTTGCAGGAATCTTATGGATTGGAGCTGAAAAATGTCTGACATTGTAAACCCACAAGATAGACTGAAACAATATATGAAAAATGAAGAGATGCCAACGCCTATTAACTACAACAATCCAGACTTCTTAGGTGGTGATACTCCGATTACTTCACACGATTTAAGGCAGGCATTAATCGCAGGCTACAAACAAGCCCTTGAAGATATGAGCAAAGCTTTAAGCACACCAATCGAAACACTCTATGAATATGCAAAAGTCCCATTTGGTGTAGATGATACGATAGATGCAGGATTAGTAGACACATACAACGAAATATGGCAAATCCTAACCATACCAGAGGAGGAGTGATGAAACGCTATAAGTTAATCCTGGAAAAGGATACACCGTTTGTCCCAGATTATGCAGAAGCTAACAGCGACGACTTAGAATGTTATGATTGTGAATATATGGAAACACTGGAATGGGGAGGGGCATATAATAATTATCCGATAAAGTTAAGGTGTCGCATTCTAAATGTGGAATTTGAAGGACACATAGGGCAGTTTGGAGAATCTGAAATATCCTATAATGGAGAGCATATTATGACGGGGGACAGGATAAAGATATGCCCATTCGAGTTTGTTCCGATGACGCTTCAGGAACAAATGGAATACTATTCCAGATGGCTTGAGGAGTATAGGAATGAACCATCACTTAAGGATGAATGGGATAAAATCGCAACCCTATTTGATGATAGCATACATCTCATAACAAGTTGCTCCGATATGCCCGAACTTGACTGGGACAAAATAGAAAAAGCGGGAGAAGAAAAAGAACTAAAGTCCATACCAGAGGAGGAGTAGAATGTCTGAAAACAAAACACCACAAGATAGACTGAAAGAATATAAAGGGGATATAGAAAAAACACAGAATGCTGAGTGTCAACTACTAGACATCCAAAGATACTCAGACAGGGAAATGACAATAGCAAAGATAGAAAACAGAATCAAAGGCTACAAACAAGCCCTTGAAGATGTGAGAAAACACACAAGATACCAACTGAATGTGCTTCAAACAATGAGAATAACAAGAGACGCTGATATTGAAGTGAGGATGATAGCTAAAGATATAGAGAAAATCCTAACCATACCAGAGGAGGAGATAGAATGACAACACTAGATAAACTAAAAAAAATATGGGATATTTACAAAAATATATCAGAGCTGCTTGATAAAGATGGATTAAAGATGTATATGGACGCAGACTACACGGGTGCCGACATTAGCGAAAATTATATAGAAATAGACGAGTATGCGATAGAGTTTCGCTTTAATAAAGATATTCACGTTTATATGGATTTTAGTTCAACTTCTCTTTCATTGAGAGTTTTTAGCTATCATCGAGAAGATTATAAAACATCTGCACACGAGACATTTGAAACATTAGAAGACGCTGCAGCATTTATAGATAAGGAGCTGGCAAGAGAGGAAAACCAATGAATAACACACGAGTAATGTTGGTAATTGTGAATGGATTATTGGAAGATGGAAGATTTAGTGGCTGGCATATATTATTTGAACAATCATACGAAAAAGATGATATGGATATATTAAGGCGAATTTGGACAGGAATGTTTGAAGTGCTGGCTGACACACGGCATAGCGGACACATCCTTAAACTGATTGTAGGTGATGGAGATAGACCTATATATACATGGCAAGTGGACAGAGAGGGTGTGATAGATTGAAAACCTACTCTTATAAATTCACAGTAGATGGTGAGATATGAAAAGAAATAAGAGAAAATATTCACATGAATTTACATTGTATCGCAAATTGTGTTGTTCGATTTGCCCCCTGCGACAACTGCATATAGACGGGATGTATTTTACCTGTCCATATGGTAAAGCGAAAACAAGTAAGCATGAAATGAGATGGTTTTGGGTTGCGGGATTAAGCTATAAAGAGCAAGGAAACATTGAGCCAACAAAACTTAATTCCAGACCATCTTCATGTCCAGTAGAGGAGGTAAAGGAATGACAGTATGGAGAGTTGGGGTATATTTTGAAATGGAAGGTGTGCAATACGCAAAGTATTATGCCACAGAAGAGCTGGCAGAGGAAGCGAGAGCTTTATTGGATAAGACCTTAGGGGATTATGAATACACCGTTGTTGAGGAAATCGATGTACTAATGGAGATAGATGACTAACCATATTGTCAACGCCGACAAAATGATAGACCATATTCCTAACGTCAGGTAAATGGTCAAACCGAGTTAGTTCCAAAATGGAACATACTGAAAGGGGATAAGATGAATACAGAAGAGATACTAACAGAGATTGAGCAGATAACATGCAGGGTGGTTAAAGATATAAATCATAGTAGCTATAGTACTGGATTTAATCTAGATTTCTCATTTTATGATGATAGACATATGATTAAAGTAGTGTATAGTCCATACGGGAAAAGTTGGAGAGTTACACATAAAGACCGCCCACAAGATACGGAACTCTACTATCATATGCACTCTAAAAAGGAAGTCGCAGATTTCATACATTATTATTTGCATAGGGACAAAGAGTCCCCAGAGGTGGAATAATGGATATATATGTAATTATGTGGTTGAATCGTATAGATTCAATTTATACAACCGAAGATGCTATGATTGGACAATTGAGGAATGTATCAGAGCATTTGCATTTTTGGCATAATATCCATGATTACTTGGATTTTATGGGACAATATAAGTTCTCCAAATACACCCTAGTAGGTGATACCTTTGTTGAGGATAAGGACTACCGTTAAGCATTTTTGTTCACTCCCCCCGTGCGGGGAGAGAAAGGAAAAAAAAGATGAAAAAAGTATTAGTTACATTAACGGTTATAGCTCTACTGTTGGGATGTAATACCATAACAGATGAGAGCTATCAACACGTTGTTGCAGACACATCAATAGAAAAAACGTTAACGTACGAGAGTATGCCTATACCATATATCGATATAGATACGTTGCCTATATATGAAAGATATTGGCATAATGACAACGTTAACTACGCTATGGATTATTTAATTTTGACTGAACTCAGAAAAACCAATGAGCTATTAGAAATATTGTTATTTGAAACAACAGGTGTGGAGCATAAATGAAAACAATGAGAGCTAGTAAATGGTTTAATGAAGACGCTAGAAACAAAATGTTGAATCATAAAATAGGACTAGAACAAGAGGCAAAAGCATTATGCGTATATATCTATAATGCTTCACCTAATTTTTTCTGTTTACATCCAAGAAATGGATTATGTCGACGTGTACTTGGGCAAATGTGCGATGAGTTTTTAAGCAGAGATACAATAGTTGATGAAAACGGAAAACCAGTCGCGGGGGAATAGAGAAAAATCCCCCCCATAAACGCAAAAACCCCACTCACCCAATTAAGGACGGTGGGGTTTTTCTATTTTAGATTGTTTCTTGGCTTATGGATAAACCTGTATGAGTTTATTGCCCTCTTTGACAAATACACTAATTGACGTTGTTTGTGCTGTTTGAGGAGGATTTTTTTCTGTCTCTCCCGCCGACTCCCAGGGCTTTTCTTCTTCTGGTTCTTCAGCTTTATGGACAAAAGACAACTCGTCTTCTTTTGACGAAGGAGTAGGGTTGTGATCTTGGCTTTTTTGAAAATAGGAATACCAGAGATTGATGGCACTGGCATACTCCCCTCGCTCCTGTCCAATCTTCCAATACGATTCGTCGATTGAAGAGTCAAACGTCAACATACTAATCGCGAAACTCTGTCTGAGAATATAGTCGTACAGGAAAAGTTCGGGGCCGTTTGCTTCATCGAGTACAAGACTTGCATATTTGACAGCTGTTTTTACATTCTCGATTGACGGCTCCATCACTCGAACTTTCAAAGCACCAACCTTAGGACGTTTTACTTCGTGGATATCACCACTTTGAGTGATATAGGCATCAGCTCCTACTTTAGCTGTATTGTGAATTATTACTCTGTCAATCATTACTTATTCCTTTGCATTTGCAGAAATATAAACCGTGATTGGTTTTTTTCTTTGTTTTATTTCAACGTTTTGGGACACCATTTTTTCTTCTCTCCCCGCCGAATCGGTTGCAAGTGTGATAAGTGTATACTCGCCAGTGGGAATTGAAAAAGGCCCGAATGAGAATGTCTGAGTTTTGTTGTCAACCTTGCAAGGATAGAAAACATTTCCGTCGAAACTTATAAAAATATCCTCAATTTTTGCTTGGGATTTGAACTCTCCCAAAATGACAAACGGAGTTTGAATCGAATCACCTTCGACAACATTTGATATCCAAGAACGTGGGGTCGGATCGTTTAAAACTTCACTCGAACCACCCCGACTCCCAGAACTGGGAGGAGGGGGAGCTGCAACGCAGCCTCCACCACCACCTCAACCAGCTCCGACAAACCCTGTAAAGAAAAAACTCAGAACAAGCGAACACAGGACGAGGCTAGTACTGAATGTCTGTAGGCGTTTCATTAATGGGTTCCGTTGGTTCATCTGAAAATCTTGGAGAAACAGGCTCTTCATAATTTGTGTTATCTTTGATGTATTCCCAAGCCATTTTCAAATCGTGGACAGCACTTTCAATGAGAACTTCCCACTGTTCATCTGTGTAGCTAATCCCCTGACTTTTGGCAAGTGCCTTAAGTCTTTCGATTGCTTTTTGATATTTTTCATCGCCTGTGTAGGCTTTGTAAACTTGGTCAACGAATTTTACGACCTTTTCAGCCATGTTGACACATTTATTCCAAGTCATTTCGCCCCACTTCTGTTGAATCCACTTGCCAATGATTGTTCCAATGACAGTAAGAACTCCAGACAGAAGTGTCACGATCACACCAATCACGGCGGGATTTGTGATAAACTCAACCCACGGGTTAGTTACAATTACAGTTTCCATTATTTACCCCTTTTTAGGCTTAAATTTCAATTTTTATTTCTTTTATGACTAATCTATCGTAGAGAATACAAAGTCCTCAAACTGTAGCCTTACGTGTCAAAATTATATATTTTTGTGTTGGCTCCCAGCAAACATCAAATCCATTCAATTCAGCTACATCTCGAATCGGAGAGTAACCATTTTCATTTATCAATGATTTTGGCACACCAAACCCCAAGTCCATCAAATCACTTGCCAACATCCAAGAGGATGTGATAACTTTCCCGTTTAGTCTTCCTTGACTCAAAAACGGCGATTTAGCAAGCCTTTTTGAGCTGGTATGACCGCTTGGTTTGTAATATCTCGAATATGGATAACCGATTTGAAAAAAGAATGTGTCTGATAAAAAAACCATCGGGTCAACCGCACGACCGTTGATTCTAAATTCAAAATGAAGATGAGCTTCCGTTGACGAGCCACACCACGGGCGGTCAACAGGGTTTCCACCCATCAAGGCGATTATTTGACCCTTACGAACCTTTTGACCTTTTTGAACCAATCTTTTATGCAAGTGAGAATACGTCGACTGAAGATTCCAGCCTGCGTTTTTACCGTGGTCAATAATGATCTGGTTTCCGTATCCTGAATTGAAATACCCACTAAAGCTAACAACGCCACTACCGCTAGCAAAAATAGGGGTTCCTTCATATGCTTTACCCCCCAAGTCCACGCCGTAGTGATAGCCGTGACCATTCAATTTGACTCTCCAGCTATACCGTCCATAAACATTTCCCTGACCACCCAAACAAGGGCGACCATACGGGTATTTATTCACCTCGTAAACGTGACCATTATGATGACGTGTCTTGACTTTTTTATACATTTAAAACCTCAAAATAGATATTTTATAATGATTGTTGCAACAGCCGTAATTCCAGCGATACCACCCAAAATCCAAAAAGCAAAACGCCACAAAATATCACGTGTTTCTTTTGAGATGTCTTTAAAATCCTTTTTTAAGTCCGAAATGCCAGAACTATTCTGGCACTCGGACTGCGAATGTGAACTAACCTCAAGATTGTGAATCTTGCTGTTCATCTTGCTCAGATTTTCCTGCAAAGACTTGATGTTTTCCTCAGCTTTTGTAACTCGTCCATTTGTGAGTTTCGTCTGCAGATAAACCGCATCCAATTTTTCGTCGAATTTGTCCTGCTTTTTGTCGATTTTTTCGAGGTGGCTCAAGATCATATCAAGAGCCTTTTCACTCACTATGAACCAGCTCCAATTGTTACGTTAAGGTTGCCAACCACATACCACTTATCGCCTGCTGCAACAACAGAAATTCTGTCGCCAACAGCCCCACCAAATGTTCCAGTGTCATAATCGCCGCCCGCAGCGTTGAAGCCAGAACCACTTGATTGGTCAATAACATTAGCTTGTGCTTGACCAGCAATAAAGTGATATATCGACTTAATTCCTGATGGGTCTCCAAGTGTGACAGTAACAATGCCGTCTGATTTATTGAGAATATAGGTATGTTCT
>Ga0116162_10002219_pt1 | contig 12170 bp, 11 predicted proteins | sample AD_UKC105_MetaG_FD_89875 | JGI IMG/M metagenome (GOLD analysis project Ga0116162, IMG submission 89875) | Active sludge microbial communities of municipal wastewater-treating anaerobic digesters from Hong Kong - AD_UKC105_MetaG | ecosystem: Engineered > Bioreactor > Anaerobic > Digestate... | reverse complement strand
CTGTTCGGATATTCAAATCCCAGTTGAACGGCCGCAGAAAGCGTTTGTGCAGGTATGGAATCTTATCGTTAGCAGAAAAGCCCGGTATCAAGCCACGCTCCAGAGAACGGCAGATGTCACCAAGGATGTTCTTGTTAGATACAGGGCTGATGAAATGTTGCGATTGCTTGATGATCTCGGAAGAATCACAGAGTTCGATTATTCGCTCATGCTCAGAACACTCGACCGTGTAGAAACCACCCCGGATGAAAAACTGACCTTCCTGTTCCAATCGGGCATTCGGATTACAGTTTAAGCCCTTATATAACGATGCCTCGCTACCAGTACGGTTGCGAGGCTTTTCTGTAAATGCGGCCATTTTGCGAAAGACACACTTTCCGTTTTAGGGGCATTTTAGGCACGGGAATCGATGGGCAATATCGCACTTTTGGGTGACAATATTTGCGGACACACTTTTGAATATGCGAGCGGTTGCCGCTGTGATTCTATTGTGTGAATTTTACTGTTACTGGATGCGATGAGCAAAAGCTGATGCATTTTCAGCGGCGAAATAGTGCCAAGAAACGCTGTAACGTCGGCACTTTCAGCGGTTTGCACCCCTCGTCCTATTTTGCACCCCTCCTCCATGAACACCGCGAGGGCATCGTTAATTTGTATCAACGCCTATGTTGTTACGCAAAAGACATTCACAACGGATTTCCTGACAAAAAAGATGAAGCCCAACGAAGGCGAGGTTCCACAGTTTTATGTCACGGATAGCCACGACGGTATCATCGACGCAGAAATGTTCGATATAGTACAGGCGGAGTTCGCACGGCGCAGGATGCTGGGACGGAGTTATAACTGTAAGAGCTGCTTTTCGGCAAAGCTGGTCTGTGGCGATTGCGGCAGCTTCTTCGGCTCAAAAGTCTGGCACTCCACGGACAAGTATCGCCGTGTTATATGGCAATGCAATCACAAGTTCAAAACCGGCGAGAAATGCAGTACACCGCATTTGACTGAGGATGAAATAAAAGAACGGTTTGTAGCCGCGTGGAACGGGATGCAGGACATGAGCGATGAGGTGATTGCCGAATGCCGGTCTGTGATTGAGGGGCTATTCGACAGCGACGCCATCGACGAGGAAATCGCAGCGAAGAATGCGGAAGCCGAGGTACTCATCGAAATGAACCGCAAACACATAGCGGAAAACGCATCGGCAGCGCAAAATCAGAAGGCATACAAAAAACGACAGGACGAGCTGGTGGCAAAGTACAACGCTGTGGCAAAACGGATAGACGAGCTCAAGACTGAGAAGGACACTCGAAAACACCAGCGCACGGTGCTCACAGCCTTTGTGGACACAATGGCACAGCAGCGTGGGTCGCTGACGGAATTTAGCGAGAGCCTGTGGTCGGCGGTCGTTGAGAAAGCCACGGTCTACGCTGACGGGCGGATTACCTTCACACTGATGAACGGCATCGAAATTGATTAAGCACAAGCACTGACTCCCCACACCAGCAAATGGTGTGGGGAGCTTTTTTGTGTCGCGGACTATCTCATTTGCACCAAAACCGCAGATTTGCACCAAAATGCACCAAAGCTTTGAGATTTGCACCAAAATACTGCTCGTTAACGATTTGTACGGGGAGGAGTGGTTGGAGGAGACAAAATAGGTGTTTCAAAGGCGAAAATCGTGGCATTGTGCGGTCATTGGAGAATGCGCTGTGAAACAAAAATAGCCCGAAAAGCTTGTAAATACGGCATTTCTGGGCATAAAAATATCGCAGAGAACGAATACAATCATTGTATCAATTCTCTGCGATATAGTTGGTGCCGGTAGTGGGACTCGAACCCACACGGTTTTAAAGCCAACGGATTTTGAGTCCGTCACGTCTGCCAATTCCATCATACCGGCATAAATTTTTGGATTCCCATCTTCCCGCGCTTCCGAAGCCGGAGCCCGGCGCGGAAAAAAGATCGGCGGTGAAGCGGGCGTCCTTTCGCCCGAAAACCGTCGGACGGCTTCCAATGCCCTTTATACCAATATCGGTATACGGCGCATAGTCTTATTATACATGGCCGGGCCGAAAATTCAAGAAGAAAGTTCGGACGGAAAAGGGCTTTCTCCGCCGAGCGGACGGCGAAGTCCATAAAAAACGAGGTTCCGCCGAAAAATCCCTGCCGTCCCGCATGGTGCGGCGTATGCCAAGGAAATCGTTTTCGCGGCAAATCCGGAAAGATTTTCGCCCATCCGAAGAAAGTGCCGCGGGACGCATCTTTCCGCCGGCGTCTGTCCGATGCGCCGGAGAGGCTGTCCGGAACCATTCCCCGCAGCAGAAACGTAAATTCTGCAAGCTCCGCCGAAGAATCCGTGCCGCACGGCGTTTTTTCACGCTCCGAAAAGCGGCTTTTCTTGAAATTTGCGTAGCCGCGTAGTATATATGTAATATACCCTACGGATCGCCGTCGAAGTCGACATCGAAAAGCCGCCCGTTCGGCAGATCTCCGCCCGCCGGAGCCGCTTTTTCCGGGAAAGCGCTTTTCGCTCGGAAATCCCGTCTTCGGCTCCAGATGATCCCGACGGAATCGGACGGAAAACGGCGCCGCGGCCGGGAATCCGGCAATTTTCGGTGGGAGGCGGACGGCTCTCCGGGCTTCTTCACAGGCGGATGAGACTTATTTCGACAGGAGGAGGGATTTTTATGCGGACCTGCGGCGTGCTGCTTCCGGTTTCAAGCCTGCCCTCCCCTTACGGCATCGGGACGGCCGGCGCCGCGGCGAAGGAGTTCGTCCGGTTTCTGGCAAAGAGCGGCCAGCATCTCTGGCAGATCCTGCCGCTCGGCCCCACCGGATACGGGGACAGCCCCTATCAGAACGTCTCCGCCTTTGCCGGAAATCCCTACTTCATTGATCTTGATACGCTCTGCGAAGAGGGGCTGCTGCGAAAGGAAGAGCTTGAGCATGAGGAATTCGGCCGTTTCCCGGAAAGCGTGGATTACGCCGCCCTCTATGAGCACCGTTTTGATGTGCTCAAAAAGGCGGCGGAACGCATTCCGGAGGGGGAACCGGATTTCCGTACCTTTGTGAAAAATCAGCGGAACTGGCTCCCCGAGTATGCCCTTTTTATGGCGATCAAGGAAGAGAACGACATGCGCGCCTTTTCCGAATGGCCGGAGCCGCTGCGGGCGCGGGAACCGGCCGCCCTTGCCGCCGCGCAGGAACGCCTCGCGGGGGAGATCCTTTTTTGGGAGAAGCTCCAATATCTGTTTCGCCGGCAGTGGGACGACCTGCACGCCTTCGCCAAAGAAAACGGTATCCGCATCGTCGGCGACCTGCCGATCTATGTCTCGCCGGATTCGGCCGAACTCTGGGCGCATCCGGAGCTCTTCGAGACCGATGGGAGCGGGCGCATGACGCGGGTGGCGGGCGTGCCGCCGGATGCCTTTTCCCCGACCGGGCAGCTCTGGGGCAATCCGCTGTATGAGTGGGAATATCATAGAAAAACGGGATTTGTCTGGTGGGAACGCCGGATGCGGGCCGCCGCGGAGCTTTACGACGGCATCCGCATCGATCATTTCCGCGGATTCGCCGGTTATTATTCCGTGCCGGCGCAGGACAGGACCGCGGAACACGGTGTCTGGGAGAAAGGCCCCGGCCCGGACTTTATTCGGGCCATTAAGGAGGCCCTGCCGCCGGAGTTTCTCGTCATTGCCGAGGATCTCGGGTTTCTCACGGAGGACGTCCGGGATCTGTTAAAAGAGAGCGGTTTTCCGGGCATGAAAGTAGTACAGTTCGCCTTTGATTCCCGGGAACCGAGCGCCTACCTGCCGCACAGGTTTCCGCAAAACTGCGTGGTCTATCCCGGTACGCACGACAACGACACGCTGCTGGGGTGGGAGCGCGCGCTTTCCCCGGAGGCGCTCGCCTACGCAAGGGACTATCTCGGCGTGCCGGAAGGGGAACCTCTTCGGGAGGCGGTCCTTCGCGCCTGTCTCGGTTCGGCTGCCGATATAGCGGTGATCCCGATGCAGGACTGGCTCGCCCTCGGCAGCGAAGCCCGCATCAATACGCCCTCCACCCTCGGCGGCAACTGGCGCTGGCGGTTCCTGCCCGGCATGCTGACGCCGGAACTCTCGGAAAAGATGCTTCGGCTGGCGAAGCTCTGCGGCCGGGCGTAACTGCCGGATCGAAAGGACGCGGCAGGTTTTCCCATAAAACTTTTGCATCGGAGGAAACCCACTTGGCATATGTGACCGGTCCGGCGGAAAAGTCTTGAACATGTAGCGGCCAGTCTCCGTTCCCTTGCCTTGCGTCACGCGCCGGGATAAGTGGAGATGCTTTAAATGGCAAAACTCTGCGGATGGGCGTAGCGGCGGCTAATCTCCGTTCCCGTGTCCTGTGCCGTGTGCCGGGACAAAAGGTGAACTTGGTTCCGGGCATGGCGGGAATTCAAAAAAACGCCCCGTTTTCCCTTTTTTCGGAAAACGGAGCGCGCTGATTTTAAAACAATGATCCGCGCCTTTCTGCGGCGGAGGGCGCTTTCCCAATCGGGAACGTCACACCTTCTGCGGGAAGCAGGTCTTATCCATAAACGGCTTGACGAATTTCTGCGCGACGCCGACCACTTTGCCGACCAACATGGCGGAGAGCACGGTGCCGATGTGGATGATGCCCTCATCCAATACGATCGTGTGCCAGAAGCCGGAGAATCCGCCGAGGAACAGGATACCCACCAGAATGGCCGACCCGACGATGGAGCAGTCCACCGCGACTTTTACATTATGGAACTTGAGGCGGCCGCCGGATTTCTGCGAGATGGCGAGCGCCAGCCCCTCCGAGGGCATCGGCAGTAGCTTTGCGTCGACATAAAGCGATACGCCGATTCCGATGAGCACGATGCTCACGGCGAGCATCAGCGCGCGGCCGAGGATGCTTTCGGCCGTGATCGAGCCGAAAACGATCTGCGCCACGGAGACGAACCATCCGATTGCCCAGGAGAAAATGATCTGGCAGAGATTGATCCATTTATAATCTTTCCGGAGAATCAGAATCTGCAAAACGATATAAATACAGAAGGTCAGCGGCAGACAGACAGAGAGCGGAAGATCCGGCAGGGTATCGTAGGCGAGACTGATCCGATTGAGCATCTTCGGCAGAGAACTGACCGGCGAAATACCGAACCGGGAATTGAGCGAGAGGACGATACCGGATGCGATCAAAAACAATCCGGCGAGATAGAACATGAGCCTCAAAAAGAATCTGGAACTGACAGCGGGCTTTTCCATAAACGCCGCCTCCTTCATGAATGTAATGAGGGCAGTTTAACACTTTTAAGCTTTAAAGTCAAGAAGAATCAAAAACATTTTTTTCGGGAATGGAAAAACCGCCTTTTTATGCGAAAAAATGCCGTCCAGATCGTTTTTTTCGTCGAAAGCAGAGAAAATCTCTTCACAAAATGCCGGTCGGCTCAGGCTTTTCGGACCGAAAAGTGATTTTCTTACGGGAGTCGGACGCGGATTTTGTTCGGATACAGGCTCGTTTTAAAACGATTGTTTCTTCGATTTATGCCGGCGGCGGGCGATGCCGTCCCCAGCTTTCGATGGCCGGGAAGCCGCCCGGAAGATTTTTTAAAAGGAGAGATTCCATGTACTGGTATCGGGCCCTGAGCGAAGAACTCAAAAAACAATACGGCCGGCGGGTATGGAAGCTCTCGCTGGAGGGCGGCATGACCTGCCCGAACAGGGACGGCACGCTCGGGACGCGGGGCTGCATCTTCTGTCTTGGCGGCTCCGGCGATTTTGCCGAGCCCTATACCGGCGACATCGCCGCGCAGATCGAGCGCGCGAAGGCGCAGGTCGCCGGCAAGGCGGAGAATCCGGGCTATATCGCCTATTTTCAGAGCTATACCAATACGTATGCGCCTTTGGAGAAGCTGCGCCGGATCTTCACCGAGGCCGTTGCCCATCCCGATATTCTGATTCTTTCCGTCGCAACGAGGCCGGACTGCCTGCCGGAGGAGACGGTCTCCCTGCTCGGGGAGCTCAATAAAATTAAGCCGGTTTGGGTGGAGCTCGGCCTGCAGACAATTCATCCGGCGACGGCGGTCTACATCCGCAGAGGCTATCCGCTGGAGGTCTACGACGATGCGGTACGCCGCCTCAAAGCCGCAGGCCTGACGGTCATCACGCATATGATTCTGGGTCTGCCGGGCGAGACGCCGGAGATGATGATCGAGACGGCGGCGTATATCGGACGGAGCGGCGCCGACGGCATCAAGTTCCAACTGCTGCATGTGATGCGGGGCACGGATCTCGCGGCGGATTACGAGGCCGGCCAATTTGAGGTGATGGCGCCGGAGGAGTACGTTCGCACCCTTGCCGCCTGCGTGCGGGCGATCCCGCCGGAGATGGTTGTCCATCGCCTGACCGGAGAATGCGGAGAATCGGACCTGATCGCCCCGCAGTGGTGCCTCAAAAAGCGGAACGTCCTCAACGCGATCCACTCCTACTTTGCGAAAAACAACGTCGTTCAGGGCGGCGACCGGATCAAATAAAAATCCGCCTCCCGGCGAAGGAAAACCCCTCCGTGGAAGGCGGATTTTTATAGAAAAAATTTACGCCGGCATTTTCGGGCCTGTCCGCCCTGAAATTCCGAACGGTGCGAAAAAGCGGTGATTTTCGGCGCGTCGTCGGAAGAAGCGAGCGGCGGAGGGCCTTTTCTTCTTTTAAAAAATGGGAATCTTTCTGGGAGAAAAGTCCGCGCCGGGCGTTTTAAAATTCACCGACTGAATACTCCGGATTGCGCAGAGAGGGCGTCGATTTTTTAATCCGTTCCGGAAAAAACCGAGCGGCGGAGGGGCCGATACGCATAAAAAACGAGCGCCGGAATTCCGGACGCCCGTTTTTTTTATAAAACTTATTTTGTTTCGGGATACTCGAAGCAGAGCAGGTGTTCCGCGGGAACGTCCTCCTCGACGGCCGGAAAGCGGCCGATCGGCGCATAGAAGCGGTTGTCGCCGCGGTCGTCGTTGACCTTGGAGACCTCGCCCAGCAACACGGTGCCGTACCCGGGGTCCGCCCAAAACTCGTGGTAGAGGCCGGGCGTCAGCGTGATGCTCTCTCCGGGATGCAGACAGAGAACGGTTCCGGCTTTGAGCACGCGCCGGGTGCCGTCCGTGCTCACGGCGATGTCCGTATCGGCATGGCCGCCGGCCTCGTCGGCGTTATACAACCGGATTCGCAGGTTGCCGCCGCCGCGGACGATGATGTCCTCGGTCTTTTCCCAGTGGAAGTGGTCGGGGCTGTCCTGCCCTTCTTTGGAAATCAGGATTTTTTCACAATAGGTCTTTCCGGCGGGATCGGCCTTATCGCCGTTGCGGAGCGTGAAAAGCAGGAGCCCGAGGCGATCGAAGTCGCCCTGTCCGTAGTCGGTGACATCCCAGCCGAGCATCCGGCGGCGAATCTCGTCGCATTCGGGGCCCTTTTGCGCCCAGTCCTCCGGCGTCCAGCGGGCAAACGGCGGCAGACAGAAGCCGAGGCTTTCGGTCAGCGCGAGGGCCTCGCGGATCTGAGCGTTGATTTCGGAACGCTTCATACGGCCCGCCTCCTTTTGGAATTTGGCTTTGTTCCGCCATTATCCCATACTAACATAGAATTCGATGCAAAGATACGAAAGAAACCGTACAACATGCGGGGCAGAGAAAAACCTGCGGACATGCCGGAGAAATCCCCGCCGTTTCCCGAAGGATCACGCAGAGACGGGGCCGTACCGGTTTTCGTCGGGGTCGCCGATCCGGATCATCGGGATCAGGACGATGATCCAGCCGACCAGAGGGATCAGCGCAAAGAGAAGATAGAGCCCGCTCTTGCCGACGTCGTGAAGCCGCCGAACAGAAAGGGCGATCCCCGGGATAAAGGCGGCCAGCGAGTAGAGAGAGGCGATCCAGCCGAAGATTCCGGCAATTTCGGAAAGAATGCCGAAAAGAAAGCCGATCACGATGTTGACGGCAACAACGCGCCAATAAGCGCCGCGGCTGCTCCTGCCCGTGAAATCCGTGAATTTTTGCCACATATCCATGTAGGCGAGCAGAAAGTCGTTCATAAAAACCCTCCTCAAAATAGTGAAAAATAGGACGTATCATATTCGGCATCTCCAAAAATATGAAAAAAGAGGCGCCGTTATGAAAAAAAGCAGGTGCCCGGATGTCGGATACGGCTTTTTTCGCAGATTATCGGGAGATATATTTTTTGCAGTCGCGCAGCTCGCGCAGGCTCTCGCGGACGCTGCCGTTCCAGCCCTCGACGCGCGGCGCATGCATCAGGGAGCTGAGGATGCTCTCCTCCACCACTTCGGTGACGGCGCGGAAAACCGTGTTCATCGCGGTTTCGTGCATCATGGTGACCTGTGTGAAATAGTTGTCGGTCGTGTGCGGCAGGTCGTAGGCGGTGGTGAACATCACCGAGATGTCTCCGCTCCAGTTGCCGGTGTAGGAGCCGGTACGCGCGATACCGTTCTGCGCGCGGCGGCAGGCACGGTTCAGCTGGCGGCTGCTCATCGGAAGATCCGTGGCGAGGATGATGATGATGGAGCCCTTGTCCGGCTCACCGAGCTTGTCCGCGAGTTCTCCGCCGCAGAAATCGTCGTAGACGCGCAGGTCGCACATGCTTCCGAAGTTGGTATTCACAAGGCATCCGACGGTGAAGGTCCGTCCGCCGATCGTGACGACGCGGGAAGAGGAGCCGATGCCGCTCTTGAGCTCGTAGCAGTTCATGCCGCGGCCCGCGCCGACGGCACCCTCCTCAAAATCCGGGCCGGCGCCGCGGATGGCCTCCAGCACGTTTTCCTCCGAGACCGCGAAGCCCCGGATGTTGCTCAGGTATCCGTCGAAGCACTCGAGCACCAGCGGATTCACGGTGCCGATCTCGCCGCCGATCTCCGGGTCGGTTTTCACCATATATTTGAAAAGGGCGTCCATGCAGGCGCCGACGGAGAAAGTATTGGTCAGAAGAATCGGCGTTTCAATCGTGCCCATCTCGCCGATCTGCATAAGGCCGACGCTCTTGCCGTAGCCGTTGATGACGTGGTGGCCGGCGACGACCTTGTGCTCAAACAGGTTACCGGAGCGCGGCAGGATGGCCGTGACGCCGGTGTTGTATTCGTCCGTGACGATCGTGGAATGGCCGACCAGCACACCCGGCACGTCGGTGATCAGGTTCTTCGGGCCGGGGATCCCGGATTCCCGGCTGACGGGTCTATACGCGAGTCCCATAGATTTGCCTCCATACAATCTAAAATAAATAACCGCCTTTTATTATAACGCGATTTTTTCCCGATACAAGATCCAACAAAAAACGCTCCCGGCTTTCGCGGATACCCCCGGGAACACTTCTTTGAGCCGGAGCCCGGCTTGCGGCGGCCGTCCCCGCGGGAATCATCCGCCCCGCTTTTTCTTCGGCTTTGGAAAAGGGGTCGCCCGCTCAAGGATTGCGACGACCTCGCCGGAGAGATCGGGGTCATCGATGTCGAGAAGATAGTGCTCCTTTGCGCCGGAATAGGGAAAGCCGGTCTCCGCCCCGGGCATGATTTCCGCGAGGCAGTCCAGCTTTTTTACATACACCGTATTGTCGCAGACCAGCAGGACCGGCTTGTCGTTGACGTAGACCATGTACTCGCCAAACATCTTCCGGTAGCGGATGTCCCATGGGCCTTTGATCTGGTCGCAGACGTATTCGATGAACTCGACGGAAGTCGCCATGTTTTCGCCTCCCGGACGATGGAAATTTTTACCCTTTCCATTATAACGGACGGAGGGAAAAAAGACAATCCGGGTTCCGGACGGGATGAATGTCGTTTTTGCGGATGCTTTTCCCAAAATCGGGATCGGAGGCTGTCCTTCCCGCGGGAAAAGACTCCTCCGTTCCCGCGGCGGGAGAAAAAAACTTTCGCCGCGGGCGGGTTTTTGCGGGCATTTCGGTTGTAACCGCCGCATATTGGTGTTAAAATGCAGGATGAATTTCGGCTGTTGATCGGAGGGACAGAAGATGAAGGAAACTGCCGAAAACCGGGAGGAACCCGCGGTGGAGGCCGCGTTGAAAGAATTCGCGGGCACGGCGTCCGCGGATACGGCGTCCGCACTCGCGTCATCCGCGCTTGCGGGGCTGAGGGATCATTTTGCCGGAAAGGCGGAGGGACAGGCTGCCGCCGAGCTGTTCGGCAAGTACTATGCCGAGACGGCGAAGCAGCTTGGCGCGCCGGGCGAGCTTTCACAGGAGCAGCTCTTTGCCGTGGCGGCCGTTGCGGTCTATCGGACGATATGGAGTCTCGGCCTGAGGGAGACGGAAGCCCTTGAAACCGCGCTCGCCTGCTTTTCCGGAGAGAAAACGGAGGCCGGGGAGACTTGGAGCAAATTGGACGGCCTCCTGTTCGGCGCGTGCAGAAAGATCCGCCGCGCGCTGGAGGAGGAAGTCCGGGAAAAGTACGAGGCCGCGTTTTCCGAAGAGGAGGGCGGTTTTGTCCGCAGCGTCACGGTATGCCCCTATGCGGAGGCTTTTGCCGCGCTGGGCCGGCCGGAACTCGTGAAGGTCGCCTGCGAGACCGTCCACTCCGGCTATGAAACGCTGGGCCGTCACCTGCGCTGGACGAGGGAATACGATTTCGGCGACCGGGAGGGTCTCTGCTGTTCGGATTCCTTTGAAAAAGTCGGGATGTGATCCGGAACAAAAATACGGGGTCTCCTGTTCGGGAGGCTCCGTGTTTTTTGTTTTATTGGGAAGCATCGGATTTTTCTACGGCTCCCAAGGCGATGCCGGAATCCGGGGAATCATGCCGCAGCCGAAGAAGGTCCTCTTTGCTCCCCTGCCCGAAATCGCTATCTTTTTCGGAGATGCCGGCGCGGTCTCCGCCCGAGTCCGTTCCCCGTTTCTCCTCATAAAATCGTCCGTGCCTTTCCGGAGATTGAAAGACGGTCTTTTTTCGTATCAGGAATCCTTTGCGTCCGCCTTTTCCCGGACGGCGGCCTTCGAGAATTCCGAGGCGAGCTTTTCGGGGCTGATGCTTTCCTGAAGATGGAGGTAGACCTCGTGCAGCGGCGATTTAATGTAGCAGAGCTTATCCCTGCAGTTTTCGCAGCGCAGCGCGGAGTTAGAGCCGTGCCAGAAGCGCTCCGGATGGGCCGCGTAGGTATATTCCCAGCGGATCAACACGATGCAGGCGGTGAAGAAGAGGCTCCAGCTAAAAAAGCTCTTGATGAAGAGCATCGGAGTATACATCATAAAATGGCCCCAGTCGAAGATCCGGCAGTTGACACAGCAGCGGTTTTTCATCACGAAGGTCTGAAACGGGCAGAAGACCATCATGCAGACGAGATCGGAAAGAAAATAGAAAAACGTCAGCAGTACCATCTCGGCCTCGCCGATCACATGAAGCAGGTAGAGCAGCGCGAAGATGCTGTTGAAGCAGAGCCAGATCAGCATGACGGTCCATGCCTTGACGTTCATCACCTGCACAAATCGGTGCAACTCGACAACGTCAAAGGATTCCTTCGGCACCGCATAGGTCGATTTCCGGCTCTTTTTTTCGCCCATTGTGATGAAAGTTTTCGGCAGCAGATGGAGGATCATGCCGGACATCAGGAGAATCCACAGCATCTGCGGCAAACCGAAGCCGGAGAAAAAGTCGGAGGTCACAAGGCCGGCCAACATGCTTTTATCCGTAAAATAGATGATCAGAGCGGCCAGAAAGATCATGGCCCGGCAGACGAGCCGGATCATGTAAAACACAAACATCGTGGATTTGGCGCGCCGGATTTTCCGGATCCGCTCCACCTGCCGGCCGCCGATCTCCCGGAGCCCGCGGACCTGCCGGTTTTCCCGGATCTTTTTCAGGGGGTCGATGGGTCTCATTCTGCTCGCTTCCTTTTTTTCTTCGCTGTCTGCGAAGCATTCCTTGTCCGGCGCCGTTCGCCCGCATTTTGCAGGAAGGCTTCCGGGATGCCCGACCGGAAATCTGCCGAACTTATAAGATAAAATATGATATTTTTGCGTAAATCCACAGGACTTTATGATGAAGCGCGGTATTTCCCCGGAAATTATCGGACATTAAATATGGTACTTCCGTTCCAGCCATTCCCGGGCGGATTCCGCAAATTTTCGGACGGCGGGAGAGCCGGATGCCGCTTTCGGCACGGCGAG
>Ga0116162_10002215_pt1 | contig 12189 bp, 10 predicted proteins | sample AD_UKC105_MetaG_FD_89875 | JGI IMG/M metagenome (GOLD analysis project Ga0116162, IMG submission 89875) | Active sludge microbial communities of municipal wastewater-treating anaerobic digesters from Hong Kong - AD_UKC105_MetaG | ecosystem: Engineered > Bioreactor > Anaerobic > Digestate... | reverse complement strand
TGAAATCGACGAAAAAACCGTGCTGGAAATCGGTCCCGGCACAGGCGCGCTGACGGCGGAGCTGGTCCCGCGCGCGCAAAGGCTGATTGCGGTTGAAAAGGACGGACGGCTCGCCGGTCTGCTGAAAGAACGTTTCGGCGACGCGCTTACGGTCGTCCACGCGGATTTTCTGGATGCGGACGTGCCGGCGCTGACCGGGAATACCGCTTGGCACGCCGTGGGGAACCTGCCGTATTATGCAACCACGCCGATCGTGCTCCGCCTGCTTTCGCTTCTGCCGGAATCCATGACGCTGATGGTGCAGTCCGAGGCGGCGGAGCGGTTTTACGCCGCCCCGACGGAGCGCGTCTACGGGCCGCTCGCCGTTGTGTCGCAGTGCTTTTACCGGACGAAAACCGTTCTCAATGTTCCGCGCGAATGCTTTTCACCGCAGCCGGACGTCGATTCGGTCGTGGTGCGCCTGACAAAATTAATGGAATCGGACGAAAATGCGGTCGCATTTTTGAAGTTTGTGAAACAAGCGTTTTCCATGCGCCGCAAGACGCTGTATAATAACCTAAAGAAAGATCCGCGCCTGAACGACGCGCTGGCTTCACTGGGCTTTCGTTCGGACGTCCGCGCGGAGGCCGTCCCGCCGCAGGCGCTGCTGCGCCTTTATCAAACATTAAAATAACGGAGGACGTTTTACATGTCGAAACTGACTTATTTTTATCTGCCGAACTGCCCGCACTGCAAGATTGCAAACCGCTGCATCGACGAGCTTTGCGCCGAGGACAGCCGCTATGCGGGCGTTGAGATCGAACGCATCGACGAGTCGGCGCACAAGGCGCTGGCCGCGAAATACGACTACTGGTTTGTGCCCTGCTTCTACATCGGGCAGGAAAAGCTTCATGAAGGACATGCGGAAAAATCGGACGTAAAGGCCGTTTTGGACCGCGCACTGAAAGGCTGAAGGGCCTGGGATCCAATCGTCCGAAGAGGCGCGACGGCATCTTAAAATCTCAATTTCTATCCTATGAAGGGGGCGTTCACCGTTGACACTAATCTGGATCATCGTCGGCATTCTTGCGCTTTTACTCGCCGCCGTTATTTTTGTTGCATGGGCGCTTTCGAGCATGATCGTGCACCCGAAAGTCTGGGATTATTACAAATGCGTCGACGAAGAGGTCAGCCGCGGGAACTTCACGCGGGAGTGGTTCGACGGGGAATGCAAACTGGAAGAATTTTATCTTCCGTCGCAGTATGGCTACCGCCTGCATTGCGCGTTGTGGCCGCATAAGCAGGGCGCCTGCTTTGAGGACGGGAAAGCGCGCGTCGCCGTCATCGTCCACGGATACACCTATTGCCTGATCGGCAGCCTGAAATACGCCGCCATTCTGCACGAACTGGGGTTCGACTGCGTGCTTTACGACCACCGCAACCACGGACTGTCCGACAAGGCGCCGACCACGATGGGGTATTATGAATCCAGAGACCTTTCCACCGTTTGCGACTGGGCGCGCGAGCGTTTCGGGAGCGATTGTGTGCTCGGCACGCACGGCGAGTCGATGGGCGCGGCAACGGTCATGCTGCACGCTTCGCAGTATCCCGGGCTTGCGTTCGTAATCGAAGACTGCGGGTACAGCGATTTGCGCGCGCAACTGAAGCACAACGTCAAGCAGATGTACCATCTGCCGTATTCGCCGTTCGTTCCGCTGGCAAGCCTGCTTTCCAGGCTGCGCGGCGGCGTGTACTTCCGCAACGTCGTCCCCGTGGAATCCGTCGCCAAGTGCGACACGTTGCCGATGTTGTTTATCCACGGCGAAAAGGACGATTTTGTACCCTTCCCGATGGTTCACGAGGTTTATTCGGCAAAGCCGGGGAAAAAACAGATTAAAACTTTCCCAAACGCAAAGCATGCGGAAAGCTTCACGTCGGACCCGCAGGAATACCGCGCATGCGTTTCTGCGTTTTTGCTTGACGCCGGTGTGATTCGCGCCTGAAACCCGGCGGGGTTCCCACCCGGCCGCTCGATTGGTTTTACCCGCTTGCAATGGCTCTATGACACTGATATGATGATTGTAATATGGAGGAAAAAGCTATGAAAAACCCGTTCCAAAAAGCCATGTTCATTAGCTCGATCGTATACATTTTTCTAGGGCTGCTGCTCATTCTCTGGCCGGATCAGGCGCGCCGGATCGTATGCTACCTGCTCGGCGCGGCCGCGCTGGCGTATGGCGTGTATCGCATTATCGATTATTTTGCACGCAAGCAGGATTCCGGCAGCGTGCAAGTCGGCGTGGCGCTGGGAATCGCCCTTGCCGTCATCGGTTTGTTTCTGCTGTTTAAAGCAGATGCGGTCGTTGCGGCGCTCGCCGCGATCATCGGCGTGGCGATCATCATCGACAGCATCATGCGGCTTCAGATTTCGCTCAATCTCCGCCGTTTCAGCGGCGGCGGCTGGTTACCGTTGTTCATCACCGCGCTTGTCACGCTGATCTTCGGCATCCTGCTTCTGTTCAACCCGTTCGGCGCCGTTCGGGTCGCCACCATTGTCGCGGGCGTATGCCTGGTCGTCGACGGCGCGTTCACGCTCTGGAGTTTGCTGCAGACCAAGAAAGTAAAACAGCAGCGCACCGTCGTATTGAAGTAATGTCTGACACTGCACGTAACGGACGCCGCGAGGTTCCCTCGCGGCGTCCGTTTTCTATTTTGATAGAACCGGCGGCGTCCGGCGGAACTAGATTTCATCCATGCCAAACAGGTATCCCTGTGGCCGCATGCCGCTTTCGTAAATACACGCGCAGTTACGGCCGCCATCCTTCGCGGTGTAAAGCGCTACGTCGGACCTGAAATACAGTTCGTCGAATGTTTTCCCGTCCATAGGGCAGCATGCCGCCCCGAAGCTGCAGGAAATTACGATATCGCTGCTTACACGCTGATAGATCTGCTCGCGCAGGTATGTCAGTTTTGCTAAAAGCACGTCCTTATCGGCTACATTCTGCAACAGCAGCAGAAATTCGTCGCCGCCCATCCTGGCGACAAGGTCGCCGGAGCGGACGGAAGAATGCAGCGTGTCTGCGATCCGCATCAAAACGCGGTCGCCGTACGCATGGCCGAAACGATCGTTGACCTGTTTAAAGTTGTCGACGTCCGCCATAACAAACGCGCAGACACTCCCTTCCGTCATTTTGGAGCAAATCCACTCGGCCCCTTCGATAAAAGCTTTCCGGTTCAGTACGCCCGTCAGCGGGTCGGAGCGAAGCCGGTCCTGCAGGCATTGCTCCTCCTTTTTCCTCGAGTCGATATCCTGAAACAGCAGAAACGCGCGAATATCAGGCGAATATGGGTCGGGCAGCATCTGTATGCTGACGCGCACCCAGCCGTATGAACCGTTTTCATGCCGATGCCGGTATTCCAGGTCGGGAATCTGCATATTTCCGAAATAAGCGGTCAGCAGTCTTGCGCGCGATATAAGGCTTTTCATCTTTGGCCGGTCGGCGGCATGAACCCATTCGTTTATGAAATAACCTGCAATAGCCTCCATCGTCGGGTCCGCCATGTCCGGAAGCGGCCCGGCCAGCTCGCCCCTCCTGTGTTCGAACCTGTTGCGCGTCAGGTTGAATTCCAGATACATCATCTTGTTTTGGGGCATGAAGGCATACGTTTGCGCCCATTTTTTATAGGCGAGTTCCCGTTCATACTGCTCGGAAACATTCCGCAGCAAAATGATCGCCTGCGACGGCGCGCCGTCGCGATCGAACAGAATGGAATAGCAGACGCGGTACCAGTCGTAACCGTTTTTTTGCGTTTGCAGGTTCATCTGCAGCACGATGCTTCCGGTCGGCTCCGTCCCGCTGGACATCGTCTGAAGCAGCCGCAGGAACGCGACCCGGCTGTCGCTCCTTATAAACCCGTTTTCCATGATAAGGTTCGGTAAATTCCGGATTTCGTCCCGGCCGTACTGTTCGGCGGCTTCCTCAGAAAGATATGCCGTTTCTTTAGAAATGTCATACCGAAAGACTATTTTACCGCTGTGTCGCACCGCAATCCGGAATTCCTCTTCCATGATGCGCGCCTGTTCCTCAGCTTCCTTGCGTGCGGTTATGTCCTCGAACACGCAGACGAGGATCGCTTCTTTCCAAACGACGCGCCGCATGCGGACCAACGTCCATAGCTGGCGACCGTCGCGCCCGCACTGCCGAATTTCTACGGACGCAGCCGGCGCATCGCCGGACGCAACGCGTTCGGCTTCCCGCGCGGCACATGCGGCGTCCTTCGGCGCGACGCGTACCAATATGCCGAGCAGTCCGTCTGAAGGGAACTCCGCTTCCGGCATATCGCCAAACAAATCGAAAAAAGCCCGGTTTGCAAACAACAACGAATGGTTTCCGTCCGTGCGCGCGGCACAAATCGCGCACGGCGTTTCCATCAGCAGCTTTTGGCTCAATTGTTCCGTCTGTTCGGGCGCGTTTTTTGCAATCATTTGTTAGGATTTCTCCAGCCTGATGAATTGACAAATTCGTTTTGAAAAGCGGCTGTTTTTCAGCCGCCTTATTAGAAACAATATACAAACACATCTAGTGTAGAGTATACTATAAATTGTTTCAGCTGCATAGTTTTTTTTCAAACCGAACATCGAATTTTCATATTTGAAACGCCGGTTTGTACGGCGCTTCGCCATGCCGTCGCGCTAGGGCGCGGTGGTCCCTGCTTGGGGAGCCACCGCTCCGTTCGTGTCTGCAGCATCCGGCGCCGTTCTTATTTCACCGTCAATTCCGCTTTGTTCGTCGACAAAACCGGGATAAAAATTACTTTTTGCCAAAAGTATGATACAAATTGTTCCAAATCCCTTGAAACGTCCGGCCGGTATGGCATATAATTTTTACAGCACTTCGAATCCGCAATTCAATCTAAGGAGGCTTTGCCATATGAAAATGTTTAGAACCTGCATTATCGGCGTCGGTTTTATCGGCGCGGCACACATTGAAGCGCTCCGTCGCCTGGGCAACGTGGAGATCGTCGCCATTTCGGACGTCCCCAACGCACAGGCGAAGGCGGACGCATTTTTCATTCCCAAGGGATACGACGATTACAAAGAGATGCTGGACGTCGAGAAACCGGACGTCGTGCATATTTGCACGCCGAACGCGTTCCATTACGAAATGGCGATGTACGCCATGGAGCGCGGCGTCTCCGTGATCTGCGAAAAGCCGCTGACCAAAACGCTCGACGAGGCGAAAAAGCTCGCGGACTACGCAAAGAAGCACAACATCGTTACCGGCGTCAACTTCAACTGCCGCTGGTACCCGCAGATGATGCAGGCAAAAGCCATGATTGAAAACGGCGATGTCGGCGATATCTACACCATCCACGGTTCCTACCTGCAGGACTGGCTCTATTACGATACCGACTACAGCTGGCGGCTCGAACCCGAAGTCAGCGGGGAAAGCCGCGCGTTCGCGGACATCGGCTCGCACTGGATCGACATGGTCGAATCGTCCACGGGACTCCGCGTCGTGGAGTTGCTTGCGGACTTCGAGACTTTCCACAAGATCCGCAAAAAGCCGCTCAAGCCCGTCGAAACTTATTCCGGCATGGCGCTTCGCCCGGAAGATTACGAGGAAAAGCCGATCCACACGGAAGACTACTGCACAGTCCTGTTCCACTTCAGCAACGGCGCGCGCGGCAACTGCACCATCAGCCAGGTCTTTGCCGGAAGGAAGAACCAGATGACGCTCGATATCGGCGGCAGCAAATGCGCCCTGCACTGGGACAGCGAGGACTCCAACGAACTCTGGATCGGCCATCGCGAAACCTTCAACCAGAAAGCGGCGAAAGACCCGTCCATCCTCAGCCCGCTGGCGCGCGCTTCCATCAGCTATCCCGGCGGACACGTCGAGGGTTTCCCCGATACGTTCAAACAGAATTTCAAGTCTATCTACGCCGCAATTGAAAAAGGCGACACCGGCAAGCGTATATCCGCAAGCTTCGAAGACGGCCTGCGCGAGATGGAGCTCTGCGAAGCCGTGGTCAAGAGCGCGAAAAAAGGCCGTTGGATAAAAGTCAGCGAGTAAAGGAGCGGTTATGTTCAAAATTGGGACCCTTGCCGACTGGTTCGGCGTCGGGCTGATCGAAGGCATCCGCGAATCCGAGCGGTGCGGGGCGACGGGCGTGCAGATCTACGCCGCGGGCGACCTGGACCCGCGCACGGTTTCGAGCGCGCAGGTGAAGCAGGTCCGGGACACCGCGCGCGCTTGCCGCCAGACGGTCACCGCGCTCTGCGGCGAGCTCGGCGGATACGGCCTTGAAAAAGCGGACGACAATCCGGAAAAGCTGAACTACCTCAAAAAAGTGATCGATCTCGGCCTGGAGCTCGACTGCCGCGTGGTCACGACGCATATCGGCGTTGTGCCCGCGGACAAAAGCGTCCCGCGATATGAAATCATGCGGCAGGCCTGCATGGAGATCGGCACATACGCCGCGGAACGCGGCAGCGCGGTCGCCGTCGAGACCGGGCCGGAAGCCATCGACACACTGTCCGCGTTTGTCGACGACTGCGGACCGGGGATCGCCATCAACTACGACCCGGCCAACATCGTCATGGTCACGGGCGTCGATCATGTGGAGGGCGTCCGCATCGCGGGCAAACGCATCGTGCACACGCACGCCAAGGACGGCAAGAACCTCGTTCCCGTCAACGCGGAGGAATTCTACCACGGTTTCGCCGAGGGCGGGCTCGAATGGATGCAGTCCCAGGGAGCGCTCGTCGAAACGCCGCTCGGCGAGGGCGACGTGCGCTGGGCGGAATACCTGAGCGCGCTCAGGGACGTCGGCTACGACGGATATCTGACCATCGAACGCGAGGTGAAGAACGGCGCGGAGGACATCCGTATGGCCGTCCGCTTTTTAACCGATGCGATCGCGAAACTATAACAATTTTTATTAGGAGGTTTAACGTTATGATGAAACTTGGGCTCGTCTCCGCAATCCTTCCCGACGACAGCTTCGAGCAGCTCATCGACTATGCCGCATCCGTCGGCTTTACCTGTATTGAAGTCTGTTGCTGGCCGAAGGGTAAGGCCGTCCGCCGGTACGCGGGCATTACGCATATCGACCTGAACGAAAGCGACGACAAGAAATTGCTTTATTACCGCGACTACGCGGAAAACAAGGGCGTAAAAATTTCGTCGCTCGGCTATTATCCAAACCCGCTCGACCCGGACGAGGAAGCGGCAAAGGTTGCGATAAGCCATCTTTACAAGCTGATCGACGCTTCCGCGCTCATGGGCATGAATATGGTCACCACCTTCATCGGCAAGGACAAGACGAAAACGGTCGAGGAAAACCTCGACAAGTTCGAAACGGTCTGGAAACCGATTGTGGCCTACGCCGAAAAGAAAGGCGTCCGCATCGGCATTGAAAACTGCCCGATGCTTTACACCGTAAACGAATGGCCCGGCGGAAACAACCTCGCCAGCACGCCGGTCATCTGGCGTGAAATGTTCAAGCGGATTCCGTCGGATTCCCTCGGCCTGAACTACGATCCCTCGCATCCGTATCTCATCGGCGCGGACTACATCAAACCCGTCTATGAATTCAAGGACAAGATTTTCCACGTCCACTTCAAGGACATCAAGATCGACACGGACAAGGTGAACGATTATGGCATGTTCTCGTATCCGGCGCTGTGGCACTCGCCCAAGCTGCCGGGGCTCGGCGGCGTTGATTTCGGCGCGTTCGTCTCCGCGCTCAACGATATCCGTTACGACGGCTACGCCTGCATCGAAGTCGAGGACAGGGCATTCGAAAGTTCGCCCGCGGACGTCAAGCGCGGGATCGAGCAGGCCTACCGCTTTATGAAGCAGTACATGTAGCCCGGAGATCGTCCCGCACGGTCAAAACGTTACGTTCGCAGCGTCGGCGACCGATTCCGGCGTTTCCGGTCGCCGGAACGGCCGACGCCGCCCAACGACATGCATTCAACACCAGAACGAGGTAATCAGAAAATGGAGCAGCTTTCCCACCGAGAGCGCGTGTTGCTCGCGCTCAGCCATCAGGATACCGACCGCGTCCCGATGGACCTCTGCGGCAGCACCTGCAATATGGTCGACCCGCTGTATTTCAAAGTAAAGGACATGCTCGGCATCAAGGGCGACATCCCGCCTTACCGGACCGGGCGCACGTCCAGCTATTATGACGAGCGGATTCTGGACGTCTTCGACACGGATTTTCGCCATATCGCCATCAAAAGCCCGAAGGGATATCAGATCAAGATCGCGCCGGACGGTACCTATATCGACGAGTGGGGCGTAAAGCTCCGCCTGTACGCAGGCGAGGTGCAGTGCCTCGAATCTCCGCTGGAAGACGCCGAGGACGCCGACGACATCCTCGCGCATACGCAGTGGCCGGACACCACGGACCGCAGCCGCGTCGAAGGGCTGAAAGAGCGGGTGCAGTACCTGCGCAAGCACACCGATTTCGCCGTTTCGGCAAAATTCGTGACGTCGCTCGGCTTTCTGGAGCACGGCGGCTATCTTCGCGGCTTCCAGAACTTTCTCTGCGACCTCGTCGCCGACGAGGACATGGCCAACGCCATCTGCGACCGTATCATGCAGGTCAAGATCGACCTCTATGCCATGATGCTTGAAGAAATCGACGGAGACGTCGACGTCGTCGAGCTCAGCGAGGATTTCGGCACTCAGAACGGGCTGCTGATCTCGCCCGAAACTTTCCGGAAATACATGCAGCCGCGTTATAAAAAGATCATTGCCTGCATCCGCGAGCGCGCGCCGAAGGCAAAAATCTTTTTCCACACCTGCGGCGCGGTGTTCGACCTGATTCCCGATCTTATCGACACCGGGATCGATATCCTCAATCCCCTCCAGCCGCTGGCTGCCGGCATGGATTCCCGGCACATCAAGGATACGTTCGGCGACCGGCTCTGCTTCCATGGGGCGATCGACCTGCAAAAGGCCATGCCCGGCACGATCGACGACGTGCGGCGCGAGGTCGAGACCCGCGTGGACGCGCTGTTCCGCGACGGCGGGTATATCCTCGCCCCGGCGAACCATCTCCAGGACGACACGCCGCCGGAAAACGTGCAGGAGCTCTTCCGTTATGCAAAGGAATACAGTTCCCAAAAACACTAAACGTATGAGCAAACAAAAAAGAGCCGTGCGGCTCTTTTTATTTGGCCGTCAAAAACTGCTTTTTTGACGGGAAAACCGCGTTTCGCCTCTCGTCCTCCGGACTCCCGGACGGCGAAACGCACAGAGAACACGCCCCAACGGGGCGATCCGTCGCATCGGCAAAGCCAATGCAGCCGGAACCAATCGGTTAAGGGCTGCGGCCCTTAACAGTCCCGGAGCTTTGGAGGTAAATTTACGCAAACACATCGTCCGTCACGCAAAACTCCGCCTGCGGCTGCGCGACCACAAAACTTGCGGGCACCTCGCTCGTCGGATTTTGGTTCCCGATCATCCGCAAAATCCGCTCGACAACCGGCCGTTTCTGCGGCGAATTCGCCATTACGTAGAGCTTCTTTGCTTCCAGCGCGTTGGCGATGCCGATGGTCACGCCTTGTTTCAGCGGAGGCGCGTCGCCCTCGAAGTATTTTTGCGCGACGCTTGCGGTCACGCCAGCAACGTCCGCAACGTGCGTGTGCAGCGCCGGGTCCACACCCGGTTCGTTGAGCGCGACGTGCCCGTTGACGCCGACGCCGAACACGATCACGTCGAAATTGCCGTGCTCCGCAATAAATCTCTCGGCGAGGACGCACTCGCCCTCCGGGTTTGCCATCCCGTCGAAAAGAAATACGTCCTGAAAACCGGCGCTGTCGAGAAAATGCCGCCTGAGGAAATCCGCCATCGCGCCGTCTGCGTCCATCGGCAGGCCGACCCATTCGTCCATTCCCATAAACGCCGCTTTCTCCAGCGAAAGCCGCCCGTCCGCAACGCGCGCGCGGATCGCGTCGAACACGGGAAACGAGGTCGTCCCTGCCGCAATGCAGATCAGCGCGTCCGGCTTTTGCCCCACAATCCTGCAGATGCCGTCGGCGATGTATTCGCCGACGGCACGGTCGTCCGAAAATCGAATCATATCCATCTTACTTATTTCCAGTTGTCCACGGGCCTTTTCGCGCTCGAAGCAAACGGCAGCGCGACCTTCCTGCCGTCCCTGGCGGACGCATACGCCGCATGGATGATCTCCAGCACGCGCTTGCCGTACTCGCCGTCTACGAGCGGCGTTTTGCCGCTGCGCACGCAGTCGATAAAGTGGGAAAGCTCCTGCGGATAACCCTGGTTGAACGCTTCTTCGAACACGGGGAACGTCCAGCCGGTCGTCGCGCCGGCTTTTTCGCTGGCGTAATCGTAGCCTTCAAGGCTGTACATCTGCGAGGAATTTCCCTGAAACAGATCGGAATAGCAGACGCCTTTGTCCCCGTATACCTCGATGCAGTCCTGCATGCCGCCCTGCTTGGCCCAGCTGTCCTCGCCGATGCAGAGCACCGTCCGCCCGTTATGCTCGAATTCGATCTGCGTAACGGCGTTGTCCTCCGCGTCAGTGTCGTGCATGACGCGCATGAAGTTGCCGTAGACGTTTTTCGCCGTCGCGCCTTTGAGCATCCATAAAAACCACGCAATCGCATGGCAGCCCATGTCCATCATCACGCCGCCGCCTGCTTTTTCGGATTCGTAAAACCAGCGGCTGTGCGGGCCGCTGTGCTTTTCCGCCTGCTTGAGCATATAGACGTTGCCGACCGCGCCGCTTTCCACGATATGGCGCACGCGCTCGTACTTCGGCGCAAAGCAGAGTTCTTCGGCGTACATAAGCAGCTTTCCGTTTTTTTTGCATGCCGCGATCATCTCGTCGGCTTCCGCAACCGAGAGGCAAAGCGGTTTTTCCACGATGACGTGTTTGCCCGCGTTCGCCGCCTTGACGCACGCGCCGCGATGCAGGTAATTCGGCAGGCAGACGTCGATCACATCGCAGCCGGTTTCCTTCAGCAGCGTGTCGATATCGCCATACCAGGCGGGGATTCCCTTTTCTTCGGCGAACTGCTTCGCCTTGTCGGGATGGTGCGAGTAGACGGCCACGACCTCCGCGTCCCTAACGAAGCGCGCATAGGCGGAAGCATGGATTTCTGCGATAAAGCCGCAGCCCAGAATAGCAACTTTTGTGCGTTCCATGAAATCGAACCCCTTTCTGACTGGATGAATTGAACTATCTTTGAACCGGTGTATGTGAATCGTCTGGCTGAGGGCATCTTAATTGATCCATACAAATACATCATAACAGAGAACGCCGGCCCCGGCAATCCGTTATTTTTCGGCATTTCTGCGGGAACAGTTATGATAAAACCGGTTTATTTTTATCACTTCCGGCATATCTGTTGTATAATTTCCGTTGCAGGGTTGGCTTTGTTATGTATGATACATATTGCGAGAATTTTATATTGTATCAGCGCCGCGCAGTTCCGTCAATTGGTTGCATTTTTCGTTTCAGGCCGGTACAATATGTATGAAACAAACCGCGGTGCACTTTTCTTTTCCCGTTTGAGATCTCCGGAATCGTCCTACGCCGCATCTTCTTTTCGTTCCATCATCGATATCCCGCTTTTGCCTTGTTCAACCCGCCCGTCGCACTCGCGGCGGACGAAGAAATAGCATCACGCATGTAAGGAGACTATTCACATGGAACAAATCGTTCAATCGCTTGTTGATGCAACCAAATTCGAACGACCCGCCCGCAAGGACTGGCGAATCGGCTGCATCGGCTCCGGGTTTATCATGGCGGACTGCCACCTCGTTTCCTATCGGAACGCGGGATTCAACCCGGTCGCCATCGCCTCCCGTACGCCCGCGCATGCAAAAGCCGTTGCCGAGCGCCACAAAATTCCGACCGTTTACGACACGTGGCAGGAGCTGCTCGATGACAGCTCGCTTGAAATCGTCGACATCGCCTATCCGCCGGACCGGCAGCTTGAAATCGTGCGCGAGGCATGCAAAAAGCCGAATATCCGCGGAATCCTCTGCCAGAAGCCGATCGAAATGTCGCTGGAAAACGCGCGGGAAATCGTCCGCCTCGGCGAGGAAGCGGGCAAGAAGATCGCGGTCAACTCCAACATGCGCTGCGACCAGTCCATGCGCGCGCTGAAGTACCTGCTCGACACCAGGGAGCTCGGCGAACCGGTGATCGCGACCATCG
>Ga0116162_10002214_pt1 | contig 12193 bp, 12 predicted proteins | sample AD_UKC105_MetaG_FD_89875 | JGI IMG/M metagenome (GOLD analysis project Ga0116162, IMG submission 89875) | Active sludge microbial communities of municipal wastewater-treating anaerobic digesters from Hong Kong - AD_UKC105_MetaG | ecosystem: Engineered > Bioreactor > Anaerobic > Digestate... | reverse complement strand
TATAGTATGTATCGCTGCGTTTGCCGGCGACGTATCGGCCGTCTTGGAGGACGGCATCAAAGCGCTCAACGAGTATGCTATGGGTGCCTGAGGAGGCGTTGCATTGGTACCAGTTGTGTGCCTCGCCTATCTGTGAGTAGACGGGGATGGTGGCTAGTATGCAGAGTAGAAGCAGGGGGTATCTGAATAGGGACATGGTAGTAAGGGAGATAAGGTGGTCTCAAGAAATCGTGTAGTAGTATTGTTTGTATTTATTGTTTAGTCATTCTATTGATGCGTTCGACGACGTCTTGCACTTCTTTCATGGCTTGTAGAAAGCTTTTATTATGGCCCAGTGCTTTGCGCACGATATTATCGCAGCAATACCATTGGTCGAAGCAGGGAAAGACGAGGCGTTCTTTGTTGGGGTTGTTGGTGCGGATGCATAGGGCTATCTGCGAATAGGTGTCGCGATGGCTATCATGATGGATGGGACTGTCGTAGTAGTCGGTCAAATAAAAGCAGGAGGTGATGTCTTCGACATAGACGCATTGGATGTCGAGGTTGTGATTGATAAAGGCGAGTTTGCCTCGGTTTTTGTCGATCTGGAGGGTGAAGCCGTTGTACTGGGTGTGGTAGGTTTCATCGGCATGGAAGTTGGTCAGGGTGGAAAGGGTGATGTCCATGTCTTGACGACGGAGATTACGGTAGCTGATATTGCGACGGATGTCGATCAGGTGCCATAGCGCTAATGCGGCGAAGAAGGCTACTGTAATAAGGAGGTAGCTGGGGGTGTTGACGGCATAGATGTAATAGGCTACACCTAATAGGAAAACAACAAATGGAGTACACGCTGAGTAAGAAAATTGATGTCTTTGCATAATGAGATAAATAATGTAAGGTAGAGTATAGATTAGGGCGTGGCTCTTAGGCCACATGGCGACCTTTTTCAATCAGGTCGTATATAGTATCAATGTTGTAATCACCACCGATATTCATGGTGTCGAGCAGTCCGTATTCGTTGGCGTACTCGATGCAGATGTAGCGACCGCTGTACCATGGGCTCTTTTTGTATGTGACGGACCTGATCTTGTAGAAGGAGGTGGTTACGGTGCGCCCAAATCGACGGTGGGTGATGGTGTGCTCGCTGATGATGACTCGGCGAGTCAAACACACTAGAAGGATGGTGAAACATGCCGATAAACTAAGTAGCATGGTGTACACCACATACTCTTCTTGTACGTCTGTGTACAAATAGTAGGATATAAGGCAGACCAAATAGACGAGGATGATGAGGATAACCCAATTCATATTTGGCTTGAAGTAAATAGGCATCATTTTTTTGTTTTATTAGATAAGTTGATTTGCAAATGTAGAATTAATACATGAACTGTACAAGAAATTGACTTGACAAAAACTTGACATTTTAGGAGATATGGTTCTTTTTTAGAAAATAAGCGCTAGGTATGTAACACTTGGCAACTCATTATATATTAATATATTCGTATATATACAAAATATAAACAACTAATTAATATACTTTTGTATATACAAGTTATGCTATCTTTTATTTGAGTTGATTATACAACTATTCAATAAAAATTGATGCCTATGTTGTTTTTTACATTCTATAACTATTATAAAGGGCCTATTGGAGAGAAAAGTGAAATAAATTGGGAACATAGGGTGTGAACTTGACGGATTTTGTATGGACAAAAAGTACGCATTGGGGGGGCGGATGCACTTTTTGTACGAAACATTTGTTTTATCTACGAAATTTTCGTACGTTTGTCGCATCGATCATTTCAAACAATATAAAAAGAGATCATACAATGGAAAAATTGACTGCTCAAGAGGAACAAGTGATGCTTAAGGCTTGGCAATTTGAGGACTTTACTGTCAAGGATATATGGGCAACGTATACGGAGGCGCCTGCCTACACGACGTTGGCGTCTGTGGTGAAGAATTTGGAGAAGAAGGGGTATGTGTCGAGCCGCAAGGTGGGGACTACCTTATTATATACACCGGCTATTGATCAGAAGCAATACAAACGTCAGTTTATGACGAGTGTGGTGGAGAACTATTTCAAGAATTCGTATAAGGAGATGGTGACTTTCTTTGCGAAGAATGAACAACTAAGTAAGGATGATCTGAGGGAAATTATTGACTTAATCGAGAAGGAAGATGAATGAGGTGGTTCATTATGTGCTGCAGGTCAATGTGATCTTGGCGATTTGCTATGGGGTGTATCGCTTGTGTAGTCAGGGGAGTACGCTATTCCATATACATAGGTCTATGTTGTGGGGGGTGTATCTGATGGCGATGTGCTTGCCGTTTGTGCACTGGAATCTGGGCTTGAGTGACCATACGGTGCAGGAGATGACGGCTCATTATATGACGCATCTGCATCCCAATGACTGGCCTATAGGGGGGACGCAGCAGATACCGGTATGGGGGCTGTGGATCTTGGGGGTCTATGGGCTCGGGGTATTGGTGCTGTATATCCGTTTCTTGATTCAACTAGGTACCCTACTCTATATGGGGGCTACGGCTAGTAAGGTGCAGGTGAACGGACAATGGGTCTGTGTGTTGCCCAATAATGCGTCGCCTTTTTCGTTCTTTCATTGGGTCTTTTTGGATCCGGCACGCCACACGAAGGAGGAGTTGACTTCTATCTTGCTGCATGAGCAGGCGCATGTGCGGCAACGACATTCGCTGGATATTATCTGGGCGGAATTGGTGACTATGCTCTTTTGGTTCAATCCGTTCGCTTGGTTGATCAAAAGGGAGATACGCACGAACTTGGAATTTCTGGCGGATAATGCGGTGTGCAAGCAGACGCCCAATATCAAGGTGTATCAGTATCATCTGTTGGGACTGGCTTGCGGGGGTGCGCAGAAGGGTTTGGTCAATAGGATGAATAGAACGCCGCTCAAGAAGCGGGTGTTGATGATGAACAAGCAGAAGAGTATGGGACGACGGGGACTGCGGTATCTGCTGTTTGTGCCTGTGGTGGTGGTGCTCGGTTTGTTGTCGCACTTGGATGTACTGGGACGCACGTTGTCTTCTGCTCCAAAGGATGGTGAGGTGAAATCGTCGGGGGTGCCGACAAGTTGTATGGTGATTGTAGATGGTCAGGAATATACTAAAGACATGAATGATATACCGCCATCTGATATCGAAGCGATCAGTGTGATCAAGGGGGAATCGGCTACGCGTACGTATGGTAGCAAAGGAAAAAATGGTGTGATTGTGATCACCATGAAACACTGATATATTTCTAATATTTAATTTTTAAACCCATGAAGAAGAAAATTTTGATGGCGATGCTTTGTAGTATCGCAATGGTTTGTAGTGCCTTGGCTCAAGAGGTCAAAGTCACTCAGGTGAAGAAGAATGGTTGCTGTGTCACAACGATGCAGGACAAGGGGGATGTGAAACCTTTGGTTGTGGTCAATGGTAAGATGTACACAAAGGATATCAATTCGATTGCTCCCGATCAGATCGAGTCGATCAATGTGTTGAAGGGCCAATCGGCTACGGATAAGTATGGCGCTAAGGCCAAAGATGGTGTGGTGGAAATCACCTTGAAGAAGCAGTTGGATGCCGCTAAGGGGGCTAATGGCGTGGCGGAAATCACGACAAAATAAAGGTTGTTTTAGCGCATGATATAATGAGGGGCGTCCTCCCGTAGGCATCTGAATGGGTGTGTACGGGGGGATGCTTTTTTGTATATGAAGGATTAATGCTTGTATATTTTTGTTCACTCCTTTTTTTTCGTATTTTTGTTTATCAACAATTATCTATACTTATAATCATGATACTAAACTGTGTATGTATGGCCATGAACGTGTGGAATGGTCAATGGCTGAAAGGCTTGTCGTGTAGTGGATGGGACTTGGTGGCTGTGGGCATTATCGTGCTGGTGATTCTGGCGGCTATCTGGATCGGGATCGGTCTGATTAGGGGTGCTGGTCAGCGACGGTTGGACCGTGTGATGTCGAGTAGTTTGACCACGCAGGTGTTTTTATTCTTGTCGTTCAACGCGGTCATGGTGGTCTTTGCTGTGGCGGTGGGCTATCTCCTGGGGTCGAATCCGTGGAATGTGATTACGGCTTATACGTTCGGCAATCTGGAGCATTTGCCTACATCTGGTGTCGGTGGACATCTGCTGGGCTTTATCTTGACATTTGCTGGGGTTATCTGTATGGGTGGGTTGTTGATTTCGACTTTGACCAATATCATCAGCAGGCGTGCTGAGAAGGTGATGCGTGGGGAGATTACGTACAAGCATATCAAGGATCATTATGTGGTGGTGGGCTATTCGCAGTTGACGGAGAGTATCATACACACGCTCTATAAAAAGGAGATGGCCAAAATAGAGGGGGCTGCCTATCGTGTGGGTGGCCGCAAGATGGAGGTGAGCAAGGTGCTCTTGCTGACCAACCAGAATATGGAGGAGGTGCGACGCAACTTGAGCAGTACGCTGGATAAGAAGGTGTTTGATACGATTATCTTTTATTCGGGGTTTGTGGAATCGAGGGAGCAGTTGCAGCGCTTGAATATCGATAAGGCGAAGGAGATTTATCTGTTGGGGGAATATGGTGATCCTGGAACGGATACGAAAAATATTGAGGCGTTTCATCATTTGGCCGATTTACGGGGGGACAATCCAAGGGTGAATGTGCATGTGCACTTTGAGACGATGTCGTCGTATGCGACGATGCAGAAGTTGAAGATGCCGGATAGTTATTTGACGGCTTCGTCGATGCTGGCGAATGCGTCTGGTGAGGTGAAGCATACGATTTATTTCAGACCTTTTAATTTCTATGAGTTGTGGGCGGGCAAGTTGTGGCGCTTTCAGTGGAATGAAACGAGCAAGTATCGCCCTCTGGATAATGAGGTGATTGTGGGGGATACGTATGTGCATCTGGTGATTGTGGAACTGGATGAGATGGGGACGGCGCTGTTGCTTCAGGCGTTGCGTATGTGCCATTATCCTAATTATACGGAGGTAGACCCTACTCTTGGGGAGAAGAGGACGAAGGGGATCAATCAGCATAAAACGAAGATTACGATTATTGACCCGGAACTGTACGCGATGGGTAAGCGGGCGCAGTTGGAGTCGCATTATCCGTATATCAATCTGATTGAGGATATTGAGGTGGAATTTGTGGATACGCATCTGGGGGATCCTAGGGCGCAGGAGATTATTGCGCGGGTGGCGCAGGATGTGCATGCGGTGATGACTATTGTGATCAATCATCCAGCACCCGACGAGGCGTTGTCTATGGGATTGAATCTTCCGGAGGCGGTGTACTATCAAAAGGATATGGTGGTGCGCAATGAGCGGGGGCAGACGATAGAAAATACAATCAATAATACGGTGCTGGTGCGCCAGGAACTGAAGGAGGGGCTCAGTGATATTTTGGATGAGGATGTCATCCGATTTAATCATGTGTACACGTATGGGATGGGCAATCAGGAGATTGACTTGGATTGTTTTGATGACTTGATTCCTATGTATTTCAATGCGGACTATGAGTGGAATGAGTGGGTGAAGCAGGCGGCCAATCAGCAGGAGTTGGAGGGTCGGGTGAATACGTCTATCGATAGACTTTTTGAGATTGTCGAGACGTATAAGCAGACGAAGGACAAGGCGGCTAAGGTGGCTTTTGTGGAGCATTTCACGCAGGTCAATGCGTATTGGGGAGTATTGCTGGAGAAATTGCGTTGGAGCAATCGATATACGCTCGATGTGTTTGGCAATACGATCCGTTATCTCAAGTGGGTATTTCCTGATAAGAGTTACCAGGAGATGCGCACGATGCTGATGGAGAAGAAGGATGAGCAGGCGCAGGAGGTGTCGCTTTGTATCGCGAAAATGAATAAGATGAGATGGAATGCGGAGAAGCTGGTGGCGGGGTATCGTCCTGCGCAACCTGGGGAAGTGAAGGATAATGAATTTATGATTCATCCGCTGATTATTCCTTTCTATCAGATGCTTAAGGAGAGTCCGGAGGAGTTGGATAAGGATGATCAGATTACGATCAATCTGCTCTTTATGTTGGAGATATTCGAGGAGTACAGGGAGGAGTTTGAGGAACTAAAAGATGGGGTTTGCTGATATGGATACTGGGATGTATGCGCACCATGTGGTGATTGATGAAACGGCGGTCGTGGAAGACGGAGTCGTGATCGGTGAATATACGGTGATTGGGGCGTACTGCCATTTGTCGGCTGGGTGCCGAATAGGTAGTCACTGTAAGATTCATCGCAATGTGTTTGTGGATCATGATGTGACTATTGGCAATCGGGTGAAGATTCAAAATAATAACAGTATCTATCAGGGGGTGACGCTGGAGGATGGGGTGTTTGTGGGAACGAATGTGTCGTTTACCAATGATACCTATCCGCGGGCGATTACTGCTGAGGGGGAACTGAAAACGGAGAAGGATTGGGTGCTGGAGGATACGGTGGTGCACTACGGGGCGGCCATCGGTTCGGGGGCGACGATTCTGTGTGGACTCACTATAGGTCGGGAGGCTATGGTGGGTGCTGGGGCTGTGGTGGTGACATCGGTGCCTGACAAGACGCTGGTATGTGGCAATCCGGCACGTATCATTAAGGAGATGACTTTATAAATCAAATATAGACGGCAGATGAAGAAAGATATTTTTATCAGTTATAGTAGCAAGAACAAGGATATTGTGGCTTCGTTTCTGAAGGATTTCAAGTTGAGCAATATCTCGACGTGGATAGATACGGAGAATTTATATAAGAATCCAGGAACGGATTTTACGCAGGAGATTATGAATAGTATCGACGATTCGAAGGCGGTATTGCTGATTTATACGAAGGAGTCGATGGCATCGGAGTATGTGAAGAAGGAGATTGATTATGCCTTCGAGAAGGGAAAACAGGTGTTGTGTTTTCCTTTTTTTCCTCATAATGAGGAGGTCAATTTCAATAGGCATCGCGATTTTTCGGATAAGCTCAATAGTACGCAGTGGCTGTGTACTGGCCAGCAATTGCATCATATTCCTGGATTGGGCGAGTATGTGGAGGGGGCGCAGAAGGCCAATACTTTGCAGTCGCTCATTACGGACTTGCCTGATAGGGATGAGGATAAGTTTTCCGTGGATGTGATCTTGGCACGTATAGGGATTCAGCAGGTGCTGGGAAAACCGCTGATGCCTTTCGGTACGTTTACGTCGATCGAGCCCAATCCAGATGTGTATAAGAACGAGCATCTGATTATGAAGGTGATCGATAAGGCGATGTATATTGTCCCTACTCCAGCGCAGGCGGCACGCATGCAATCGTTCTTGGACCGCAGTGCGGGATGGCGCGGGGAACTGGCAGAGATCAATGGTTCGAGGGTGATTGATACATCGGTGTTGATGGAGTCTATGCTGGCTTTTATTGAGACGCAATGTGGGATGACACGTGCGGAGGCATTGGGTATTCTGGAAGAGGCGAAGGAACTGGCCACGGAGGTGATTGCGGGGGACTTGCAACGCAATAACTTGATGTTTAACGGACCGATGGTGGGGGTCTACAATATCGCGGTGGATAGGTCGCCTAGTGAGGAGGAAAGTATCTTGTTGATGGATTTGTATCAGTCGGATTATTTTACGTTTAAATGTACTGGGGAGTTGTTTCATTTGCTCAAGAAGCGTGGGGCGAAGTTTGACATTAAACTCCAGTCGGTGACTCCTTATGCGCCTTTCTTGTGTTCGCTGGGGCTGGGTGGTTTTATCGTGGTCAAGCATGGCGAGGAGGAGTATCTGCAGTGGGTCAAACGGTCGGGCATTATTCAGGCCAAGAATATGTGGCACTTTAGTTATGACGAGACGGTGCATCTGCTGAAGGATATCAAACGCAATAAGGAGAAGGAGATTATTCGCGATGATCAGGGAGCTTTCTTTTTGGATGCCAATACGATTATTCGCAGGGCATTGCAGGAGGAGTTGCGGTTACAGAATAAGGTGTCGACCAAGTTCAACACGGGGGTGTTTGAATTGGGGTTGATCGAGTGTGATCGATTGGAGATGGAGTTGTTGTCGTTCTCTATCATTGAGACGGATGCTTCGCGGGATATTCACGAGCAGTTGAGTCCGTATACGGATAGTGCTAAGGATAGAATAGAACGGGAACAAATCGAGTATATCCCCTTTGATATGAAGGATATGACGCAGGCGCTGCATGGTAAGTTTCTCACACCAGAGTCGTACACTTTGGCGCAAAGGTTGATGGTGTTTAAGGAGGAGGAGCTGTTTTAAGGCTTATATAGGGGGATAAGGCTGTTGTGCGACAGGTCGATAGGTGCTGTATGTATCAAAAAATATCTATATCTTTACGCAGTAACCTTAAAAGAGATCTCCTATGAAGCAATTTAAAGTACAACTGAGTAGACCATTGTTATGGATCACGGTGATCGTTACGCTGGTGTTGGTTGGCGTCTTCTCTTTTCTGCTCTCGCTCGTGGTACATCCCCCATTCGGGTTGGACAATTGGATTTGGTTGATCGTTATGGGGAGCTTATTGATTATCTTGGTGCGGTTTGCGTGTATGCAGCCTGTGCTATTGGAACTCACGGAAGGACTGCACCGCGATTATGTGAAGAATCTATCGAAGGCGGTGGTGATACGCACCAATCATGGGTATTATATCGTGAGTTGTGAGCATCCTGGCGATTTGATACATGAACTGAAGAAAAGCATGCATGTGTTGTAGGCATGCGATAAGTATATAACCTTAAACAAACGAAGTATGAAAAATTTTAAAGAAACTCTGGAAACAAATGGTAAGCGAATGAATGATTTGGCAGTGGGGGCTCCTAAAATGATGAAGGCGTTTATGGAGATGCATCACTTGGGTACACAGAATGGGGCGCTATCGACTAAGCATAAGGAACTGGTGGCGCTGGGTATCGGGATACATGCACAATGCGAGGGATGTATCTTGGCGCATATCAAAGGGGCGTTGGACGCGGGTGCGACTCACGACGAAATCGTGGAAACCATTGAGGTGGCGCTCTATATGGGTGGCGGACCTTGTGTGATGTACGGTTCTTTGGCTTATGGGGCTTTACAAGAATTATCGAAATAAGAGGTATAGGGTGAGATGTTATTGATGAGATAGCATCTCACTTTTTTATATATCGCATGGGTACGTCATTGGAAATAGGTATCTTTGTGGATAATACATAAGAACATACGGGTATGAAAAGAATACAGAATTTGATTGGTACAGTTGTTTTACTGTGGTGTGGCATGGGACTATATGCGCAGCAGAGGATGTCGTGTACGCTTAGTCATGATGACAAGTATGCAATAGCATTGTCTATCGAGGATAATATACTTCGGGTAGATACTTTCCCTTCGTCTATGGGGTATGATCAGTACTTGGTGGGGGTGAAGGCGTCGTTTGATTTAGCGGATCCGGTGACGAAACAGGTGGTCTCCCCTATCCAATCGAGATGGATAGATAAGTCGTTTGCTTCGGTGGGTGAGAAAGCGGAGGTGGATCTCAATCAGCTGAAGGATGGCTTGTATGAGGTGGCGCTGTATGTGCATCGAACTGGTGGGGAGCAGTTTTGGAACTTTACCAATCCGTATGATATTGTGCTGACAGTTGATCAGCATAGGGCGTCGTTTGCGCCAGCGTATTATGGTATGGAAAATAAGGCGGTGCTGGAGCGATTCCCAACTGATGCGGATTTCTTGCAGCAATGCCTTGCGAATGAGGGGGCTATCCATACACAGTCGCCGCAGGTGCAGCAGTTGGCCAAGCATATCTTGGCGAAAGTGGCGCAAAAGGGGGACGATTCGCACCGAGCTATCGTGCAGGAGGTGATGAACTGGACGATTAAAAATATCAAGTTGGATGTGGGGAGTTATTACCGCAAGGACTTGAATGTCGATGATATGATCAGTCAACGTAGCGCTGTCAATGAGGGGGTGGCTATGTTGGTGGTTAGTGTGCTGAGGGCAGCGGGGGTGCCTGCGCTATTCATGCCGTATCATGCGTTGGCTTCTAATGCTGCGTGGTGGACTAGCGATAAGAAGGACAAGACAATCGTGCAATATATCCCTATTGTTTTTTATGGCGGGGCATGGCATCTGTATAATCCTGTATTGGAGATAACCAACCAGATGGTGGGAAAAGGCATGGATATGTCTTTGGAGTATTTCTCCAATCGGGGGCATCTATGGTATAAGGGGAAGGTGAAGTGGCTGGTGGAGAATCATATCCGTCCGTTCCGCTCATCGGATTATCCGATTGCGCCGATGGAGGCTTCTGCTGTGGAGGGGGTGGATGCTAGGAAGCATCTAATCACATCGTACTGTCGCCGATATGCCTTGTCTATCAAGATCAAGAACAACCAGGTGGCGGTGGAGCATTTCCCTTATACGCCTAGTTTCGAGTTGTGGCAGGTGGTGTGGACTTCGGGTCAGGATCTGCCGCATCTCTTTGATAATGGGTGTGTGTATGATATGCCGACTTGGGATACGAGCCTGTGGAATAGAGGCCGGTATTGCTTGACGATTATGGATAAGAATGGGGAACCGGTATTGGGCAATAAGGATATTGAGGTGAAGTGTGGCGTGCATGGTGCCGAATGGGACGTGGCACAGAATACGCTCAATAATATCAAGGTGTTGAATGAGATCAAGATGACGGATAAGGTGAAGCGGCATTTGCTGGCCAACAATGAGCTGTATCCGAAAAATAATCCGCAGGTGGTGGCGCTGGCTGGTGAGCTGACTGCGGGATTGGCGGATGACTATCAGAAGATGGAGGCGATCCATAGATGGGTGAGTACACACATCTACTATGATTGGGATGCGTTTAAACAAGATAAAAAGAGGAAGACTAGGAATTTCTTCCAATCGATGAAGTACTATCGGGCCAATAAGGTGTCGACGGTGCTCAAGTATCACCGTGCGGTGTGTAGTGGGTATACGTTCCTGAGTGTGGCTTTGCTGCGGGCGGCGGGGGTACCGGCTATCGGACTGGAATGTACTTTGCGTGATGGTACGGAGCATATCCTGGTGATGGCGTATTATGCAGATAGATGGGTGGTGATGGATCCGACATGGGATTCGACAAACAAGTATGAGTTTGGAGCGAACTTGCCTCAGAAAATCACGCCTACGCATATGATTTATTTTGATGTAACGATGCCATTTATATCGAGATCCCATACATTTACCAAGGCTTTGCTAAATATGAAAAGTTCTCCCCTATCCTATCTCAATCTAGGTATTTAAAGGGGTATCGTGAGGGGTGTGGTCGTTATGTGCGTGGTCTATTAAATGTAAATATATTATAATTAATAGAATGACCTGTTTCATTTTTTGCGGAATAGTTGCCGATGAAAATATTTTGTGTTATATTACGCCTTGACTAGTAATTTGAAACAAAAAACGCACTATGAAAACAATGGAACTTGACAATGATGCACAAGTGAAAAAGGTCAAGGGATTCGTTCAGGATTGGTTTGCGCATTACGAAGCTTTGAGTAATGAAGATTATTTCTTAGCGCACATCACTCCTGATGCTACATTTAAGTTTGTAGAAGGCGAATACTTTGGACCAGAGGGGTTTAGTACTTGGTACAAAAACATTATGCTCACGTATCGACCCAACAATGAGCATAGAATTGAAGCTATTTTTGTGGTCAAACAGGATGGGTATTACCATGTGGATGTATCCTTTAGATTTCTTGGAGAAACCAAAAATGGACAGGTGTTGACTCTGGACATGCAGGAGTATTTCAAAGTGGAAATGCAAGGAGATGGCCGCATGATGATTCATGAGAATGTGGTGTACTCGGTGTAAACCCAATGATGAGAAGCAATAGAGAGCGAATCAAAATAAGGTATTTGATTCGCTCTCTACGTGTATTATAGTTGGATGCCTTGGTAATATACGCTGGTAAACTCTAGTCCCTCACAAGGTTTTTTGAGGTATTTCTTGATCAAGTCGTACAACTTGCGGTTGGGGGTGTATTTGGTGTCGTCGTAGGCGACGGCGTAACTGGCATCGACCCACTCTATGGCATAGAGGACTCGGGCAATCAGGAGATTTTTGTCGTAGGAGCGATTGGTCTGTTTGGTGCTGGGTTCTTTATCGTGCAGGAATTGCTGCATGACAAGATAGAACATGGCTAGTTTGCGGGTATTGGAGATGTCCACTCGCTGGG
>Ga0116162_10002213_pt1 | contig 12202 bp, 12 predicted proteins | sample AD_UKC105_MetaG_FD_89875 | JGI IMG/M metagenome (GOLD analysis project Ga0116162, IMG submission 89875) | Active sludge microbial communities of municipal wastewater-treating anaerobic digesters from Hong Kong - AD_UKC105_MetaG | ecosystem: Engineered > Bioreactor > Anaerobic > Digestate... | reverse complement strand
ATATTGGGTTCGACAGGAAGTATAGGGGAACAAACTCTAGAGATCGTGGCGGCCCATCCTGACTGTTATAAGGCATGGGCGATTACGGCTAACAACCGGGTGGATCGCTTGATCGAACAAGCTAGGATATTTCGCCCTAAAGTGGTGGCTATCGCCAATGAGGCGCACTTAATCAAACTAAAGCATGCACTGGCTGATATGCCAGAGGTGGAGGTACTAGGTGGTGCGCAGGCTATTGCGGATCTTGTAACGGCTCCCGAAATCGATACGGTGGTAACGGCACTGGTGGGCTATTCGGGCTTGATTCCTACTATCAATGCGATTAAGGCGCATAAGCAGATTGCGCTGGCCAATAAAGAGACGCTGGTGGTGGCTGGCGACTTGGTGATGGCTTTGGCTGAGAGGTATCATGTGGAGATTCTTCCTGTTGATTCGGAGCATTCGGCGGTATTCCAAGCACTGCAAGGTGAGGATATGAATAGCGTTGAGAAGATTATATTGACGGCTTCGGGTGGTCCTTTTCGCACACTGTCTCTGGACGAGATGCGTCAGGTAACGCCTGCGCAGGCTCTGAATCATCCCAACTGGGATATGGGGGCGAAGATCACAATCGATTCGGCTACGATGATCAACAAAGGGTTTGAGATTATTGAGGCGAAATGGCTCTTTAATGTGTCGCCCGACAAAATAGAGGCGGTGGTGCATCCTCAAAGTATTATCCATTCGATGGTGCAGTTTAAGGATAGCAGTATCAAGGCGCAGATGGGAATGCCCGATATGCGTATGCCTATCTTATATGCGTTGGCGTATCCCAATCGTATGCCTAGTAGCTTGGAAAGATTAAATATGTGGGAGTGCCCTACTCTGACATTTGAGAAACCAGATTTGGAACGTTTCCGCAATCTGGCGCTTGCGTATCGTGCTATGGAACGTGGCGGGAATGCGGCGTGTATTATGAATGCGGCCAATGAGGTGGTGGTAGCTTCTTTCTTGGCAGGCCATATTTCGTTCTTGACGATGAGTGATATCATTGAGGAGTGCATGGAACGTGTCGATTTTGTGGCGCATCCATCGCTGGAAGATTATATGCAGACGGATGCGGCGGCTAGATGCTGGGCTACGGAATGTATAGGTCGATTGTAATAGGTATAGATAAATGAATAAGAATTTAAAATAAAAAGATAACCCCTATGGACATTATCCTGATTCGTGCATTGCAGCTGATGCTTTGCTTAACTATTCTTGTGACGCTACATGAACTGGGTCACTTCGTTTTTGCTCGATTATTTAAAGTTCGTGTTGAAAAATTCCGTTTGTTCTTCGACCCTTGGTTTGCGTTGATTCACGGTAAACCAAAAGGTAGTGATACGGACTGGGGGATCGGTTGGCTGCCTCTTGGGGGGTATGTAAAGATTGCTGGGATGATCGATGAATCGATGGATACGGAACAGATGCTTAAGCCTGCAGAGCCTTGGGAATTCCGCAGTAAGCCAGCATGGCAACGTCTATTGATTATGATTGGCGGGGTGTTGGTCAATTTCATCACGGCTTTTGTGATTTACTCGATGATTCTGTTGACATGGGGCGAAAAGTATGTGCCACTGGATCAGGTATCAATGGGGATGTCGTTCAACCAATCGGCTATATCTATCGGTTTTCACGATGGCGATGTGCTGTTACGTGCCGATGATCAGAAGTTGATCAAGTATGATAGTGAATCTCTCAGAGCTATTGTGAATGCACAAAAGGTATATGTGCTTCGTGATGGACAAGAGGTGGCTGTCAATATCCCTAAGGATTGGATGTTGACCTTGATGGAGGATAAACAGCCTTTTGCTGATTATCGCTATCCTTGTAAGGTGGACAGTGTGATGCCGGGTAGTTTGGCGGAAAGTATCGGTATGAAGAAGGGTGCTGAGGTCGTAGGATTTGGCGGACACGATGTGGCGGCTTATGCGGACTTAAGAAAACTCTTGGCGGTGGCCGACTCTACGGGTACGACTACTATTGCATTTATGCAAGATGGTGAACGCCATGAGGCGGACGTGCAATTGGCGAAGCCTTTCATGTTGGGTATCTACCGTGTGCCTGCTACGGATTATCTACCTGTAGATTCTCAACGATACAATGTGTTGAACTGCTGGGGTGCGGGTATAGACATGGGCTGGAATACGCTAAAGGGCTATGTGAGCGATTTACGTTATCTGTTTACAGAAAAGGGTGCGAAGAGTGTCGGTGGATTTGGTACGATTGCCAAGATCTTCCCTCCTACTTGGGACTGGTTCTTGTTCTGGAAGATGACGGCGTTTATCAGTATCATTCTCGGTTTTATGAATATTCTGCCTATTCCAGCATTGGACGGTGGGCATGTATTGTTCTTGCTGTATGAAATGATAACGAGACGCAAACCAAGCGATAAGTTTATGGAATGGGCTACTATGGCGGGTATCTTCCTACTCTTTGCGCTGATGATTTATGCAAACTTAAATGATATTATAAAGGCCTTCTTTTAGAGGGTGATTCAATTGATTAAACAAACAATGGCAAGAAAAAAGAAACCTCTTCCTTTACTGGAAAATATTACCATTACGGATGTGGCGGCTGAAGGTAAATCGCTGGTGCGTGTAGACGATATGGTGGTATTTGTTCCTTTTGTGGTACCAGGTGATGTGGTCGACCTACAAATAAAAAGAAAAAAGAAAAAGCACGCAGAGGCGGTTGCTGTTAAATTTCATTCGTATAGTCCAGATCGCGTGGAGCCGTTCTGTAAGCACTTTGGTGTGTGCGGAGGCTGTAAATGGCAGATGCTTCCATATGACAAGCAGATTGCGTATAAGCAACAGCAGGTGGTGGACAACTTGACTCGATTGGGCAAGGTGGAACTTCCTGAGGTCTCTCCTATTCTAGGAAGTGCGAAAACGCAATGTTATCGCAATAAACTGGAATTTACGTTCAGCAATAAGCGTTGGCTTACGGAACAGGAGATCAAGGAGAATGTACAGTATGACGTGATGGATGGTCTGGGGTTTCATATCTCAGGGGCCTTTGACAAGGTGCTGGATATTACGGAATGTCATCTTCAAGATGATATCAATAATGCGTTGCGCAATGGCATTCGTCAGTATGCACATGAACATGGTTTGTCATTTTATGATATCCGTCAACAGGTGGGATTGCTGCGCAATATTATCGTACGTACGAGTTCAACGGGTGAGTTGATGGTTATCTTGGCTTGTCAGGTGCACGAGGAGGAAGAACGTCAACAGATGATGGATCTACTGGCTTATATCGATGAGACATTCCCGCAGATTACGTCGTTGTTGTATGTGATCAACAATAAGAAGAATGATACAATCGGTGATCTTGATATTGAGACATTCAGTGGAAAGGATCATATGTTTGAAGAAATGGAGGGACTTCGCTTCAAAATCGGACCAAAGTCGTTCTATCAAACAAACTCGGAACAGGCATATGAGTTGTATAAGGTGGCGCGTAATTTCGCTGGACTTACGGGTCAGGAATTGGTGTATGACTTGTACACTGGAACGGGTACCATTGCCAATTTTGTGGCACGCCAATGCCGCGAGGTGATCGGTATAGAGTATGTGCCTGAGGCTATTGAGGACGCTAAGGTAAATGCAGAACTCAATAAATTGGACAATACAAAGTTCTACGCTGGGGATATGAAGGATATGCTGACAACGGAATTTATTGCCGAACATGGTCGTCCTGATGTCATTATTACGGATCCTCCACGAGCTGGTATGCATCAAGATGTGATTGATGTGTTGCGCTTTGCAGCCCCTACTCGCATTGTGTATGTGAGTTGCAATCCAGCTACGCAAGCACGCGACTTACAATTGCTTGATGATATGTATCGCGTGGCCAAAGTGCAGCCGGTGGATATGTTCCCACATACACATCATGTAGAAAATGTGGTCTTGCTTGAGAAACGTCCTGAGCCGTTGGTTAAGGAGGTGGTGGAAGAAGCAGCTACTGAAGAAGAAAAAGAAGATTAGTCGTAGACTGATAATATAGGGTGTGCTCTCATGGTGAATGGGGGCACACTTTTTTTGCATTACAACGAATTTTATTTACTATTATTCACGTATTAAGGACAGATGGATTTGTCAAGATTTAGTCTATTCGATTCATTTGAAATTATTCTTGAAAAAAAGGGCGCTTCCTTTTGCTGAAATGCCAATAAGTTACTACATTTGCGCTGTTTGTAAACTCGACTTTGCAAATTAAAATGATTATGGCAGAAAATATTTCACATTCGGGGGTCATCAAATCTATTGATGGAGCCCATATTATAGTGCGTATACTACAGACTACTGGGTGTGCGTCTTGCAGTGCTAAAGGCATGTGCAATAGTGCAGAAAGCAAAGAACACGAAATAGATATTATAGATCACTCTGGCCAATGGCATGTGGGCGATCGTGTACAAATTATTGGGAGTACGCAATTGGGGCTAAAAGCGGTGCTTTTAGCTTTTATCATGCCTTTTGTGGTGTTGGTGGGCGTGCTCTTTTTGTGCATCGCTGGACTTCATATGACGGAAGTAAGAGGTTCTGGATGGGCACTGGGTGCTACGGCGGTATATTATCTGATATTATCGCGATTTAAGCTGATGCTTAAAAAAGAGTTTGCCTTTCATATTGAAGCTGAATAGCGGAATAAGACAAACGTTGCTGTGAAAAACAATAATAAATTGACCTATAAATTAACTGATTGATTCTTATGAGTGGAATTATGATTGCGGTGATCGCTATTGCTGCCATTGGTCTGATAGCTGCGGCTATCTTATACGTGGCTAGTAAGCGTTTTGCTGTGTATGAAGATCCGCGTATTGCGGAAATCAACGAGGTGTTACCTCAAGCCAATTGTGGTGGTTGTGGTTATCCTGGATGTAGCGGGTTTGCTGCTGCATGTGCGGGAGCCGAAAGTCTTGATGGTTTGTATTGTCCAGTGGGTGGCCAACCGGTCATGACCGATGTGGCTAGTATCATGGGATTTGAAGCGCAAGAAGCAACTCCTAAGGTGGCTGTCGTGCGATGCCAGGGGTCTTGTGACCACCGTCCTCGCACTTCGCAATACGATGGGATGATGACTTGTGCCATTGCTGCGGTAACCTATGGTGGTGAAACGGATTGTAGTTATGGATGTCTTGGATGTGGTGACTGTGTATCGGCATGTACATTTGATGCGATTCATATGAACCCTGAAACAGGTTTGCCTGAAGTCGATGCGGATAAATGTACGGCTTGTGGTGCTTGTGTAGAGGCTTGTCCAAAGAACATCATCGAGTTGCGCAATAAGGGCAAGAATAATCGTCGAGTGTATGTGTCTTGTGTCAATCAAGATAAAGGAGCTAAAACACGTAAAGCATGTGATATCGGTTGTATCGGTTGCGGTAAATGTGTCAAGGAATGTCCATTCGGTGCTATCACGCTTGTCAATAATGTGGCGTATATCGATTATGAAAAATGTAAATTGTGTCGCAAATGTGTAGCTGTATGCCCTACCCATGCGATTGTGGAAGTGAACTTCCCAGCTCGCAAGCCTAAGGTGGCAGTGGTAACTAAGGCTGAAACACCTGCTGCAACAGAAGCGCCTAAGGCTCCTGTGGCTCCTAAGACTGTAGAAGCTCCGGAAGCGCCCAAAGCAACGGAAGCGCCAGAGACACCAGAATCTAATGCTTAACCATCCTAAATAGTATATGAAGACATTTAATATAGGTGGAATTCACCCCGAAGAAAATAAATTCTCGGCTCATCAGCAGATTACGACTGCTGCGCTTCCATCAGAAGCTGTCGTGATGCTTGGCCAGCATATCGGTGCTCCGGCTAAGCCTATCGTACAACGTGGTGATGAAGTAAAAGTGGGACAAAAAATTGCAGAACCTGCCGGGTTTGTCTCTGCAGCAATTCACGCGCCAGTAAGTGGTAAAGTGACTAAAATTGATGCTGTACAAGATGCAAGTGGATATGACAAACCTTGTATCATCATCAAGGTAGAAGGTGATGAGTGGCTAGAAGATATCGATCGTAGCGAAGAATTGGTTAAGGAAACAAGCCTTACTAGTGAGGAAATTATCGAGTGTGTCAAAGATAAGGGTATCGTGGGACTCGGTGGTGCTTGTTTTCCAACACATATCAAATTAATGCCTCCTCCTGGAGAAAAAGCAGAATGCTTGATTATCAATGCGGTGGAGTGTGAACCGTATCTTACTGCCGACCATCAATTGATGCTGGAACATGCGGAAGAGATTCTAGTAGGTGTCAATCTGCTGATGAAGGCGGTGAAGGTCAACAAGGGTTTTATCGGTATTGAAAATAATAAGCCTGATGCTATCGAGTTGATGACCAAGGTGGCTGCAAGCTATCCTGGTGTGACGGTGGTACCTCTAAAGGTGCAATATCCTCAGGGAGGTGAAAAGCAGCTAATCGATGCTGTACTTGGTAAACAAGTGGGTAGCGGTAAATTGCCTATCACAACTGGTGCGGTGGTACAGAATGTAGCTACGGCTTATGCGGTGTATCAAGCGGTGATGAAAAATAAACCGTTGATCGAACGTGTTGTATCGGTTACTGGTAAGTCGGTGGCTATCCCTTCAAATATTATGGCGCGTTTCGGTACGCCGATGTCGCAACTGGTGGATATGGCAGGTGGCCTTCCAAAAGATGCTGGCAAGGTAATCGCTGGGGGCCCTATGATGGGTAAAGCAATTTCATCACTTGAAATTGCTACTGTGAAAGGTTCATCGGGTATCTTGATCATGACTGAGAAGGAAACTAGACGTGGCGAAATGCAGGATTGTATTCGTTGTGGAAAGTGTGTCGATGCTTGTCCTATGGGATTGGAACCATATCTGCTAACGGCAGTGGGTATGAATCAAGACTGGGAACGTGCTGAAAAGGAAAATGCTATGGACTGTATCGAATGTGGTTCATGTGCGTTTGTTTGTCCAGCCAATCGCCCATTGACGGACTACTGTCGTTTGAATAAGATGAAAGTTGGCGGTTTGATCCGTGCACGTCAAGCAGCTGCTCGTGAGGCAGAGAATAAGAAATAAGAACCTAAACATTATTACCATAACAACAATGAGTAAGAAATTAGTTGTATCGCTCTCTCCTCACGTACATAGTGGAGACAGTATTGCGAAAAATATGTATGGTGTCCTGATTGCATTGGCACCAGCAACGATCCTATCGGTAGTCTTCTTTGGCTTCGATGCGTTGCGCGTATTGCTGACCTCTGTAGTGGCTTGTGTGCTTACAGAGTTTGTGATTAATAAATGGCTGATGAAGCGCAGTCGATTGACTATCACGGATGGTAGTGCTATCTTGACTGGTTTGCTTCTGGCTTTTAATGTGCCATCAAATCTTCCAGCTTGGATCATTATTATCGGTGCGATCTTTACGATCGGTGTCGGTAAGATGTCTTTCGGGGGATTGGGTAATAACGTGTTTAACCCAGCGATTATGGGCCGTGTGTTCCTATTGCTTTCTTTCCCTGTACAGATGACTACTTGGCCAGTGGAAATGGGTATCGATGGGCAAACTGCTGCAACGCCATTGAGCTTGATGAAGGAGGCGATCTCTTCGGGAGCTGGTTTGGATAAATTGCCTTCTACTTTTGAACTTTTCGTGGGTTCATTCCACAATCTTGGTGCGGGATCACTTGGTGAGGTATCTGCCCTAGCCCTTCTTGTAGGTTTGGCGTTTATGTTATGGCGTAAGATTATCACATGGCATATCCCTGTGAGCATCTTGGCTACTGTGCTTGTGTTTACTGGACTTTTATATCTAGGCAATCCTGATCATTATGCATCTCCATTGGTACAGTTGAGTTCTGGTGGTTTGATGCTAGGTGCTATCTTTATGGCGACTGACTATGTGACATCTCCAATGTCGAAACAAGGTATGCTTCTATATGGTGTGGGTATCGGTCTGTTGACTGTAGTGATCCGTAACTGGGGGGCGTATCCAGAAGGTATGTCGTTTGCGATATTAATTATGAATGCATTTGTTCCACTTATCAATACGTACATCAAACCTCGTCGATTTGGTGTAGTAGCTAAGGCTAAGTAAGAGAGGAATCTTAAAAAGTAGAATAACATGAAGAAATTAGAATCATCTCTTAAGAATATGCTACTGGTACTGACTTTAGTTTGTGCCGTGGCCACTGCCATTCTGGCTTATGTCAATAATTTGACCACTGCGCCTATTGCTGAATCGGCAGCGAAAACATTGAATGAAGCAATCAAGGAAGTAGCTCCTGAATTTGATAATAACCCATCTACTGAAGCACAAAACGTAACTACTCCTGCTGGGGAGTTTGTGGTGTATCCTGCTACTAAAGGTGGTGTATCTGTAGGGGCGGCTGTAAAGAGTAAAACAAATGGATTTGGTGGAGATTTGGAAATCCTTGTAGGATTTACTACTGACGGTACTATTAATGGGTACTCGATCCTAAAAACCAATGAAACTCCTGGACTAGGATCGAAAGCTGGTTTTTGGTTTAAGCCTGCTGTTGCTGCCAAACCGACTCTGATTGAAAAGATTTTTGGATTTACTGTGGCTTCTGCACCACGTAAAAGTGATATCACAGGCAAGAATCCAGAGAAAAATAATCTAACCGTACACAAAGATGGTGGTGAAATCGATGAAATCACTGCGTCAACGATTACTTCACGTGCTTTCCTTTTGGCAGTGAGAAATGCGTATACGGCTTTTAAGAAAAACCAGAAATAATACGAAGTATGAAAAATAATTTCCAAATTCTAATCAACGGAATCGTTAAGGAGAACCCTACTTTTGTACTTCTTCTTGGTATGTGTCCAACGTTGGGGACGACTTCTTCGGCTATCAACGGGGCTGGTATGGGACTAGCGACTTTATTTGTGCTTGTCTGTAGTAATGTGGTAATATCAAGCATCAAAAGTATTATCCCTGATATGGTGCGTATCCCTGCTTTTATCGTTGTAATTGCATCTTTTGTGACTTTGCTTCAGATGGTGATGCAGGCGTATCTTCCTGGATTGTATGCATCGCTTGGATTGTTTATTCCATTGATCGTGGTAAACTGTATCGTACTGGGTCGTGCGGAAGCTTTTGCTGCTAAACATAAGGTGGTGCCTTCATTCTTTGATGGACTAGGTATGGGACTTGGTTTCACGATTGCTTTGACTATTCTTGGGGCTACTCGTGAGTTCTTAGGAACTGGTAAGATCTTTGATTTTGCTATCATGCCTAGCAATTATGGTATGCTTCTATTTGTGCTTGCACCTGGTGCGTTTATCGTGTTGGGATACCTTATTGCACTTGTGAATCGTCTAACTCCTAAAGGATAAAATATAAAAACGAATTGATATGGAATATCTAATAATATTTATCGGTGCGATATTTGTCAATAATATCGTGTTGTCACAGTTCTTGGGTATCTGCCCTTTCTTGGGAGTCTCGAAGAAGATTGAAACGGCGATTGGAATGAGTATGGCTGTTGCCTTTGTATTGACGATCGCTACCATTGTCACTTGGTTGTTGCAACACTTGGTGTTGGATCCAAATAATCTACAATACCTTCAAACAATTACGTTTATTCTTGTAATTGCTTCTTTGGTGCAATTGGTGGAAATTATCTTGAAGAAGGTATCTCCTGCATTGTACCAAGCACTTGGGGTGTTTCTTCCTTTGATCACAACAAACTGTGCTATCCTTGGGGTAGCTATCTTGGTGATCCAAAAAGATTATGCCCTACTCGAAGGAGTTGTTTTTGCTTTTAGTACTGCCCTTGGTTTTGGTTTGGCTTTAATCCTTTTTGCTGGTCTTCGTGAGCAGTTGGAATTCAGTGACCTACCTAAGTCTATGAAGGGTACACCTATCGCACTAATCGTGGCAGGTATGTTGGCTATGGCATTTATGGGATTCTCTGGGATTACACAATCTATGGAGAAAGCCAACAAGGCTAAAGAGGAAAAAGTCAAGGTGATTGACGAACAAGCTAAAATACAAGCGGAAGTGACAACAACTGCTACTTATGTATTTAAAGCGTAAATTATAAGCTGTCGGTAGACAGTGACAACTCCCTGACCAGTACAATGGTCAGGGAGTTTTTTTGTATAGAATCAAAATATGTCGTATCTTTGAAGCTGTTATATAGATGTAGGGAATGTCCTAGCATCTTCCTATACATTTATTTTATACCGATATTAAGATGACATCATTTGAATCATTACTAATCAATAGACGCTCATGCCGTCGATATACGGAGGAACAACTGACGCAAGAAGAAGTGGTTACTCTTTTGCAAGCGGGCTTATTGGCTCCTACTAGTAAGAATAGCCAGTCTTGGCAATTTCTGGCTGTGGATGATAAAGAAAAGCTGGCCAAGATTGCGAAGTGCAAGGAAAAAGGGGCAAGCTTTGTCGATCGCGCCCCATTGGCCATTGTCGTACTAGCCGATCCTTTGTCCAGCGATGTGTGGATAGAGGATGCGAGTGTAGCAGCCAGTTATATTCAACTGCAGGCTGCGGCCTTAGGGTTGGGCAGTTGCTGGGTACAGGTGCGTGAGCGTTTCGCTGGACCAGGTATGACGGCTGGAGAATACCTTCATGAGGTGTTGAATATTCCATTGCAATTGCAAGTAGCGTGTATCATTACTGTGGGACATGCGGCCAAAGAGTATCCTGCTCATGATATGACCAAATTGCCTTGGGAGAAAATTGCCCTCAACGAATATCCTGCGATTGATCCTAGTGAAGCTGTACTACAAGACGAAACGGAAGGAGAGGAAACGACACCAGGCATTGATCCTACTGTCAGCGAATCTCTTGATCCTGCATTGTGGGAATCAACAGCACTAGAAGTCAAATCTTCGGGTGAAGTGATTGATAATAAAATAAATCTAGATGGTACTTCACTGGATCAACTAGGGAATCCTGAATAAAATGGAAGTGTCTATGGCGACTGTAGCAAAAGATGTACGTGTGGTGCTCTTAGGCGCTGGCAATATGGCGACCAATCTGGGTTGTGCTTTTCGAGAAGCACACTGCGCTGTTGTGCAGGTGTATAGCCGTACGATGGCATCGGCTTCGTGTCTGGCTGAGCAACTAGATTGTGATGCAACGGATAGTCTAGACAGCTTAAATAAAGATGCCGACGTGTATATCGTCGCACTGACTGATAATGCTTTGTTGGAACTAGGTCCTACGCTTCCATCGCTTGTGCCCGACAAATTGTGGGTACACACGGCTGGGACAGTGAATATGAGTGTTTTTGGCAATACAACAGCACGTATTGGGGTGTTCTATCCAATGCAATCGGTCAGTAAGGCGCAAGTGATCTCTTTGCAGGATGCACCTATATTTGTAGAGGCGGCACAAGCACAAGATGAAGCCATGCTATATACTTTGGCACAAGCAATCACTTGTCATGCGTATAAGGCCAATAGTGAGCAGCGCCAAGCAATGCATCTTGCGGCTGTCTTTATCAATAATTTCAGTAACCAGATGTATGTTTGTGCAGAGGAAATACTCAGGAAGTTTGACTTACCTTTTGAGGTGATGTTACCATTGGTGGACAATACGGCGGCCAAGGTACATGATTTATCTCCTGTAGATGCGCAAACGGGGCCTGCAAAGCGTTTGGATTACGATGTGATACAAAAGCAGCATGCCATGTTGAAGGATTTTCCGCATTATCAAGAAATATACAAATTGGTGACAGAGGCGATTATCGCTTCTCAAACTACACATAATAAACAATAAGTTTACACTATATACCTATGTCAAGTATTAATTACCCTTTAGAGAAAATCAAGGCACTGGCCTTCGATATAGACGGCGTGTTGAGTGCCGAAACCATTACCCTGCATCCATCTGGGGAACCGCTACGTACGGCCAATATTAAGGATGGATATGCTTTACAATTGGCGGTGAAACAAGGTATTCATGTAGCGATTATCACTGGTGGAAATACGGAGGCTGTGCGCACTCGGTACTCTAAATTGGGGGTAAGCGAACTGTATATGGGTTCTGCTGTCAAAATTCTTGATTACCGTAAATGGCGTGATAGCTTGGGACTGCAAGACAACGAGATTCTATATATGGGCGATGATATTCCTGATATTGAGGTTCTTCAAACAGTTGGTTTACCATGTTGCCCCGCAGATGCTGTGCCTGAAGTCAAGGCAGTAT
>Ga0116162_10002212_pt1 | contig 12203 bp, 10 predicted proteins | sample AD_UKC105_MetaG_FD_89875 | JGI IMG/M metagenome (GOLD analysis project Ga0116162, IMG submission 89875) | Active sludge microbial communities of municipal wastewater-treating anaerobic digesters from Hong Kong - AD_UKC105_MetaG | ecosystem: Engineered > Bioreactor > Anaerobic > Digestate... | reverse complement strand
GGCCTCAACACCTTCTCGTGCGTAGATCACGATGGGCAAGCGGCTGTTATAGCGGATGAGGTAGGGTTCGCCCCCCAGCGGGACGAAGCGTCTCTCTTTTGGCGCGTTCGGATCGATTGCCACCAGCGTACCCGCCATGGGCCCAAGTTTGGAGACAATGTACCGAGTAAAGCCCCATACCTTGATCGTTTCTGCCTTGATCTTGCCGCCAAAGAAGTACCTGTTGCCCTTGTCGACCTCAACCGTCTTGCCCACGATCAGTTCCATTTTGAATCCAGCTTCTTCCTTCTGCTGCGGCAACTGCAAGACATGGCGAACAATGCCCGCCTCGGCCGGCGGAAATGCTTTCATGTTGCCCGCTGCTTGCAAGGGTAGTATCGCAGTAAACATCGCGAGGGCGGTGATCAGAAAAATCTTCATCATCTCTTCTCCTTTTGCCGAACGTTGCTAATCAGCCGCACGGCTTTTTGCGTCGGTTGTATTAGCCTTGTTAGGCTTTCTTCTTGCTATGGGTCTTCTTGGTGGTACCACTCTTTCTTATTGGTCTGGGAGTGTCATCGGATAGGCGCTCCAATTCAAATGCCAGCCGCATTTTCAGGAAGAAGTCGCCGGCATCACCCCGGCCTTCATACTCTCTCCCTCTGAATGCAGTGTGGATGGGCACCAAACCTGAGTGCTTTGAGGCGCTCTGCCACGCGTCGACAATACCGTGAGCATGGTTCTCATCGTCTATGACATGATAGGCTAAGCTGCTCTTCCTCAGCGCCGCTGGTGTACCCAAGGGAAGCCCCAACTGATTAAGAGATAAGACTTTTTTCTTAATCTTCCTGCTTGGGATAAGATCGATCAGGTGTGCGATGCTTCGAACCCCGTATCGAAAGCGCGTAGCAGCGATCATTCGCAACAAAGCTATCGGAACCATCTCTAAGTCGCTCCCGAACCTTTTTTTTAGGAGCTGGCATCCGATGGCAACTTTGTCGGCGCGTCGGTCAATACCCTTCGCCGGCTCGAAGAATGGTGGTATACTGATAACCGCGCCATTAATCCGAGAGAAGAGATCAACAGCCTTGGACGTCATGCCCTGCGGGAGGGGGACATCTGTTGCCATGCTCTTCGCATGTGTAAGGGTCTCTTCAAGGGCTGGATTGCTGCCAGCGAGGACAACGACGGTCTTGCCTAACTTTAGATCTCGTTCGCCTAAACTGAGCGAGCCATCCCATAGAAGAGGAAGCAGAAGTCCGTAGTTCTCAACTGATGAGTCGAACTCATCAAAAAATAGCAACGGCAACTCGTCCTCGACCTTGGCGTTTCTTGCTTCATCCAGTGGTCGCATAAGATCATCTGGTGAACTCATGCTCGCCATGTTGAAAGTGATTGCAGTAACATCGCGTGAACTGAGGTTTTTCGCCACACAGTCGATGAAGTGAGATTTACCAGCCCCGGGAGAGGCGAACATCAAGAAATTCAATGGGCGAGTTTGAGTCAGATCGTCTGCGTATGCCTTGATCCTCGTCAGCATATGTTGAACATCTGCGATGTGCTTTTCATCCAACGTGCAGTAACCCGAAAGTGTATCGTTCGAGAGGGCACAACTATACGCGAATAGGAATCTATCATTAGGGGATAGTTTGCTCGGTGGGGATTCAAGAGCAAGCTTCATAATTTTCTCGCGTGCACTGGCGCGAGCCTTCTTCGCATCCTTCTCACCTACGACTTTTTTCAGAGCCTCTGCTCCCTTAAAAGCATCTTCGGTTATGCTCACATTCATGGTAAGTGAGCGACCATCGTCACTTTTCTTAGTGTTCTTTGACAGCATAGTAGAGGCCTTCTTCGAGACTGGCTTCTTTTTTGTAGTCTGTGACGGCTTGGTTGTACCTGTCGCTTTAGCCATACTTCCTCCTATTGCCTAACATTAAATAGACAGTTTTCTGTATAAAAACAAAACACAGTTAGCAGAACTGTATAAGACCCCTCGAAAACATATTAAGGGTGCAATCGTAAGCAATTGTCATACAAATATATATAAAGAGAACCTCAATTTACGAGGGGGTGTTATACAGAAACTGTATAACACCCCCTCATACACATTATAAAACATCCACCGGGCTTCGAACTCCCTGGAGGCCTTGATTTAAAGCATGTGTATAAGTCATCGTAGTTTTTATGTCTTTATGACCGAGTAGTTCTTAAATCGTCAACCGCATATCATACCCGTCTTCACAAACGAAAAAACCCCGTCTCTGTATGTGAAACGGGGTATCTTTGTCAGATCATAGGTCCTCTTTCTATGGTAAAAGAAGCTAATCCGGTTATACTGCATGTCTGAATGAACGTAACGCTTGGATACTACTCCTGTTATCATAATTGTCAAGGGTAAAATATCTCTACATACTGCACCCGTGATACCTGTTTCAAAATGATAAATTTATGATACACTCATTCCAGGGAGGAAAGAGCAATGGATAAAATAAAGGTTGACAGTGGCGCGGCATTCTTTTACCCGATGCCGGTGGTATTGGTTGGTTCCGTTGTTGGGGGAAAAGTAAACGTCATGCCCGTAGGCTGGATTTCACGGGTGAATTACGAACCACCCTTATTCATGGTAGCCCTGGGGCCCCATCACACCAACAAGGGAATCGAGAAAAACAAGGAATTCAGTATCAATGTTCCCGACGTCTCGCTGATCGAACAGACCGATTACTGCGGCCTGGTTTCGGGAAGTACAACCGATAAATCAGAAGTGTTTGATATCTTCTACGGCGCGTTGGGCAAGGCCCCTCTGATCAGAGAATGCCCGATCTGTATGTCGTGTACCCTCTACGATACCATCAAGTTGCCCTTCGATATCCTCTATATCGGAGAGGTGAAGGAGGTGTTCACGGAAGAAAGGTACATGACGGATAAAAAGTTGGACATAACAAAGATCAATCCCTTCACATTAACGATGCCAGACAATCATTACTGGTCTCTGGGTGACAATCTCGGCAAGGCATGGAACATCGGCAATAATTATAAGAAAAAATGATAGTTATGGAATAGATAGCCGATCGTACAATGCGGCTGTACTGGTGGTGGTCTGCGGCGTTATAAAGGTAACGGTATGAATATGATGCATATGATCGGGAAAACTCCGATACACCCGCTTTTATTTTATTCCGGAAAAATTTCAGGATATATCGTCTGGGTACTGCTGCTGATAGCATTGGTTTCAACACATGATATCAGCAACATGACAACGCAAAGATGGGTTGCCGTCATCATCCTTTGTATCGGCCTGATCTTTTCCATTGTAAGCCTTATAAACCTGGGGAAGTCGACACGATTGGGAGTTCCGACGGAAGATACCGTGCTGAAAACAGGCGGCCTGTATCAAATCAGCCGGAATCCCATGTATCTGGGATTTAACCTGCTGTCACTTTCGGGAATAGTGTTTATCGATAATATCGTTGTCTTCATTATGGGAATCTACAGCATGGTCGTGTACCACCTGATAATCGTGGGGGAAGAAAAATTTCTTGAAAGCCGCTTCTCGGAACAATATCTGAAATACAAGAAACGGGTGAGAAGATACCTGTAAATTAAGCGGACACCAAAGGAGCGATCAATGGCTGAAAGGGTATGCCCCGTATGGGTCGGATATCTTCTTGCCAATCCGATCAGAAGGTTATTTCAGAATCCCGACAAGGTACTCAGCCCGTATATCGAAGACGGCATGACCGTCCTCGATATAGGATGCGCCATGGGATTCTTCAGCCTGCCCGCAGCCCGGATGGCGGGCCGGAGCGGGAAGGTCATCTGCATCGATATGCAGGAGAAGATGATTGCATCACTCAGGAAACGCGCCCTTAAGGCCGGTGTCTCCGACAGGATCGAAACCCGGATATGCAATCAGAATTCTCTCGAAATCGACGATCTGACGGAAAAGGTTGATTTCGCCTTTGCTATAGCCGTCGTGCACGAAATTCCGGATGCCCCCGGCTTTTTCTCAGAGATATACGGGGCATTAAAACCCGGAGCCATATTCCTGGTTATCGAACCCAAGGGACACATCACGGCGGAAGAATTCGAAACGACCGTCTCTATCGCCGAAGAATCAAATTTTTATGTAATTGACAGAGAACAGACCCGCGCCAGTCGTATTGCCGTATTGAAAAAGTGAATCGGATTTCCCCTAATCGAAAGGAGTAAAAAGATTTACCTTACTTGCCCGCACCTCTCACACCTAAGGAGAGGTATGCAGGCAAGTATTGAAAAACTTCATAGCGAATAACCGCTTCCCCTACACATTACAAGCGAAGTCCAATCGGTGTTTAACCCGCCTGGAGCACCCTGCCGATCGTCATGATTTCTGCTTCTTTTGTTCCTTCAAAGAGCTCGAGTACCTTTGCGTCTCGGTACCATTTCTGGACAGCATATTCATCTATGTACCCATAACCGCCATGAAGCTCGACGGCATAATTAGCACAGAAAACGGCGGTCTCGCCTCCAAAATATTTTGCCATTGCTGCGAGAGTGTAATCGGGACGACCCTGATCCATCAACCACGCGGCCTTATAAGTCATTCCCCTGAGCGCTTCAATCCGGATAGCCATCTCGGTGAGTTTCATCTGGGTGAGCTGGTAGGAACCGAGTGGTGCCCCGAAAACTGTCCGTTCCTTAACATACTTGATACTTTCCGCTAAACATGCTTCGGAGAGTCCAAGAGCCTGCCCCGCGACCATGATCCGTGTCGTGTCAAAGAAATGCATAAGCTGGTAAAAGCCCTTTCCCTCTTCCTCCCCGATCAGATTGGATTGAGGTACCCTGACATCCTCAAAGGCTATCTCCGCCGTATCGGTTGTTCGAATTCCCATCTTTCCGTGAATCTTGGTTCGGGTTATCCCTTCCGCATCTGCGGGAACAAGGATTATGCTGTATCTTTTGTGCTTTTTTTCCTCCGGATTCGTGATGCAAGCCGTCAGCAAGAAATCGCAAACCGTTCCGTTGGTGATAAACATCTTGTTGCCATTGATTACATAATCATTCCCGTCCTTGACGGCTCGCGTACCATAGTTGGCTACATCCGTACCGGCATTGGGTTCTGTGAAGGCACCGGCGCTGATTTGCTCGCCTGAACAGACAGGGGGTAAATAGGTCTTTTTCTGTTCCTCTGTTCCATTCTGAAAGATAATTTCACAGCCGAAAGATGACAAGAGACTAATGCAGATCCCCATATCTACCTTGCAGTACTCTTCGGTGATGAGGGTATTACCCAATATACCGACACCCGCACCGCCATATTCTTCCGGTATCCATGCGCCGACAAGACCATTTTCAGCCGCCTTTTTTTGGAGTTCCGGTGTATATTTTTCCTCCTTGTCACATTCATGAACGTAGGGGGTAAATTCCGTCTTGGCAAACTTAGCCGTCATGTCTTTCAACATCTTATGTTCATCAGATAATTCAAAATCCATATTTCTTCCTCCAATTCATGTTGCATTTTTGATTTTCTATTTTAGTCAATTGAGGCTCTTGAAAATGTTATGAACAAATCTCCTACTCGACCCATATGATACAGCCGGCTCCCTGCGTTAATCCGCCACAGATGGCACAGGCTGCGTATCCGCCGCCGTTTTCCTTCAGATTATAGGCCGCTGTCATCATCAATCGCGATCCACTTGCCGTGTTGGGATGACCAATGGCAATGGCGCTCCCGTTTACGTTCAATATCTTCTTTAAGGCCTTGTATTTCGCATCATCACTATCCAATATCGGTTGGGTTGACGCTTCTTTCACCATCTCAGTATAGTCGGAGGACATGAATCGGCTACTGGAAAGCAGTTTGGTCGAGACGAGCGGAACACAGGCAAATGCCTCGTTTATCTCTATGAATTTCATATCATCGATAGACATATTCACCGTATCAAGACATTTCTTGATCGCAAAGCCCGGCGCTACCGGCATGATCCTCGGCTGAAGGGCTATCGATGACATGGTAAGGATCGTATAGAGGATATCCAGGCCCAACGCTTCCGCCTTTTCTCTCTTCATCAGTATCTGTGCGGTTGCACCGTCATTCATCCCGGGGGAATTACCGGCCGTACAGGTCGGATTGCCAAACACCGGTTTCAACTTGGCAAGACCTTCTATGCTGATGTCGTTCCGGTACTGCTCGTCGATATCGAGTTCTTTCTGTGAAATAATGTTTCCCTTTTTGTCTTTCTTAACCAACTCAAAGGGGATCATCTCGTTCTTAAAGAATCCGCGCTCCCACGCCTTGCCATAGTTCTTATGACTGGCAAAGGCAAACTCGTCCTGCTCTTCCCGCGAAACATTATACTCAATGGCGACATTACCGGAATCAACGGCAACCGGTGCATGGTCCTTATATCCCAGGGGAATGATAGGATCTTCGATGAGGAATGAGGTATGGCGCTTTCCTTCCCATCGTATTCCCCTCAGCAGGAACGGAATGGTGCTGAAACTGGTGGAGCCACCGGCCATCACAATCTGGGCTTCTCCCAATTGAATACTTCTGCCGCCATATTTGACGGCATCCATTGCCGAAATACAGGCCTGATCGAAGGCTACCGATGGTCTCTCGGGGGGAATCCCTGCCTTGATCATGGTCTGACGGGCTACTACCGGAGTATACGGATCTTTCGTGTTTGTCGTATCGCCGTTACCCCACCACACTTCATCGATCAACTCAGGATTGAGGTCGATCCTTTTCATACAATTCGCCATCGCAACGGCACCCAGATCATAAATATCAATATCCCGCAATGATCCACCAAAACGACCAAAAGGAGTCCTTACTGCGCTTACGCAAACCAGATCATCCTTACTCTTTTCAAATTTCATGGTATTATCCTTTCGTTTTACATTTTATACTGCATATTAAAAAAGCCCTTGACTAGAACAACACATGGAAATGTGTTAAAATCTAGTCATATCAATGCGTAACAGGTATGTAAAAACTCAAACATTTCGAAGGCAAAATTCAGAGAAATAGTGAAGTATGTTGCCTTCGATTTGGATACCGGGACAATCGCTCTTTTAACAACGTTCAATAGAAATACAGTGAAACAGTGTTTAGGCCGAAATCGTTCCCGCTTGTGCCAGGAAGGCGCTTCAGGCCATTATCAGAGGCAGAGCAGAACCGGATAGTGCAATACATTTAGATGGTTATATGGGTCACAATGGTCTGGTTGACTTGGGATATAAAACACCTTATCGTGTTCACCATGGAAACAACGAATTTACCAGAGGAAAGGTTCACATCGATACTATTGAAATCTTCTGGTCATTTGCACAAAGAAGGCTGATGAAGTTCCATGGTGTTCCTTAATCAACCTTGTACCTGCACCTCAAAGAATTGAGTCCGGTTCAATAACCGTAACACCGATATCTATAAACTGTTGTTAAAGAACTGCAAAAATAAACCGCTGTTCTAGTCAAGAGCCTAAAAAAATCATTGTGCTACCCATCCGCCATCGACGCTCAGTATCACCCCGGTTGTATAACTGGCACCGGGAGATGCCAAAAAGAGTGTCGCCGCCTTCAGTTCGTCTTCTTCACCGAAACGCCGCATGGGGATAAAATTCAATAACTGCTCTTCGCCGCTTGTCAGGGTCCCCTGTGTCATCTTTGTAGGAAACCATCCCGGGGCGATGGCATTGACCGTAATATTGTAGCGAGCCCATTTTACCGCCAGATCTTTCGTCAATCCGGCAACAGCCGCCTTGCTGGTCTGATAGGCAACCGCATCCATAACTTCGGCAGGTGCACCGACAAAGGCCGCCAGCGATGCCAGGTTGATGATCCTCCCGTACTGCTGTTTCGACATGATCTGGCCCGCTCGCTGACACATGCGCCACGTACCGTTGACATTGGTGTTGATCACCTTCTGCCAACTTTCAAAGGGAAATTCCAGTGAGGGTGCTCCCCAAGTGGCACCGGAGTTGTTCACCAGGATATCGACCCGCTTGAACTCTCTCATAACCTGCTCGTACAGGGCATCTATTTCATCATACCGGGAAACATCACATCGAGCGGGCAGTACCCTGACTCCCAGTTCTTTTTCCATGGTTTCGGCTACGTCTCTGCACCGATCAAGTTTCCTCGCCGCCAGTACCAGATCGGCTCCTGCCTCTCCCAGCGCATATGCCATTTGAGAACCGATACCGGCGGCTCCTCCCGTGACAACAGCAACCTGGCCTCTTAAATCAAATAATTCTTTAATATGTCGCATGGAGTATTCCCAATAGTTTCATACTGCTAATATTCATAGAATCCGCGTCCGGTTTTCTGACCCAGCAGGCCGGCCAATACCCGTTTCTTCAACAGGGGGTGCGGCTTATACCGGTCGCCAAAGTCACGTTCCATTGTTTCCAGTCCGTGCATCGCAATATCGGCTCCCGCGAGGTCCAGTAAGCGACACGGCCCCATCGGATGCCCTAAGCATAGGGTGCATGCCTTGTCGATATCTTCCGGATCGTTCCCTTCCTGAATCAATCGCATGGCTTCGTTGAAGATGACGTCTACCATCCTGCTGACGATGAAACCCGCATAGTCAACGGCTACGATAGCCTCTTTCCCCAGTGTCTTGATGTATGCCAGAATGTTTTCCATGGTTTCGTCGGAGGTCAGCTGTCCTCGAATAACTTCGACTCCTTTCATGAGGGGGACGGGATTCATAAAATGGACGCCGATGATCCGGTCTCCACGGTCGGAAACGCTCGCGATTTCCGTGATGGAAAGGGCCGAGGTATTGGTTCCCAGGATGGCGTCCTTTTTGCACAAGTTCTCTAACTTCTTAAACATATCGTGTTTTATCTCAAGGTTCTCAAAGATAGCTTCGATGACAAGATCCGCATTCTTACAGGCGTCTTCAAGGCTGGTCGTAAACTGTATGCGATCAAGGGTGGCCTCCATGTCTCCCGGTTCCATCTTTCCCTTACTCACCAGCTTGCTCAGGCTTTTCTCGATGGATATCCTCGCCCGCTCAAGGGCTGCACCGGAGATGTCCTGTATGACCACCCGGTATCCAGCCACTGCGCTTACCTGAGCTATGCCACTGCCCATAGCCCCGGCACCTATCACTCCGATATTATTTAAATTCATAGCTCTCACTCCTTACTATTTTATTTATCCTGAAATGAAGGTCGGCGCTTCTCGGTAAAAGCCAGCATACCCTCAGCGTGATCCTCTGTCCCAAAACAGTTGGCGAAACACTGAATCTCAAGGTGCAATGCCCTATCCAGGTCAAGGTTATAGCCGCAGGTAAACGCTTCCTTGGCCAGCATGAGTATGGGAAGTGATTTACCGGCAATCTTGGATGCCAGTCCCCGTGCTTCTTCAATAAGTTGTTCCGGAGGGACAACGGTATTAACCAGACCCCATTCGCAGGCTCGACCGGCATCGATGATCCGTCCCGAATAGACGAGTTCCTTCGCCCGGCTTATTCCGATCAATCGGGCCAGTCTCTGCGTACCGCCACCGCCGGGAATAATGCCAAGATTGATCTCGGGTTGGCCAAATTTTGCGTCAGATGATGCAATTCGTATATCGCACGACATTGCCAGCTCGCACCCTCCGCCGAGTGCAAAGCCTCTGATTGCGGCAATAACCGGCTTCGGGAATGTTTCAATTGCGTTCTGTGTACGATTCGCCGCCAAGGCAAATTCTCTCGCTTCAAGAACGGAACATTGCTGCATTTCGGTTATGTCAGCACCGGCGGCGAATGCCTTATCTCCTTCGCCGGTCAGGATGACAACGCGAACGCCCGCATCCTTTTCCATCGCTTCGAAGACTTGACCCAGCTCCATGAATACCGTGCTGTTCAAGGCGTTCAGAGCTTCCGGTCTGGCAATAGATACCAGCGCAATACCGTCTTTCACACTGCAGGTTATCGTGTCATAGGCATAGTCCATTCACTCAACCTCCTTCTTGGGCAGTACGAGCGATGCTTCTCCATCCAGCACGACGGTTCCATCGTGGTTCTCGCACCACGTCCTGAGATACAGCCGGTTTCTTTCTGAATCTTTCCTGACTACCTCAGCATTTGCTGTAATCGTGTCGCCAATATACACCGGTTTGGTAAACTCTATGGTTTGTCCCACGTAGACGGCTCCCGGTCCCGGCAACTTCGTGCCCAAGACGTTGGATATCAGACCCAGTGCCAGGATTCCGTGGGCTATCGGTTTCTGGAATTTCGTCTGTGCCGCATATACACGGTTAATGTGTATGGGGTTCATGTCACCGGTAATACCGGCGAAGAGGTATACATCCGTTTCTGTCACCGTCTTGGTAAATGACTGTTTTTCTCCTACCTGTATGTCGTCTATATGTTTAACTTTCACGATTCCTACTTCTCCTATCGATATTAATCCGAGAAACAATCGACTTTCATAGCAACGGTTAGGCCATCCGTGCCATGTAACCGCTTGATCAAACCATCAATCTTGGGAAGCTCGTATCCAAAGAAATAGCGGAATGTGTACATCTTCCCCTCATAGAAATTGATATCCATCTCTGACAGGGCATCTTTATTCTGCAATGCCTTCTGAACCGATACCGCCTGAAGCAGCCATTGCCAGGCAATGGCAATGATCCCAAAAAGTTCCAGGTAAAGGGTCGCATCGGCAAGGAATACCTCCCGGTTGCCATCTTTCGCGATTGTCAGCAGATGAGAGGTTACCCCTTGGAGCTTCTTCAGGTCGTCTTCCAGTTCCAGCGCATATGGTTTCAGTTCGTCTATGGCATCTGCCGCATTGATGGTCTTTTGAGCCTCTTCGAGGAATAGCCGGAAGGCGAGGCCATCTTTCATGGTTACATTTCTCCCAAGGAGGGTTATCCCCTGTATGCCTGTCGTTCCTTCATGGATGGGATGGATCCGCGTATCCCGGTAATACTGCTCAAGGGGGAATTCATCACAGTACCCATACCCTCCCAGGATCTGAAGTCCCTGGCTTACGGATAAAATACTCATCTCCGACGGGTAGCTCTTGGCAATCGGCGTCAGGAAATCCTGCAACAGGGCATATTTCTCCTTCTCTTTTCCGGTTGAGACGATTGACAGGTCACTATATTTGTAACACTGGGCAAGGATGGAAAGCGATCCTTCCACAATGGCCCGTTGGAAAAGGAGCATGCGTTTCACGTCGGCATGTTCGATAATGGGAACCTGAGGTGTCGTCGGGTCTTTCTCCGACAGAGGTCTTCCCTGAAGACGCTCTTGCGAGTATTCCAGGGATGCGTAATACGCGGCTGAAGCAATGGCCGTTGCACCGAGACCGATGGCGAGCCGGGCTGCGTTCATCATCTGGAACATATAGGCTAACCCCTTGTTTGCCTCTCCTACAAGATAGCCGCGGCAATCTTCGTTTTCTCCCATACTCAACTGGTTGATGGGACAGCCGCGGTAGCCCAGTTTATGGTATAGGCCCGATACATTGACATCGTTGGAAACCAGATTGCCACTCTCGTCGACACGCTTCTTGGGAACGACAAAAAGGGATATACCCTTCACTCCCGCAGGGCTTCCCTTGATCTTGGCGAGCATCAGATTGACCACGTTTTCCACGCCATCGTGATCCGATCCGGAGATAAATATCTTCTGCCCTCGAATCTTGTAGTATCCCTCTTCTGTCGGTTCCGCTGAAACGGCAATGTCCGCAAGAGACGTCCCTGCCTGGGGTTCCGTCAGGGCCATGGTCCCCTGCCATTCGCCGGCAAACATCTTGGGAACATACTGTTCCTGCAACTCCTCCGACCCGAAGGACTCGATGAGATGGGCCGCTTCGGTGGTGAGCAACAGGTATGCACTTGCAGAATAGTTCGCCGCGGCGAATATATAGTTGGGAATAAGATTAATGATAGCGGGGAGCTGCTGGCCTCCCCTTTCCATGGGAGCAATCGCGGAAATCCAGCCTCCCTCCCCACATTCCCTCATAAAAGTCTTGACAACGGGATGAACCTTTACCTGATCACCAACCAGTTCCGGGGGGGTCTTGTCCATCTCTCCAAGACAGGGATACAGCATATTCGTGCCGATCCGCATAGCCGTGTCTAATACCATGTCAAACATCTCTCGCGAGTGATCTTCATAATAGGGATACTGCGTAAGCGAGGTAGCGTCGAAAACCTCGTAAAGCAAAAACTTCAAATTACGCTCGCTAACATATTTCTCTCCCATAACCGATTTCTCCTCCTCAATATCT
>Ga0116162_10002210_pt1 | contig 12205 bp, 11 predicted proteins | sample AD_UKC105_MetaG_FD_89875 | JGI IMG/M metagenome (GOLD analysis project Ga0116162, IMG submission 89875) | Active sludge microbial communities of municipal wastewater-treating anaerobic digesters from Hong Kong - AD_UKC105_MetaG | ecosystem: Engineered > Bioreactor > Anaerobic > Digestate... | reverse complement strand
TTTAAACATACCTCCATCGCATAAAAGGAAAAAAATTAATATGATCAAGTCAGAGGGGAATTTATGAACATAACATTTACTGGAAGACACATGCATGTATCTGAAAGGCTTCAGGAGTATGCTGAAAAAAAACTGTTAAAACTTGAAACACATTTTGATCAACTCATCGATGCTCATGTAATAATGTATGTTGAAAAACTGGATCACGGCGCAGAGGTAATTATCAATGGTGATGGCATTCAGTTCCACGGAAGGGAGAAGGCCTCCACTCTATATTCCGCTATAGATCTTCTCGTTGAAAAAATGGAAAAACAGATAGTAAAATACAAGGAAAAGCATTCCCTTCACAAAGGTCCTGCGAGGGGGGAAGTCCCTTTTCTTGAAACCATCAGCTCCCAGGGAAGGGATCTGAGGCTCAACCAGGTAAGCAACAAGCCAATAGATAAAATTGAGGCTTATCTCCAGATGAAAGTCGAAAAAATGGATTTCATTCTTTTTAAAAAAGGAGTCAGTAAAGTAGACAGCGATCTTGATTACGCCAACAAAAACTATGCTGTAATTTATAAAAACCACGATTCGCTGAAGATGGCTGAAATTCCTTTTGATAAAATCAAGGAGCATAAATTTGAGCATGACGATTTTGTGGAATATGATTTAAATATTATTGACGATTCAGTTTCAAACCCGCATATTGAGTTCAAAAAAAATAACGGCTGTTCAATCAATAAAATGCCTCTTGAAGAGGCCATTCTGAAACTTGAAGAGAACAATGAAACGTTTATTCCGTTTTTTAACACTGATTCGCAGTACTTCAATGTTATTTACAAGAATGGACGAAATTATGAGGTTGCCGTTCCCGCATTTTAAGCGTAATTCATTATGGGAAAAAAAATTCGCATCAGTGAATTTCTGAAGAATACCGGCAGGGTTGACCTGGAGCTTCGCCTCATAACGGGGAAGGGAGGGCTTGTCCGGGAAATAGAAAGTGTTGATATTAACCGGCCGGGACTTACCCTGGCCGGATTTTATGATTTTTTCGCCTATGACCGCATACAGATATTCGGGCTGGGCGAAGCAGCATACATGCGACAGCTCCCTCCGCATGAAAAAAAAAGGGTGTATGAAAAGTTCTTTTCATATGACGTATTATGCTGTATTTTCACCCATAATGAAGAACCTGATCAGCTCTTTATTGAATTAGCCGAAAGTAAAAATGTGCCTGTTTTAGTCACAACGAGGAGTACCACTCGTTTTGTCAGTATATTTACCCATTTGATTGATGAGGTTTTCTCGCCGAGCGTGACCCTTCACGGGACGCTTGTTGCTGTGTATGGCATTGGCATTCTCATACTTGGTAAAAGCGGGGTGGGCAAAAGTGAATGTGCTCTTGAGCTTATCGAGCGCGGACACCGTCTTGTTGCCGATGACATGGTTGAGATAAAAAAAGTCGATGAAACCCTTCTTATGGGTAGCGGCTCTCCCATATTAAAACATCACATGGAGATTCGCGGACTTGGTATTATTAACGTAAGGGATATTTTTGGAATCGGTTCGGTGCGTAATCGCAAGCGTATCGAGCTTGTGGTGCTTCTTGAGGAGTGGGATTCTTCAAAGGAATATGACAGGCTCGGTATGGAAGAAATGATGTACAATATCCTTGATCTGGAGGTCCCGTTTCTGACCATTCCCGTACGGCCGGGAAGAAATATTCCCATTATTATGGAAACCGCGGCATTAAACCAGCGTTTGAAAAAAATGGGAGTTTTTTCAGCCCGTGAATTAGACGATAAGATACAGGACTGGATCCGATCGGAAAAGATAACAAATGGTTGAAAGAGAAGTAATAATTCATTCAGACGCAGGTGTCCACGCCAGGCCTGCAATGATGATGGTGCGGGAGGCGATGAAATTTCCCTGCAAGGTCTCACTGATCAAAGGTGACATCGAGGCTGACTGTAAATCGATCATGTCGGTTCTCGGTCTTGCTATTGTTTCCGGAACAAAATTAATTATTCGTGCAGACGGTGAAGGCGAGAATGAAGTGGTCGAGTCCCTGGTGCGAATGATTGAAAATAAATTCGTCATGGAATCCGTCTGATTATCGCAGCTGTCCTTCACGGAACAACTATTAAATTCACATGAGATTGAATAATATAAAGAAGGCCCTCTTAAAGCAGGAAGGAGGATTGCAGGATGTTGTGTTCCTCGTCGGCATCATGCTTCTGCTGTCAATTCTTATTATCGGCCTTCTGCCTGATCCCGCCTCCGAGACCCTGATCAGCCAGGATATTTTTATATATTCAGTGATGATCATCCCGGTCATAGCCGCGATTTATTTTATTATAACATCGTTCAGGAGAAATCTTTATGACGAAACCGGCATGATCAGCTCAAGCATCAAAAAAAAGATGATCCTTGCCTTTGTATTTGTAGCAGTTTTCCCGACGCTGCCTCTTGTCCTTGCTTCGAATTATCTTTTAAACAAGACGATGTCACAGCTTTCTTTTGATAAAACGTCAAGAGCCCTTGAAGAGGCGAAAGCCATTTCAGCTGAGCCAATTGAACGCCTTCATGACATCGTAAAAAATGAAACTGACACCCTTAATTTTTTATATAAAGCGAATTTGATGAATCCCCTGACTGATTCCGGCAGACAGGCCCTTGTTGAATACGCCATGCACAGAAACTTTTCGGTTGAATTTTTCGCTGATGTCCCCGGCGGCTATATAATTCATATCCCTGTTCGTGAGCCGACCTCATTTTTTTCTGAGCGGATTAAGGAGTTGCTGGAATATTATAACATATCCTCTGGAAGGGGGGTCTGCCGCATCTCGATTAAGGATAAAAGTTATTTTATCAGTTCAATAAAAAAACAGGATGTGGTTACCGTGCTTTACCGGTCAGTGAACCCTGAGATAGCGCGGCGGATGGTATTGTTTGACACCTCGCTTAAAGATTTTAAAAAAGTTGAATTTCTGGGAAAATATTTTAAAACCAACAGCAGTTTATTTCTTTTTATCATTGCCATAATCGTTATCGGGCTTTCGGTGCTCATAAGTGTGTATCTGTCCGGGACCATAACCCGTCCCGTACTCGAACTGTCTGAAGCGGCCAATGAAATCGCTTCAGGAAATTTTATGATATCCCTGAACCATGAATCCGAAGACGAGCTGGGTGTTCTTTACAAGTCATTCAATCACATGATCGAAGACCTTGACCGTAACAGAAAAATCATGTACCAGAAACAGCGTCTTGAAGCCTGGAAGGAAATGGCCCGCAAAGTTGTGCATGAAATAAAAAACCCTCTTACCCCGATACGGCTTTCGGCGGAGCGGATGAGAAAACGAACCGTTGAAAAAAGTCCTGAGCTGAACCAGGTGATCCTCAGCGGCACCGAAACGATTATTGAAGAAGTCGATTCCCTGATGAAGCTTCTCAGTGAATTCACGAATTTCGCGCGTCTGCCGGAAATGAAGCCGGTTAAGGAGAACATCCGCACAATTATCGAAAGCAGCGCGGGGCTTTTTATAGGGCATGAAAACGTGACTATTAATGTCGACATCCCTGACAATATTCCCCTGGTGTTTATCGATAAGTCCCTTATAAAAAGGGCCCTGGGAAATCTCATCCAAAATGCCATTGATGCCGTGAGGGACAATGGAATGATTGACATAAAAGCTGAATATATTAATAATGTGACACCGGACATCGTTCGTATCACCGTTTCCGATAACGGCCCGGGTGTTAAAGAAGAAGACCTCGAACGCGTTTTTGAGCCGGGCTTTTCAAGAAAACCATCTGGCTCTGGCCTCGGTCTTGCCATTGTGGAAAAAATTGTTCTTGAGCATCAGGGAAGGATTTTTTGTAAATCGGAACCGGACAAGGGGTCTGATTTCATAATCGAGCTTCCGGTCAACCATAAGGGGATTGTAAATGGCTAAAATACTGATCGTCGATGACGAAATAAATATTCTCAAAACACTTGTTTCGATATTGCAGGATGAGGGCCATATAGTTTTTTCAGCCGAGAATGGCGAAGAAGCCCTTAACTTTTTGCGTAAAAATGACGTTGACTGTGTGATCCTGGATATATGGCTTCCGGATATTGACGGCATCGAAATACTTGAACGCATAATGACCCTGTACCAGGATATTGCCGTCATCATGATCTCCGGGCACGGCTCGATTGATATCGCGGTCAAATCGACGAAACTGGGCGCTTTTGATTTTATTCAAAAACCCCCGGCACTTGAACGCGTGGTAACGTCCGTGAATAACGCCCTTGAACACTCGCGCCTCAAGAGAGAAAACATCAAACTCAGGGAAGAATCGGGCTTTGAAGACGAGATGATCGGCACTTCCTCAAAAATGCTTGAAATAAGGGAAGTGATAGAAACAGCCGCCGCCACGAACGCCCGGGTCTTTATTACCGGCGAAAGCGGTACCGGCAAAGAGATGGTCGCCAAGGCGATATACAAGAAATCAAAACGCGCGGATAAGCCGTTCATCAAGGTTAACTGCGCCGCGATCCCGAGCGAACTCATTGAGAGCGAACTCTTCGGACACGAAAAGGGCGCCTTTACCGGCGCGGTCGGGACCCGCATGGGCAAGTTTGAGATCGCCAACAAGGGCACTCTTTTTCTGGATGAAGTCTGCGACATGAGCCTCGCCGCGCAGGCGAAGGTCCTGAGAGTGCTTCAGGAACAGCAGTTTGAACGAGTCGGCGGCAATGACATAATCAATGTCGATGTCAGGGTCATCTCGGCGACGAATATTGACGTGAAGAAGGCGATTGAGGAAGGAAGGTTCCGCGAGGACCTGTATTACCGCCTGAACGTCATCCCCATTGAAGTCCCCCCCCTTGCCGAAAGAAGGGAAGATATTAAAAACCTTGTGGATTATTTTCTGCAGAAATCGTCCCAGGAACACGGGATCGGGCTCAAAGAAGTCAGTGACGAGGGGATGAAACTGCTCGTCAACCACAACTGGCCCGGGAACGTCCGCGAGCTGAAGAACATCATTGAACGCCTTTCAATCATGGTCGCGAAGGAAAATATCGACGAGGAAGATATTCAGCGTTACCTGGAAACAGAAGATGATTTCAATGACTTTGTGAACATTTCGCCCCTGAAAAAGGCGCGGGAGGATTTCGAGCGTGACTATATCATCAAAGCGCTTAAGAAGAACAGCAGAAACATCACGCTCACCGCGAAAGAGCTCGGCATAGAGAGGACAAACCTTCACCGCAAGATAAACCAGTACAATATCAATATCGATAAAGTCTGAAGCCCCCGAACAAGGAATTTCAATGAGCTCTTCGATACGTGATGACATCGCCGCCATAATGAAAAAAAAAGGAAGGCGCGTTCCCCTGCTGTATCGCGGGGACGAGGAGCGCGCGTATATCGCTCAATGGATAAGCCGCGACCTTAAATCTTTCCCTTCTCCTGAAATTGAACAGAGCATTGAACAGACAATCCTCGCGTGTTCCCGGTGCGGGTCCGTGGCTGAGCGTAAAATCGGTTACGGGAGCGGCGCGAACCGGGTGATGATCATTCTCAACTCGCCGGGCCTTATCAGCAGTGTTGAAAAAAAAGTCTACCGGACCGAGTCCGTTGCCCTGCTGAAAAAAATGGTGCATGCCATTGGCCTCAAGTTCAATGAGTGCTATGTGACCAACCTCATCAAGTGCGAAGTCAGCGATTCTCTGGTGCAGCCCAGCGAGATCGTTTCGAACTGTGGGCATATTCTTCGGCGGGAGATCGATTTTTACCGTCCTGAAATAGTCATCGTGCTGGGCGACCTCTCGCCGCTTCATAAAATCATCAAGCAGAGCCGCGGCATATCCTGGCATAACACCGAGCATCCCATAACCCTTCTGAAAAATCCCGATCTCAAAAGAAAAGCGTGGGAAACGCTTAAAGTCGTCATGGAAAAACTCGGGGAGCGGTGACCGTGTTCGCCGACCTGTATGTTTCATATCCGATCGATTCGATGTTCACGTACGCTGTCCCCGGCGGATTAGAGGTGAGGCCCGGCATGCGCGTTCGGGTCAATTTTTCCGGGCGGCCGGCTACCGGCTATGTTGTTGAGGTTCACGACAGAAAGCCATCCGGATATGAAGTCAAGGAAATCGGGGATGTCATTGACCGCGATCCCATTTTTGACGAACGCCTGGTTTCACTGGCGCGATACGTCGCCGCAAGTTACCTCGCCACGCCGGGCGAGGTCCTGTCCATGGCCCTCCCTTCCGGGTCGTCACCTTCAGACAGGCACAGAAAAATGGCTCCCCCGGAACCTGTTTCTTTTTCACTCAATGACGAGCAGGGGCGCGTTTACCGTGAAATAATCGAGGAAGGCGGCGATACCGGCGCGCACCTTCTCTTCGGTGTGACCGGGAGCGGCAAGACCGAGGTATACATTGAACTCGCCCGTGAGATGATCAGGAGAAAAAAATCAGTAATATACCTGGTCCCCGAAATTTCCCTGTCGTCACAGATATTCAAAAGGCTCTATTCGGTTTTCGGCGACCAGCTCATTCTTTACCACAGCCACCTCACCGCGAACCAGCGGCTCTACAACTGGCAGCGTTTTTACCGGGGAGATTCCCTTGTCGCTGTGGGCACGCGCTCATCGGTCTTTCTTCAGTGTCCTGATCTGGGCCTTATCGTCATCGATGAAGAGCATGACGGCTCATACAAGGAGCACAGCACCCCCCGGTATAACGCGCGGAGGATCGCCTTTTACCGGGCAAAGGAGGAAAAAGCGAAACTGGTGCTCGGCTCGGCAACACCGTCGGTTGAGTCCCTCTTTACCGCTGAAAGGGGAATCATGAAACTGCACCGGCTTACGGGCCGTTACGGCGGGGCCCTGCTGCCTGAGATTGAAATTGTCAGGATCAATCCCGGCAAAAAAGACGGCATGCTCTCGTCGCGGCTGAGGCTTCTGACGCGCAAAGAGGTAGACCGCGGCAGGCAGGCGGTTTTTCTTCTCAACCGCAGGGGATTTTCTCCGCTGCTTCTGTGCAACAGCTGCGGGACATCGGCCCAGTGCCCTCACTGCAACATAAGCCTCAGCTTTCACCGCGGCGACGTGCTTCTGTGCCATTACTGCGGCTTCAGGAAAGCCGCGCCGGCCAGCTGCGAAAACTGCGGTTCCGAAGACCTGTCCAGGGTCGGTTCCGGAACACAGCGTGTTGAGGACATGATAGACGAAGTTTTTCACACCATGAGGGTCTTCAGGCTCGACCAGGATTCTTCGAGAAAGAAGGGCGCGGTCAATGATCTCATAGAAAAGATGAACAGCGGCGAGATCGACATCCTTCTCGGCACGCAGATGGTGGCAAAGGGATTTGATTTCCCCAACGTTACCGTAGTGGGAGTGCTCCTCGCGGATATCGGCATGCATCTTCCCGATTTCAGGGCGGCTGAAAGGATTTTTTCGCTTCTCATGCAGGTCGCGGGAAGGTCGGGCAGGGGAACCGAGCCGGGAAGGGTCATCATCCAGACCGTTAATGACAGCAACGAGCTTTTCACCTATTTGAAGACCCAGGATTATTACGGTTTTTACCGGTGGGAGCGCGAGATGCGAAAGATGCTGGGTTACCCGCCTTTTATGAGAATGGCGCGGGTTCTGGCCAGGGGAAAGAACGAAGAGCGGGTGGTCCGGGCCATGGAAGAGTTTAAAGATTCTCTCGTGAAAGTGATCGCTGAACACGGATGGAACATCCAGCTGCTGGGGCCGTCTTCAGCGCCTTTTTCGCGGATTGGAGGGAACTTTCGCCATCATATCCTATTAAAATCGAATGACGCGGGTTCGATGAGGAATGCCATCGACCATTCGAGAAAGGAGCATGCGTTCAGGGACGTTTATCTTGAAATTGACATCGATCCCTATGATCTGTTGTAAAACCTTTTAGAGCGAATACCGGCCCAGGATGTCCTTTATTTCACGCGCCTTGTCAGCCGCAGGCCCGCTCCCGCACAGGGAAATAAGTTCTTCAGTTTTCGTTTTCATGCCCGCTAAATCACCGGAGAGTTCCTTCACTGTTTCTTTTAGAGAGATCGAGCACTCGTAGAGCTGGTCCTGTTTTCTCAGCGAGGTTGCCGTGGTGAAGTCTCTGTTCCCGAGATCGGTCACGACCGTATTGAAGCGGTACAGTGGGCCGGCAATCCTGAATGAGGCCATAAGAACGAAAAACGCTATGATTACCGATGAGATCACTATGGTGATCACGGAAAGGGTGATCACAATCGGAAGGAGCATGTCCCTGACATTCCTGTACGTGAGGTGCGCCTTTTGCAGATTCGCGCCGACTTCGCTGTCAAGGAACAGGTAGACAACACCGCTGAACAGTGCCAGCAGAGCAATGTTAAGGGCGATAAATTTAATGATCATGATGATCTGAAATTTGCGGTTGATGAGAACGGTTTTTCTTCTGTTTTCCATTTTTCCTCCTCAATGACAGGTCCGGCACAGCTGGCCTTTGTTGTTTTGCACTATCAGGTAATAGGTTTTATAATGGTCCTGTTTCTTAAACATTGAATCGAACAGGCTCTGGGCTATCCATGGATATGAATCGAAACGGTCTTCATGAAGATCGTGACAGGTGACACAGGCTATTTTTCCAAGCCGGGTCAGGTGAAATCCCCTGGAATCCAGGTCCTGAGCCTTGATCCCGGTGGAGTGATGGTTCTGGGACGTGATATTTTTATGGCATGAAATGCAGAACGCATCGCATGTCACTGCAGGGTTGGCCAGCACCTTTTCCGCATCGGTGCTGTGGCAGGCATGGCACTCCCTGCCGTTTTCCAGGAAGGGCATGATTTTTTTTGTCTCCGCGTCGAATGCCCAGACCAGAAGGGCTCCCCCCAGGATGATTAAGGTTACAATGACATACCATCGGTTCATTGTTCCCTCCTTTAAAATGTGATCATCAGCTGTATGTACACCAGGTCTTCGCTGTAATAATCGCTGCGACGGTATTCATCATACGCCGAGATGTACCGTATATATTCAAACTTCAGGTATGAGATGTCGAACATGTTTATCTTTATTCCGGTCGTGACCCGGGATATCTCCCTGTCTTCGCTGAACTGCTTGTAGCGCTCAAAGAAATAGTGCCCGTACCGCAGGTACAGGGTAAAGGGCCACTGCAGCATATAGTCAAAATCGAGGCCGGTGGTAAAATGAAACCCCTGCAACAAAATTCCCACGGTTTTGTCCCTGCGGTAGTATTCGGTGCCCAGAATAAAGGGGCCGATTTTTGTTTCAAGGTCAACGGCCAGGACCATTTCAGCGGTTCCCCAGTTTTTGTCAAAGTCATGGATGTATGATATGCCGATGTCCAGGAGCGATATAATTTTTGATTTCAGCCGGTAGGGGGTGTTGAACGGAGTAAACACGAACCGCGCTCCCAGTGAATTGCCCCCGTAGGAATACCCCGCTTCAATTCCCCTGAGCGCGTATATCGTAAAATTGAATGATATGAAATTCGCCAGAAAACGAATGCCGACGTCATTGTAGCCCCCTTCCATGATGATTTCAGTGGTCAGGGGCTGGGTCACGGTAAGCCGGTCAACTGAAGTGAAATGCTGCCAGTCATTGCCAAACGGGACGTCGAATTTTCCAACCTGGATGTGGAGGCCCTTTTCCCTGAACAGGCGTCCCCGCGGGTTGATGGAGCCGCCGTAGATGTGATAATCAATGAACCCGACACCCAGTTCCGCCCCTTTGCTGAAAACCAGTGCGGCGGCGACCTGGAAATGATTTTTGAACGTATGAGAGATGTCCAGTTCAAAGTCTCCGAGCTGGAAGATGTTCGCCTGGTTTTTGTAGTTTGATATGCTGACGTCAAAGAAACCGCTGAACTTCAGGCTGTTCCTGTCTTCTTCGATTTTCTGGTCGAGTTTTTTCTCAAGATCGGCTATACGGGCTTTAAGCTCGTCAAGTTCGCCCCTGATGTTGTCATCGGTTTTCACGGGACCGGCAGACTGGATGTTTTTTCCAGGAGAAGAGGGGCCCGGGGATGTCGTCGCGGGCTGAGCGCCTTCATCCGTCTGCGATGACAGGGACACTGCCGTGAACATTACAATCAACACTGTCTCAAGTATCCTGATTTTCATACGCCCTCAGTTTAAGGTATCCGTGACTTCACCGTTTTTCGGTGACAGTATTTTTTCAACGCCCATTAGTAAGGCGGCGGTTCTTCCTTGTCCTCTATGGGCCCGCCATAAATTTCCCTGCATTTGAGAATGTCCTGCTCAGTCAGCTCCTCGGTACGCTCGATGGGAGTGCCGTCAAGGGGAATGATGGTCTCAGAGCCGTCAATGCTGAATCCGGTTGAATGATAGTGCATGATTGAGCTGTAGTCATATTCAAAATCTTCTTCCCTGATAAGGGGGTTGTCATCCTTTTCGAAGTTATGCGCGTATTCAGGGTATATTTTTTCCCACACGATCATGACGTATTCGTCCCTGTCCGGCCGTTGATGTTCATGGAGAAGGCCGATGCAGTGCCCGAGTTCGTGAAGCACATGGCCCACTGCCCCGCTGCCGCTGCCGAAGTACATGTGGTTGTATACGTTGTTTTCACCGATGCTTGAGGCCCAGGTGTTGCTTTGTTCGGTTTTTATTATTTCATACGCGTATGAACGCGGGGTCACCATCTGGAACCACACGCCGCAGCTTTCTTCCCACTGGTCCATTGCCTCGTTGATCGCATCGACCTCGTCATTGGAAAACTCCCCGGTCAGGTAGAACGGTATTATGCCGTCCTCCCATTTGTTTATGGGGTTTTCATAGTTGCATGATCCGAGTACGCATGCTATCAAGACCATGCCTAAAGTGAGGGCCGTTTTTTTTTCGCGCATGCTCACCTTCGGAAATTAGTATTGTATGATTACCCGGTGAGTTGCCATTGATATGCTGATTGTAGCGCATCATCGCGATTAATGCAAGAGGGCAGGATGAATTTTTACGCGGGCTGAAGGGCCCGCGGCAAATTGCTCATGGTGAGGCGGTTTGAGATTTTTCAGCCGGTTGATTATTGCCTGATTTTTTTCAGTTCGGTTTTTATGATTTGTTCCAGTATCTCTTTTGGAGGTGTTCCCCGTATCCTTCTGCCCCCGATAAAGAGGGTCGGCGTCGCCTTGATGTCATATTCACGAGCAAGTTCTATGTCGTTCCGGATCGTCGTATCCACGAAATCCGACGACATCGCTGCAGCGAAATCCCTTTCTGGTATTTTTTTACCGGTGAAGGGAAGGGCTTCTTTGAATATGTTGAGCGCGGTCTCTTCGGAATAGCCGTGTTTTATTTCCTGATAACGCTTAAAGTGTATTTTAATGTATTCGTTGAGAATGCCGATTTTTGCCGCGGCGTTTACCGCTTTCGCTGCAAGGCACGAATTTTCATAAACGGTCCGCTTGATGGTATTGTTGCAGGCGAGGTCAAGCGGGAAGTTGTAATACTGGACGTTTATTTTTTCCGGAAAACGGGCGAGCAGGTATTTTTCGGTAATAAAGAAATTATTGCAGGCGCTGCATAAAAAATCAGTGAAAACGATTATGCTTAACGGGGCCTGCTGATTGCCCATGACCAGGGCGCTTTCAGAAAGGTTAAGCTGTTCGACTTCGTTGCCGTAAAATGAACTGACGTATTCCTTAATCTGCGTGCGGGAAAGTTTTTTCCTGTCAGTCTTTTTTTCCATATTCTGTGATGTGGCGAGAATGCTTAAAAAAAGAAACAGGACAAAAAGGGTGAAAAGGGCGAGCGATGCCCTTCCTGCCGCGGTTTTCGTGTGGCCCCTGCAGGTGCTTCCGGCGAAAGAAATCAGCGATGAACCTTTTTCGCGCAGGATTTTTTTTAGCCACATAAGGGAAAGGGCAAACATGAGGATGTTTACCGCGTATGAGGCAACGCAGAGCTGGCAGAACAGCCCGGTCTTGATCAGGATTGCCGCCAGTACCATGTCGGTTGCCAGGGATGCCCCTGAAAGAGGGAGGACCATGAGCAATGCGGTATCATAATATATTTCGCCCGCATAATCGGCTACCAGTATCGTGAAGAGAATGAAGAGGTAAAGGAACAGTCCCAGCGAGGCGAGGGGGAACCCCCTGATCTCCGCGTAACCGGTAAGACTCAGGTCATGGCACGGATTGTCAATACCGTCTCCGCAGGTCGCGGACGCGATGTCCGATCCCGGG